>Ga0208957_1001340_pt1 | contig 13010 bp, 15 predicted proteins | sample RifOxyA1_FD_184029 | JGI IMG/M metagenome (GOLD analysis project Ga0208957, IMG submission 184029) | Groundwater microbial communities from Rifle, Colorado - Rifle Oxygen_injection A1 (SPAdes) | ecosystem: Environmental > Aquatic > Deep subsurface > Groundwater | place: Rifle, Colorado, United... | reverse complement strand
CCTGGCGACATCACGGCTACGCCGATAGCCAGTGGAGAGAAGGGCGGCGCACAGGTGATAAGCACTACGACGGAGAATGTGCTTAATGGCGCACAAATTACGGCGGCAGTCGATATAATTCAAAGCGTTGTAAACGGAACTATACCGAGGGAAACGGGCATACAAATGTTAATAAACTTTTTTAACATTAAACCAGAAGTCGCGGAGAAATTAATGGGAGCGGCGGGAACCACGACCCCGACAACGGCGAACCCGATACAAGGCGGCGAAGAAAACCCAGAGGTCAGCCCCGTTGAGGACGCAAACAAACCCCCGGAGAGCACAAAACCCAAAAAGCCAGGGGATGATATGCCCAACGAGGAGAACGCCGCCTACATGGAATCTAATGGGGCCGAGTATATTAATAAACTGCTTAAATTGCAAGAGAAGCACCCGCGCGTTAATTTTATACGACTTGCCGAGCAGATGGATGATTACGAGGGCGAATATGTCCGGGATGGCTCCGGGGTCGTACTCGGCATACGGGATAGTATGCTCCGGCAGTACGATAGTTTAGTCGGCAAGTACGGATTAACATACGACATGTTTAATACCGCAGGGGAAATCAAGATTAAATTAAACATGTTTAATTATCAGAACTGGATGAAGGATATATATTACAGCGGGTATCTAATCGGCAAAGTTAATGTTTACGATGAAGCGGATACTGCGAAACAGGAATTAAAACTTGCCGAGATAACAATCCCGGTTAAGCCGCTGCCTCACGAAGAAGCGTTAAAATATTTTAAGAAAAAAGTGGCGATGCCGAAAGACCAGATTAAGGCCATTGACAAACAGAGCTTTACAATCGCCGGGAACTTTGAAAAGGATGTAATTAAAAAGGCACAGAATATTATATCTACGGGGATTAGCACGGGCAATGTAGAGGGTACTAAGTTCGCGCTTAAAAAGCTATACGATGAATACCTGGCTCCCGAAGATTTAGGCAAATCAATCGGTAGTCAATGGCATATTAATACGATTATACGGACTAACTACTCGGACGCATACAATCAGGGCAGAATGGAGCAATATAACGAGCCTGAAATTCTTGAAACATTGACGGGCTATACATTTGAAGCCGTGCTTGACGATAGAACATCTGCGTTTTGCGAGTTTCATAACGGGGAGTATCTCGATAAGGATGACCCCCGGTTAAAGGAAATGACACCCCCGGCCCATCATCAGTGCCGCAGTATTCTGATCGCAATTTACAACGGCGAAACGGCAGAAAAGCAGTGGAGGCCGGGGAGCGAAACGGCGGGCACGGCAATTCCGGCGAAGGGTTTTACTACATTAGCGGGAGGGCAATAATATGCCAGAGAATAAACAGACCGACTGGATTGAGATAACGCGCGCGGCGAAATATCCGCAGGGCGAAATAACGGAGAAACATCTCGAGTTAATGCTCGAACATTACAGCGAACATAAGGGTGACCCTGATTATATGATACCTGCAATTCCGGGGCATACGAAAGATGACAATGACGAAAAGCCCGGCATGGCGTGGATAAGCGAACTGAAAAAAGAGGGCAAGTCGTTATGGGCCAAATTCCTTGACGAAACAGGCGAGTTTATGAATATGATTAAGTCAATGCCCAAGCGGAGCATTGAAGCCGTATTAAGCAAGAATTTTGCGCAGTTAAAGGCCGTTGCTTTTGGCTCCGTAATGACACCCGCCGCAAAGGGGATGTCTTATAACTTTTCTGATACCGAAGAGAATGTGTCAATAAAACTTAACGAGGAGGATACCGAAATGGACGAACTGAAATTAAAAGAGATTAACGATGCTCACGCCGCCGAGATAACAAAATTATCCGAAGCGAACGCAACGGCTCTCCAGTTGAAAGAAACAGAGATAACCCAACTGAAAGCCGATGCAGAAGCGGCAAATCTTAAATTAGCCGAGTTAAAGACGGCTGAATTTAAGAAGGACTACGCGGCGAAGATTACCAAACTTTCCGAGGATGGCAAGCTGAAACCTGCCGATGTTGAAGGTTTTATCAGCCTTTGCGAAGGACTACCTGAAGATAAGGTTAACGGTCTTATCGCGAAGCTGTCAGCGTTTGAGCCGATTGTCAATCTCGGAGAAGAAAAGGGAAAGGGCGGACTTGAAAAACCCGTTGAAGTAAAGCTGGAAGACAAGTATACAAAGCGCGACCCGCGCGTTGTCCAGCTTGCGAAAGACAGAAATATCGACCTTGAAAAATTGGATGCCGACGGGCTGAACGATTTAACAAGGCCGATAATGATTGCTGAATCGCAGATCGAAAGAAAAACTAACGAAAACGAAAAGGAGTAAAAAGCATGAACACGAATTATAAGTATCTGCCTACTGTATCAATGAAGCTGGCCGATACTATAACGATGTTAGAGGATGATATTTTTATCCTTGATACATCCGACCCCACAGGCGAAACGCTCACCTCGACTGGTACGGTTGACCTCGGCGCGTTTTGGTTTGCCAAAGAAAACGGCGGGTCAGCTACTGCGGGAGAAAATGCTGGTAAATATTATGAGTTTTATTCAGCAGGGCCGATTGCACTTGTCAATACCGCAGCAGCCGTTACGATAAACACACTGGCGGGATCTTCCACTACGGCTAAAAAAGCCGGAGCCGGAACCGGATCGGCAGGGGATTATTCAATCGGGATATATGTCGAAACCACATCCGCCGCAGGGAAAGCAAGAGTAATGCTTATGCCCTGCATATCCTAAAAGGAGGATATAAACAATGTCACAACCTAAAGATTTAGTTCACATTCAGCAATATCTCCAGAATTATGCTGTTGAGATTACGCAGAAGGCCGAGAATTTTATTATAGATCAGATTCTTCCTCCTTTTGGCGTTCCCAATCTGTCCGATAAGTATCTGAAATTCGACCGCGTTTCCGAGAGAATATATGGCAACGGCGATATAATGGCCGGAACCGCATATAATCAGATTCGGACGAAAAAGGGAACGGGCACGGCGTTTACTCTCGACAAGCACGGAGTTGAAACAGACCCTATCGACATGGACATTGAAGACGATGCCGATCGGCTTATGAAATCCAGTGAGCGGCATGTCCGCGAATTAACGCTCCAGTATCTGATTAATAAGGAGAAATATGGACTTGCGCAGGTTACCAGCACATCGGTCATAACCAATTATGTGACGGGTGGTGCCGCCAATGATTTCCCTTATCTTGATGGTGTCAATGTCTCCATACTCGACATTCTCGCCGTAGAAGCGGAGAAAGTCAGGAAGAGAATAGGCATGGAGCCTAATATATGCGTTTTTGGGCCGCGCTCAAAATCCTTTATGGAGGCCAACTCCGAAATAAAAGACCTTGCCAAAAACCAGAACGGGCAGGGACTTATTGAGGGAACTATCATCCCGCTTAAATTAAAGGGGATGAGAGTAGTACTCCCGAAAGGTGCGTATGATTCCAAATCACCCATTACGACTACGACCTCGACCATGGCCGACCTTATGGGCAACTACATGCTGCTTGCTTATGTAGAGCCTGGCTCAACGGAAAGCTACGGTCTTGGTTCAAGATTTTTCTGGGCTAAAAAGGGCGAAGGGGCGAATATACGCGTTACCGATTCCGAGGACGGAGAAGTAAGGAGCCACAAGTACCGCGCTTATTACAAGCAGGTTATATCAAACGCCGATGCGGGTCAGTTGCTTGTCAACATAATCGACCCGGCGAAATACTAAGAGGAGGACAAAAACAATGAATAAAATATTTATCTCTTTACTCGCTGTTGTATCCCTCTTTGTGTTTTGCGGTATGGCATCGGCAGACCAGATACTTCCCGTGCGTTTTGAATGGCAGGCAGTAACCGAAGCCGATACGGTTGACAGAGCAGCTTCCGACAGTGACGCTGTTATAGCCAATAGCTACGGGGATGCGTTTATAATCGAAAAGATAGTAGTTGACGGATGGAGTAAGTCTACCGCTAATTATGAGATCGTTCTTTTCGGCCTTAAATACGGGCATACCCATACGAGCGGAGCGGACAGCGCGGCAACCTACGGCAGTGGCGCTAAGGTTGTTATGTCATGGCCCGTTGTGGTGGGATCAAGCGTTGGTAATTCTGCCGACAGCTCGCAGATCGTATATCGGGAGATAGATTTTTCCGACCTGAAAGAGGGCGGGTTCAGGATGACCGCCAGCGATGCGCTAATATTTGGCGTTCAGGCTGCCGGAGGAGATTATTACTCCGCCGCTGCCGGTGCTACCGATTGCGCATATTCCGTTGCTGTTTGGTATCGGAAATCTGACGATTATCAGACCAACAAGTACGGTAAATAATTTTAACGGGCAACCAACCGGGAGAGTGTCGACGCTCTCCCGGTCAACCCCGTTTATTAAAGGAGAAACGATGAAACATAAAAAAGAAAATAATACAGCCGAAGCGGTAAAATGTGACGGAGTAAGCATTGATAAATGTTTAAATGATTTATGTCCACTTGCGATAGTGGCAAAGAGCGAAGGTAAATATTATCTCGGATGCAAAATTATATCAGGAACCATAGAACTTAATAAATGTGTAAGGAGTTAATGAAATGAAAAAACTATTAATCGTATTGTTTGTGGCATTGTGCCTTGCCATACCTAATAGCGCGTGGGCGTTATACGGCGATACCAGGCCGTTTTACAATCAGACGGCGACTTATGGGCGCACCGATACCGATGTTGAGGGGGTATCCGGCAAGTGGTTACCGTTCACGCTTAATATTGACGGATCACAAAAAAGCAGACTAAACGATGGAGAAATACAGTTAACCGAATATTCCGTTGATACCGGCACATGGAATACATACGCTCAGGTAGATTCTACGCATCAGGTGGGGCAGACCTTTCAGACCACGCGCGGAAATAATTTATTAACCGAAGCGCGGATATATGCGAAGAACAGCGGCAATACGAACATCATCAACGGTACATATTATCTATCCATATTCGAGGACACAAAATCAAGCACTCCGTTATTTACGAAATCATTTAATGTCGCGCTGGCATTAAACGCCGAGGCATGGTTTAGTATCCCGCTTGGCTTCCCGATATTTACATACCACGGTTATTTTATGAACATTTATTCTGATACCACGGACACGGGGTTTCGAATATTGGCGAGCAATTCACAGGTGTCGGGTTCGGAATATTCCCGAGGCGAAGCTTATTTAAATCGGGCGTTGTATACTACCGGCGTCGGAGTCATCGATCTCGTTTTTAAAATATATACTCAACGGGTATCGCTGGCATACGAGCCGTCCGCTATCCCGAACGATACCAGCGTGGTTATAATAGGCACAGTGCCCGTTACGGTTGATTCCCCGATTGTAACAACCCTCTCTGATACCGCAGTAAACATTCCCGACCCGGTTACGGTGATACAGCAGGATTCCGCCGTGAATATACCGGAGCCCATTACCGCCAATCTCGGCGACAGTAATGTTATCGTCGAGAGCGGGACAATGGATGTTAACATCCTCACGATGCCCACGGTTACGATAGACAGTCCCATAACCATTGCCGGCCCCATGGATGTAAATATTGAGAACACGGATGTTATGGTGGTTAATTTCGACGACATGCCCGACACCTTAGACATCGGTAATTTCCCGTCTTCATTTGGAGCCAGTATAACCGACACCCCGCCGGTACTGGCGAAACAGGACGCCGCCGATACATACCGCACGGAAGCGAAAATAGTCAATTTCCCAGACATGCCCGATACCTTTAACATCGATCAGGTTAATAATATTTCGAGTGTGGATAAAGTCGACAGCGGTTTTTTTGAAATCATGGGCATACCGAATGTATCGGCGGCACAAACCCCCGGCAATACCTACGCCGTTGATATCGGCTTAAGTCCGCTTCCCGCCGGTGAAAACAAAATAGGAAATGTAGGTCTGGACGACATCAATTCCGACAGCGATGCGATATTGACGATGCCGCTGGAGACATCGTTTGGTAAGCAGGGACTAATGTTTTTGGCCGATACGATAACTTATATTCCGATTCAGGCGGCGGACACATGGGCGTGCTCGTTTATCACGGGCGCGCGCGAGGTCATGGCGAGGATCACCCTTATATCCGCAGGAGCTTCGCGCTGGATAGTCTCTGATAGCCCGACCTACGATTCAGCGGGAGATACCTTCGCGCCGTGCAGTACTGATTTCGGCAACGCGACTCTGCCTCTATCAGTGTTCCGTACCAAAGATGCGTTCGCGAGCTTTGGCACGGTAAAGGCGCAGAAAATTGTCGGACAGGCAAATGCATGGGCGAAGGAAACCCTGCCGTGGGTCAGGCTGGATGCGAATCATTACTACGGGATACACCTGGAAAACAGCGGGACGAACCCGACCTTTTACGGAATTTCGATTGAGTTTTATGAACTATAGGAGGATCGAATAATGGAAACACTCTGTCCCTACAACAGCATGAGACCGTGCATATTACAGAGCTGCAAGCCCGCGCAGGATGCGGGCGGCGTTTGCCCGACAACGAAAATGATTGAGCTGCTCACGGGGATGTCGCTTAAATTGAGTGCGTAATGGCAATTTATACGACACGCAATTTAGTTAATGATTATATAACCGGATACACCGGGAATAATTTTCTTACGACCGATTGGGCCATCGTCGATTTTGAGAAGCATATCCGCAGAGCGTGTCATTTAATCGAGGCGGCACTGGGGCAGAGCTTTACCGTTTACGATACTACGCCGATAATGGCGGCTACAACGGCGGCAAGTAATATGTTTGGCAGCGTAACATCGAACCCGGCAACGGCCCGGAGATTGGGCGTATTGGTATCGGCGGGCACGACGGGCAGCGGAACGGTCGTTTTAACGGGCACGCTTGACGACCTTGCCGGATTATCGGAAACGATAACATACGGCGGCAACAGCCTTGAATTTACGCTCGGATCGATTCACACGCTAACAGCATTAACCACAACCGGGTTAGCGGAAGAAGCGGCGATTTCGAAGGTGTCAATTTACAGATTGGCGGTGCCTAATATTATAATCGAATTGGCCACGATGTACGCGGCAATGTTGATATTCCAGACCCTTGACGCTGGCACGCGCGGGAGCAAGACCGGGGGAAGCATATACGATGATGTCAAAGCGCTATTAGATGGCATTAAGAGCGGAGATATTGCGATAATAGGGCAAGACGGCGTTGAGATACTGTTAGACAGCCGTACCGGCATGTATGGTGCTACGACAACGGACGAAACGGGGGCCGACATTACCGCTGATTTCTCCAAATCGAGGGATATATTAGACGGCCCGGCAGGGCAGAAGGTGAGCGAACTTGATTAGTGTAAAACTTGAAGGGCAGGCAGCGGCAGGATTAAGAGCTATGTCTGCCAGAGTTAAGAATATGAAACCGTATATGAAGCAGGTCGGCGTCCAGGTGCGAGATTATTATCAGCGGGGTTTCGCCGTCAAGGGTGCAATAGACGGTCATAAAGCATGGACGCCGATTAGTGCAACTACGGCGATGCTACGGGTTAGGGGAAAGGGCGGCAAAATACGCACAATGGAAGAGGCTAAATCAAGGGCGGCGGCAATGAATCCCTTAATGGACACCGGTAACCTACGCCGGAGCATGACCTTTAATGCGGCAAATAATTATGTTGAAATCGGCACTAATCAGCCGGGGTATGAGAACCAGAATAATCATACCGTAATATGGCAGAACTCGGCAGAGAAAGCGGACAGATTAAGGCGTAATGTTTCCGCTATATTACCTGGCAAGCCGTCAAGCGAAGGAAAAACATATTCTGCGGACGGTACGAAAGTACGGGTTAATATTCCGGGCGTTGGTTTCCGTTGGGTTAAACGGGCAACTAAGAGATATAACGCTTTTTATTTCCAGATGAAAAATGCAATGTCAAAATCATGGATCGGCAAATCTTTCAAGGTTCCGAAGCGTGATTTTATTTATATGACTCAAGCGTTAAGGCAGAAAATTGACGGCATGTTTGTATCGTTTTGGAATAGTTATAGGGGGCTGTAATGGGTAGCAGGTTCCAAAGCATTAAGACGCAGTTAAAAACATTAATTGAGGCCGATGCTACGCTTATGGCTGCCGGTACTGATACCAAAATTGACAGGGTATTTGATTATTGGCTTGAAGCCGCCGACCGCTGTAATGTATGGATAGACATGAAACCCGTCCAGGTATTACAGGAACGAAGTTCAACGGGGATATACACGGAATACACCGAAATGACAATACGGGTTAATGTTCGGTTTGGTTCGATACCCGATGCGGAGAATAATTTAATGGATGTGGTTCAGCGGATGCTAACCTTTTTAAACGCCGCTGCTAATTTTATACAGACCGGGTATTGGTGCGCCGCCGGGCTTGCGTGCCCGAAGCAAAACGAGATACCCGTTAAAATCATAGAACCCGGTGCGGAAGAAGACACGAATATGTATTGTTGGCGGGCCGAGTTCAGCTATTTATTTGAGAACACTTTAAATTATGCGTAGAGGTGCAAAATGAGCGACATTAAAATTACAGCGGAAAAGGTAAACGGCACGGTGGTTATATACGGCGTTCCCGGCGTAATTGAACCGGGGCAGGACATAACGGCAATGCCCGAGGATGTGAAGGCGTCCATCGGATCACAGGCGAACGGCGAAAATGTAACGGTAAACGAAATAATTGAAGGGGGTAAATAATCATGGCTTCGGATATTCTCAATGGTTTCGATAGTACCTTGGGGTTGACAATTCAGGGTGGCGCGACTTCGTCCCGGTTTAACGGCGGCGAATTTCAGCGCAATTTAGCGGGGTTCCTGCCGACCGAAGAGGGGCAGCAGAGTTTCAAGCAGACCCCAAACATTGATAAAAAGCGGACGCACCGGGGCACGGCATTTATCACGGACAGCAAAATATTAACCTTTAACCCGGTCGAGGGGAGTTTCCAGACCCCGCTGTTGCTTGATGACGGGGCCTGTCAGTCGTTGAATTTAGCGTGCTGGAGTGATGCACTGGCAACCAAAACGATAACAACGGCGGCAAGCACGGAATTAATGCCAGCTACTACCGCAACGGGTACAATGACCAGTTCGCTTAATGCGGCGGCTACGGCATTATCAAGCAAGAAAATATACGCCGTTGTATCGGGTGGAGATATAGGAACGGGCACGGCGGGAACGATAACGGTAACTGGTACCTGGAGAGGCGCGGCGGCAAGCTCCGAGGATTATGAAGATATATCGGCGGACGGAACTTATTATCTTGGCAAGACCTTTTCAATATTAACGGCGTTGACTACGACTAATTTCACGGTTGTATCGGGATGGACTACGGCCCCGACGATAGCGTTGTATTCCGTCGATGTCGTACAGCATCAGGTCACGCTTGCCGATGATGCGTTTTGTCTCGGCTTTGAAGACAACACGGCAGGGGCCGAAGTAAAACGGGTTGACGATATTATGGTATCATCGCTTGAATACAATTTCACACCGGACAATCATATAACAATGTCGGTTAACGGCACGGGCCGGAAGGTCACGGAATTAACGGCAGAGGACACGGCGGCTTATACCACGCAGGATAAGCTCGGATGGGCGAATACGAATATTAAGTTCGGGTCAACGCTTGCTACGGTAGCAACGGATGACGAAGTAATGGATGCGAAACTTACGATAACAAGGGCACTTGACAGCGGGCACTATTCGCCGGGTTCTCAATATGTTTCGTCAATTAATCCTAACATCGTGGATGTCGCATTAACCGTAACCCGTGTATTAAATTCGACCTCACAGGGAAACATTGATTATCTCAATGCTCATACTACGAGGGCGGCGCAGATAGTAGTAACCGGGGGAAACATTAAGACCGGGTACGACCGCACAATGACAATCGACCTCCCGGAGTTAAAGGTCGAAGGTGAACCGCTTTCAACGACGACAATGGGGCAGCAGACGATAACCACAACCTACTTCGCGCGGTATAACACAACGGCGGCATACACGGCCCGGCTTACATTCGTTGCGGGGACTTGGTTCTCGTATGGTTCAATCCCACTTGTTAAGAACGGAAGCGGATATTATACGACCGACTCCCTTAACGCACAGGACTGGACAAAATCCGGACAGGCGGTCGGTGATTATTCCAGGAATACGGCGAATTATTACACGGGCAATACGACATCAATAGCCGCTGTTGACGATGCCGGTGGAGATTATGAGGGCGTGTATCAGAATGTCGCGGCGAATAACACAAACATCACGGCAACATTAATGCGCAATGCCGAAATATATGCAACTGGATATGTCAAAGGGGCCACAAATCACGATGCAGTAGTTTATTTGGCGGACGGGGCTGGCGCCGAGGTTGCAATTACCATAGCATCGGTTACAACCGGATTTACGGCGCTATCCGGGTATTATGCAGTAAACAGATCCGCGACACAGATGTATGTTTATCTTTTAGGAGCTACAGAATCAGCGGCGACTACGGGCACGGCGTACTATTCAAATATTGAGTGTCGGTTATTCATTTAATTTATTCTGGAGGCATTTATGGCGAGATTGGTTAAAGAGGAGAAGCGGCTAACTTTTGAGCTGCCGATTAATGCGGAGTGTAAGAAGGTGGCTGCTGATAAGGCAAGCGAAACGATTAAGATTATATTCATCGAGCCTTACGGGAAACAATTCATTGACGCGCGCCGGGAGTTTATGACGGACAGCGACAGCAAGGATTATATCACGGCGTATATGCTTAAATGTATTGCGGCGTGGGAAGGGATATTAAACGAGAACGGCGCACCCGAACCGATAACATACGAGAACCTGATACGCTTGCCGGGGGATATTCTACCCGAAGCGGTGAGGTTCTTTCAGGACAGCGTTATCGGCTTAAAGGAAAGCGAAAAAAAAAATTAGTCAAGGAATTAGCGGGGGAGGGCAAGTGCTGTTATGACTGCGATATGTTTTGGCAACAGTATATCACGGATAGGAAAATTGATAAATGGTGTCGGAATTGTAGCGGGAATAAAGGCAACACCGACCCCGCCGTGTCATACTGGCTATGGCTTAACGCAGTACGCAAAACGCTTAACTGCCTCCCCTCGGAAATCGGGAAGCAGCGCATTATTGATATTGAGGCAATTATGTTAACCGAACATTACTACGCATACAGGCAGAAAAAAGAAATCGAAAAGCAGAAAAAAGACCAGCACTCCAAACAGCAGATTAACGAACACGGCAGGAGAAGGTAATGGCGATACTTAACGAAAAGATTGTAATATCGGCCCAGGATAATGCGACCCGTGTTATAGTTGCGGCTTATGCCAATATGACAAAGTCTGCCGAAAACGCAGCCAGGGGCACGGCGGCATTTAATAAAATGATGGTATCTCATATGCACACATCCATTGCCACCAATAACACCGCATGGGTGTCGATGGAGCAGGGTGCGTCATCTGCCAGTAATGTTATCGGTAATAAATTGGCCCGTAGCGTGGGAAATGCCGCCCTACAATTTGGTGGCATGGAAGCACAGGCAAACTCTTCCTTGCGAGTTTTGGGGGCGTTTGGTTTACAGGGCGCTGCCGCTGCTGCTGCTATCGGTATATTAATCGGAGCTTATAAATTACTTATCGAACAGATTAATAAAAAATCGCAAATAGAATTAAAAGAATGGGAAGAGGGGATCGCCAGCAATAAAGGCGTATATGCTACCGAATTGATGGTGTATGACTTAAGAAAAAAAAACCTTCCGTTGACCGAGGAAGAGATAGAATTAAAAAAATGGCAATTGCGCCTTGCCGCATATATCGTTGAGAAAGAAAAGGAACTAGAAGCATACAACAAGAACAGAATAAAATACTCAGACCAAATTGTAACTGCCAATATTGAGCTTGATAAATTATATAAGAATCAAATGAACGCTGGAAAGGATTTGCTCGACTTAGAAGAAAAGAGAAGCTATCGAATGCAGGAAATTAAAAAGTTACAAGGGGATATAATCAAAAGTAGCAAGGCCGAGATGGATATATCCTATATGTTTAAAGTGCCGGAAAAGAAAAAAGATAATCCAGAATGGCAAGCTGCCATTAAGCTTTATATGGATTATTATCGAAAAGAAGCTGGAGCAGAAAAGACATCCGCGCCAACATCGGTCGTTGATACTATAAAAACGGATGCTGATTTTAAGGCCGCTAACGATGCGTTTAATGCCTACCGCATACAATCGGGACAGATAACGGAACGGGATTTACTACAACAGAAAATGGATTCTCTTGAACAATTGGGAGTTATGGAAAAGGAATATTGGGATACAAAAACGGCGTTGGCCAAAATAGACATAGATACTGAAATGAAATTGCAGGCTACTCGGCTATCAAATACGCAAATAATATTTTCCAGTTTATCTATGATGGGCAATGAATGGCAGTCAAACGAATTAAAAGCGATAGGTGCCGTTGGCGAGCAGGTTGTTTCGCTCGCTCTATTATGGCAGGCTTTAGGCGGGATGAAAGAAATAGGGAAGTGGGGACTCCCCGGCATTGCTTTTGCCGCCGCCGTTGTAGCGGGAACGGCAACAGTAATTGGTCAAATGAAAGGCATATATGGCACAATGGATAAAGGTGCGCCAGCGGGAAACATTTCCGCTCCGTCAACTCCCGCATATTCCGGGTATTCCGGCGGCTCCGGCGGCGGAGAAACAAACTATGTAACGATAAACGGCATAGTAACAGATGAAGTCTGGCGCATAATAACCCGGACGAGTTTATCGAAAGCATTTAGACAAGAAGCGTTAAGGGGTGCATAAATGAAAAGCAGGGCAGTACTAATCATATTAGCGGTTATCGTGGCTGTAATGGGCTGTAGTGAGGCGTGGGCGTATGATACAACGGCATTTACAACGGTGTATGATACAACGCCGTGGAGCCCGGCGTTAATTAATCAATTCATCGGGCCGTTAAATCGAACCGAACAGAT
>Ga0208957_1001339_pt1 | contig 13010 bp, 18 predicted proteins | sample RifOxyA1_FD_184029 | JGI IMG/M metagenome (GOLD analysis project Ga0208957, IMG submission 184029) | Groundwater microbial communities from Rifle, Colorado - Rifle Oxygen_injection A1 (SPAdes) | ecosystem: Environmental > Aquatic > Deep subsurface > Groundwater | place: Rifle, Colorado, United... | reverse complement strand
CTTCAGAATAGGGACGAATCGCCCGAGAGGAAGTTTATCAAAGTAGTGAATAAGATACGTCACAAGGATGGTGCAGTGATACCAATAATAGGTCCTAAAAGGAAGGGAAAGACGAGTTTATGCTATACAATATGTCAGTATCTTCATGACTTCTTCGGATTTCATATTTGGTGGCTCGGACCACCCGCCAAACTTCCACCGTTCATAGATGGACAGACGCTCAACGATTCCAAGATACCAAAAGGCTCTATTATAATCTATGATGAAGCAGCAATACAAGCGGGTTCGAGGACTTCTTATGACAAGGAACAGCGCGAGTTCATAGCCAAATTAGCCGTTACAGGCCATCATGGAAAATACTACTTTATAATTACACAAAATCAAGCATTGTTTGATATAACGTTCTTGAGGCAAGCAGATGCGTTGATATTCGTCGGGCAGACATTCATCACATTGAAGAACACGAGGCTGATTGTGAACGAATACCTTAACTATTTCATGCCCAAGAGGATAGGAGATGCCCTCTACTACGACGACGACCTGATTATAGACTTCTCATGGCAATTACCTATATGGTGGAAGGAAAAATACTCGAAACCTTACGCGCCGTTCGTCAATGAGATAGAAATGTATCGCTTTGTTTTCAAGATTCTGGATGATTTCCCACACATAGAGAACGAGAGGTTGTTGTCTTTTCTTCATAAGAGAGACACTCGAATGGAAGAACATCAGCTCGAATATGTAAGACAGTTGGCAGAATCGTATGGAGTGACCAAATTATTATCTATGAATGATAAGCTACTGGATGAAGTAGTGCAAAAGGGTTATGATGATACTCCTATTCAAGATATACTTCTAAAGAAACGTGGAAGTATGAAAAAATACGAGTGGGAGCAAGACCTGATGGTAAAAGAATACTGGAAAAACAAGTTCAAGGAAGACCCAACATTAGAGATTAAGATGAACATAAACAGAAACGATTTGCTGATTGAATTTGTGAAACAGAAAATGAGAGAATCACACAGCAGCGTGGCAGTGACGGGAACTACGGATGCAGGAAAATCGTGGGGAAGCATATCACTCGCTGAATGTATGGGATTGATAAACAAGAAGCGTTTTTTAGCCAAGGAACATATATTTGAGACTCCTGACAGGATGATAGAAGCTAACAAGACCGCCAAGAAGTTTGACACTCTTATCTTGGACGACCAACGGAAACGAAGTGGCCCCTTTGCGAACAAAGAGCAATGGGACTTATCCAACATGGTTCAAGCTCTCCGGAAGAAGCAGGTCAATTTCATCTTCAATTCACCAGACATAAAAATATCATTCATTCCAAAGTTCTATCTTGAGGCGTTTGGTTTCAACAGGAAAGAAGGCGTGTCCAAGATGCTTATATCAAGCCCAGACATGAAGCCAATGGGCTATGTAACTTTTAGAAAACCGTCAGAAGAAAATATCAAAGCATACACGGAGTTCGAGGACACTTTTAAGGAAAAAATAAAACAAAGGGATGCTTCCATGTCATCCCCAGCCACGGAAAGGATAGAAAATCTTGTTGAAGCATTAATAAATGACGAGGAGTTCCTTATGAGGGAAACACAAACAGAAAGGAAATCTTACATAATGAAGAAAGGTCATGGTATGGACATGGCTGGTACAATTCTGGCTGAAGTTACGGCTACCATGAGAAAGAGAGGATTGCTAAAGAAAAAATCAGACGATGATTAGGCTCTGGATACAATCACAATTGGGATAATTATATACGCATGTAAAATTTACTGACGGCGCACTCTTACATGAGTTCTTTATATTCTGGCACATCAAATCGCTGTCATAAGAGTATATGGTCTGATGTTCTCCAACATCTCCAATAAAACCGCTTGGCAAATCAACAGAAACGCCAAGTCTGGTATAGTTATATATGATAGTCTGTTGACATTTTCCATCTATGTACCTTGAGAACTCCTTATCGTATTTGACTTGTGTGTTCTGTATTTGAACATTTAATTCTGATATGTGCTTTAATTGTGAGTCCTGTCCTGTCGTATAACCAAAATATGCTCCCATACCCAACAGCATGACTATTCCAAAGACTAAAATAATTATCAGTTTTTTATCAATCATTTCTTCCGCCTCTCAAATCTGTATTCAACCATGTCCATATTATTCGGGTAAGTCCACTTATCCATGAAAGCTACCCATGTATTATGCGTCTCGTACCTGTTGCAAAAATCACATCTCCAGATTAATGAAATCATTTCAATCTTCTCTCCATCCATCTCTATACAACATAAGATAAGCGATCATTAAATCGCCTCAAGGATACCCAATGCCTTTAGGCTTGGGAGGAATTGAGGCTCCTAAGAATCGCCCTAACGGACTCTGCCTTTTCTCCTCTGCCATAGGCTTAGGTATCTCTCTGTGTGTTTGCTTCTTGCAGCTCTGATTTTGAATATATCTTCTTACTTGCTCTTGGCTCACAAATCCAGCAGTGCTTACGTAATAGCCATCAGCCCATAGACTTTTCCCCATAAGGACTTTCAGATAAGGAAACGCTTTTCTTAACTGGATTGAAGTATTGCCTTTCAGCGTGTTCACTACTTTGGCTATTGGAATTGCTGGCGGGACTGACAAGAATATGTGAATGTGGTCGGGCTGAATTTCCAATGCGAGAACTTTCCAGCCTCTATGTTCTGACTGACCACGAAGAATTACATTAAGGACTTCTTTTAATTTGGGATTCTTGAGAGCGTGTTTTCTATATTTTGGTATCCAGACAACATGATAGTTTATGTTGTAAGTCGTATGTGAGCCAGTGCGAACAGTCTTTAGCTCTTTCTGTAAATGGTCAGTAGGCTTGAAGTGTGGGTATTTGTGTATCATGCTAATCACGTTTTGGTAAATTCTTGTCTTGCCATAGAGAATCTAAAGCCCTCTCAATCACTGACCATCTTGGCTCTGTCTTGTGAAGTTTTAGCTTATCTAATCGCTTATAGTCTTTTAGTTGAATTCTTACAACTGTTAATTTTTTCACTATGTTTTTGGAATTCATGCAGACACCTTCATACTGTCTTCTGAAACAACCCAGCCTTCACACAAGTTACAATTAGGACATTTAGGTTTTGTCCTTATCTCAAGAGGTTCCCACAATGCGGAAAAATATATTCTACAAGATTGACAATACCAATTCATGCGTTTCTTTTCTTGGTCTTTATGTTGATGGCAATAAAACTTATTGTAAGGCGCTCCATTTTTGCATGGGAAGCCTTTTTTGTTAATCCCACAACATGATACATAACTCATGCTCTCACGACCTGCATTATTTTTTGTGGGTTCAATGTTTCAAATGAAGCACAGCTCAAATGCAAAACTTTCTTTGTGCTTTTTATTCTTACATCATTCAACCAATAACTACTTCGTGTTATTGTCACCCATGCTTCTTGACAATCACTTTTATATATACTTTCTCCACATGCATAACATTTTGTTTTCATTTAATCACCATGTTTCGCCATCTGGTGGACCTTCAAGAGCCAGTTCAGTTGTTTGTCCGTGTGGCCGTATATAACCAGCCCGCAGTGGCACTCAATCTTTTTTAGCTTTCGCATTCTTCAACCTCTCGTCTATCATCTTTGAAGCATCAGTCTTGGATATGTTCTCCTGGAACTTCACCTTCATCTTCTTCAAGAGTATTTTCTGCTTTTCTGTTGCTTGGATAAAGTCTATACCAAGCCTTTTCTCATCATATCCTTTTGGTGTCCTGGAGTCCTTTCCCATTTCCTGTAGTATGGCTATGGCCACGTTATCAGATAATCCGTAACTCTTGCATTTTGAATAAATTTCCCTGTATTCTTCTATCTTCATTTTTATCCTCTCCTGCATCCCAACTCACGATAATGTATTAGCTTATGATGTTTTTCACACAAAACTTCTATGTTTCTAAGCGTGTATTCTCCACCATCGTTTCCTCTTTTTATCCTGTGGATGACGAGATTTTCTGTATCTTGGCATGGTTCCTGTTCGCATCTACCTATGATCCTTATTATCTCATCTTTCTGGCGTTTATTGAGTATTATTGACATTTTACATACCTTGTTATAGTCAGATTGTACGTGTCCTCTTTGTTCCCTTTTTTTAGTAGAACTCTTGTATCTAATATTTCTTTGCGCCGTGATAATTCAATATTCAATGCCATGCAGATGTCTATGTTGAGCATTTTCTGATCGTTAAAATCATTGACAAACGTGTGGTCGTTTTCGAGTAATTGGTGCGGGTTGAATGTGTAGATATAATCCCTCGGTATCTCGTCTTCTTTGTCTTCTATGAGCATAAGAAGTGTGTACCCATTATTGGCTGCCTCGACTACCAAACTCCTCGTGAAGCTGACTATTCCCCACATCTCTGGCTTCCAGTATATGTAGCGTTTTGTTGAAAAAAGATATTTCCTGTGCTTTGCATCCTCCAAGACAACAGCATAACGACCAACATCATCTTCAAGCATCCTCACAACAGTCAGGCGCATCTGTCTGCACACGTACTCCATCTTCTTCTGAAAGAACGTACCCGCATCTTGCATCATGTGTATGTTCATTTAATCGCCCTCTTCTAATTCATCAAATCCTTTGCCACAATCACAACACACAGCAATAGGCTGTTTGGGATTAATCTTTCTTAACTCAATATACGTTTCTATCTCTATACATCTGTATCTGTGTTCCAACAACCAACATTTAAATTTTATCATTTTTTATTCCTCTTTTACTTCTCGTACAACGTCCCTTTCTCTCCACACGGACAATACCCGAACTGGTTATTTTGTTTAACCATACATCCATATTTGCTGTGCTGATTTATTTTATGCATACAATTAGAACAAACCGTTAATTTTGTTTTTTTCACTTTCTTTTTCATATACTATATAGTGTATAGTGACTATATATAAAGATTTGTACACTCGTGTTCATTATTACTTTATATATAACTAAAAAGCAAGTAAAATTATGAAAATAAAAAGTTTCAGCGAATATAAGGTTGCCGAACTGTTAGAGGCGTGTGAAGATGCGCCTAAAGAGATGAGGATATTTCAAGATGATACTGGTTCTCTTCTGGTTTTGTCCGTGGGTGTGGTTGGGTTCTTATTGACGAGGAATGTGGGGGCGTATTTCAATGGTTAAGATATGCTTGAAACATTCTCTCCCAATAATAAGAACATCAATTATAGATAATGAAAAGTTGGGACAATGCAAAAAATGCATCAAAGAAAAGTTGTGGTTGGGAATATGAGCAAACTATTATCTGAATGGGAATCACAGGGACAAACATTCCGTGCTTATAAGTACAAAGTAGGCGGTCATAATAAGATAGGTATTTATCAGAAAGGTAAATCCGGCTCTGAGACGAACTTCAAGGCAACAAGAAAGAACACGAACAACATAGAAAACGCCAAGTCAAGAATGCGAGAAAAATACAAAGATGTTGATAGAAGAGAACCACCCAAGCCACCGCCTGAAAAGAAGAAAATATACCGATCTGTTCTTGTTATTGGTTACAATGATATGGGTGTCGTTCCTTTTGAGTACAGAGTGTGGGTTCATACAAATGAGCCCAATATAACTCCAGGCGACTTAGAAAAATGGTCTGATGCCATACAGAATTTATATCCCTTAAACAACAACAAAGGAAATAGTGAGGATTTCATGACTTTATTGAGAACCGAACTTAACGAGGAAATAGATGAGAACGAGATGTCTCCGAACGAGACTCTCAATAAATGGTGGGGATATGTCGTTTTTTATACTAAAGTTCCAAAAGCTGAGTATTTCGCTGAACAGTCCGGACAAGGATTCAAGAAAACCGGCAGATTCAGCGAACCGAAGGTGTGATTATGACGACATGTGAACTCTGTGGATGTGGGATGCTTGAGATGGATAAATGCAGAACATGTGAATTATGTTCATATTGTTGTACTTGTGGTGAGACTTATGAGGAGTAGCTTAGACTGGGACAAAATATCCGTCGGGGAATGTATGGCAAGATTAGGATTATTAAAGAGGATATTTCCTGAAAAGAGGATAGAATATAGGCGCAGTCCCTCGTGGAATGGTTATCATGTTGTCGTATATGACGCTTGTGATACATGGAAAAAATCCATTGAATACAGAAAGAAGTTTTGGGACGACCCGATGAGGATACAGATAGATGAAGAGAGGCACAAGTCAGGAATATGTGCCAATGTTTTATGTGATACTAAAGGGACACAATTTGCCGGAAGGTGGATAAGGATATGACAAGTGGTCCAAGAAGAAAATATTATTATTGCCAAACTCATAGGCGTTACATTTATAGTCAATCCACAAAGGGTAATCATAGGAGAGATGGATGTATCTTAGTTAGACTTGATATTGATGTTGATGAAAATAAAAAATTTGTCGGACTGCCGAGCTTTCATGAGATGGACTTAAAGTTGATGAATCATGTACGAAGAGATTGAAATAGTGATGAGTGTATTCGTAGGAGCCTTATGTTTCTTTGTTGGTATGACATTAGGTAAATATTTCAGGATTGATAAAAAATGATAATAGATATTCCTTTCTACCTTCTCATCATATCTGTCATGGCGTTTTTCTCTTTGATTGGTGTAATATTTTTAGCTTACTTCATGTTTAGTTTTGTCAGAACAATCAAAAGGATGCTTGTAAGCGTACCTACTGTGTCACCGAAGACTCTAAACGATTTGGAAGAAAGGGCTATTGCGATAGATAAGTTCAACAGAGGAGACATTAACGCGCTTAAAGAATATTGGGATAAGTTTTATGACAGTAAAATGCAGAGAATGTAATCATTCGAGAGATGACCATTTTCATTTCGGCGGTGAGAAGTGCAAGAAGCCAGGGTGCTTCTGCGATGGGTTCAAGTGATACTGATGGGCTTGTCCTGTGTCATATTTGTCTCTGACAAGTGATACAGGATACAGCCCGTCACAATTCATATAGTAGTATTAGTGGTTCTGGTTTGTGGTCGTGAGAAAAATGATAGGTTTATAAGGGTAGGTTAAAGATGTTCAGTTTTCGTGAGTTTGTTCAGAATTCGGGATACGTCATTCGCCATCAGATTTGGAATCCTTTATAGCATCCAGAATTTTTAGAACATCTTCACCGCTTTTATTCAATTCTTTAAAAAGCATTTTTCTCATCGAATAAGAACTTTCCATCGCCTTTGTTTCATTCTCTGGCACCATTTCACAGGTGTTATTTTGAAGCGTCATAATCTTTATAGGTAATCCAACGAATGGATCTAATTCACAACATTGCCGTATTGCCCAGTATGCTAATTGCTTTCCATCCTCTACTGTAATGTTTGGGTCATATTGGTTCATTAAAATAACTTCCGCGTAACTTTTGCTTGAGCCTATTGCTTCATAGCCATCAATTCTTTCATAAATACCATCCGCTGTTATCAAATAAGCTTGATGAGTACCATCATGACTACAAAGTATGAACACAGCAAATGGTGCGTTATCTAAATTACCCAATTTGTTAAATTGCTGCAAATATTCACATCTAATTCCATGAACCTGCATACAAAAGAAATCCCTCAATTGACGTGCATTTATATCGTTTGCTATTTCGCCTTTTTTTATCGTTTCGTCTATCTGTTCCTCCAATCTATGAATAAATGGCACATCACCAGCAGATGCCAGTATGGTTTTTTTATTTATTTCGTGAATCTTTGAATTATTGCGGCGTTTCATGGCCATTGACGGTATAGTAGATTGTGTATCAGATGCCAAAATTATTCCATCTTTACATAGAAGGGTTATAATTACGGTCATACGTAAATACCTTAGAAGAATTTTATTACACTACGTTTAATAAATTTCGGATAATTTCTGTAAATATACCTCAATAATTCAATAGTTTTCATATTATTGAATTCAGTTTTTATAGATTGAATCTTTGTTTTTTCGTCTTGACTCAAATTATTACTTAGTACATGCTCTGCTTTTGATATACCTATTTCTGTCAGACTGTATTCATCTACTTCATCATTATGCTCACCAATAACTTTAGAAACAATAATAAGTCCATCTTTTTCTAAACCTATTAATTCATCATATACTTGAAAGCTTACAGGTCCAAGATCATATGGAATAAAGCTGAACAAATGTAAATTTAATTTCTCTTGTAGTAGAAAAACTTGTTTCATAATTTTCACACTACCTTTTATAGGTTCATTATAATGTTTTGTAGAACCAGGTGTATGAATTAAGGATAAAATCAGATCACGTTGTGTTAGCACTTATACCACATATGTATTATTATGGTTACTTTTTAAATACTCAATACTCACTTTTCCATTAAAGCAACGATTTCCACAAAATGATTGAACAGCTTTATTCCCTTATCCGTTAATTTGATCCTCTTTTCTCTCTTGTTTCGCTTCACAAACTCTATAAACCCAAAATTCTGGAGCAATGGCAACGTCCTTTCGATTAGATTAGCGTATGTTATGCTGAGGCTTCTTGCAACTTCCATTTGCGTAGGATATTCGTGATTATATCCTACTTCAAGTACGACACGCACAAAAATGTCTGTTATTATCTGCTTGTAGTTCTTCATGCTGAACGAAGCCCTGTTCTCGAGCTGGACTTTTGCGTAATAGTTTTTATGCAGTCCAAACTCATCGCATTTGTTTGCTATAATCCAGAGGGGCACATTATACAGCTTCGCTATAGTTGGAGCGGAACAGCCAGAATTGAACAGTATTTCAAGATCCTTTTTCTTGATATTATCGGCACGAAGCCTCGTAAGCAGTCTTGATATGTCGAGATCCAATAAAAAGACATCTATAATGCACTTTCTTCAGTTGTTTGGAATAGACATGTTTGGAGTGAAATCTGGCATTCCTTTGCCGTTCGGCATTATAAACGTAAAGAAAAAAACACCACAGAGATTTGACGGAGGATCTTTAGGCCTCATAACGCCGAAGGAGCATAAAAATATGTATGGAAACGCTATAGGATGCACGTCGAAATGTCCAATATGTAAAGATAAGGCAACAATAGAAAAGTTTTATGATGTGTATTATAATGCTGACATTTTGTCCCCTTCTATAAAAATTCATGAGTCTTTTGAAAGCTTGGCACAGTTCCTGATAGGACGGCAAAATATTTTGGACAATACTTTTCGAAAGAACTATATTGTCAAAAGAAAGTTTTTAGCAGATGCTGTCAGAGGTATATTGAACCAGGATCCAACACAAGGGAATTTATTCGGCCAGTAATGGTTGCGAGTTTAATTTTATAAGGTCTTCTAATTGTTTTTCGACCTTTTTTCCAAATTTTTGCCGTCTATCTATTAACATATGACTGCAATGCATTTCAGAGCATTTTGTACAATTATAATTACGGGCAAAATTTATCATTTCATTCGCAAGCGTTCTACTTTCGTCCTTCCATTTGTCAATTTCGTCAGGTATCATTTTTTCACCTTTATTTTAGGAAGAAGTATTACGACCTCTTTGTTTATGTAGTCGTGAGGGACCTGAACTTTGCCGCTTGAGTCGTTATTTTTTATGACCGTTTTTTTCAAAATCTTATAGAATTTTATTGGATCTACCTTTATCTCACCTTCAAAGTCTCCTTCTATTTCTACCATAGTCTATCAATAGACTATTAATAGTCTATGAGCTTTAAGTAGTTTTGCATATGTAAATGACTAATTTGATAAGCTATAAACATATTATGGTGGATTAAAAACATGGGTAACAAATTATTTTCAATAAAGGTGGATAATTATATGATCAACTTACTCAAAAATAAATTAAATGAACTTGAAGCTATTCAAAATAGTAATGAAAGAAATAACTCTGTAGAATATAACAAAGCTCATTTAATTTTTATGAAACACTTAGTAGAAGAATTACATAAAAAATCGGGAACAAAATTAATATACGAAGAAAAATCAAGCTCTAAATTAGAAATAGATAAAAGTGTACACGAAATATTAAACAAAATTCTTGATAATCCAGATTACATAGATGAAATATATGAGCGCATAGTGCCTAAAAAATATAGAAAATTACACGGTCAATTTTTTACACCAAGTATTGTTGCAGATTTCATGGTAGAATGCGGTCTAAGAGCCAAATGTAAATCTGTTCTTGATCCATCTGTAGGGACTGGTATATTTATTTCAAAAATATTAAAAAAGTCCAATGAAATAGAAAATATATCGTGTATTGATATTGATAAGATAATGCTTAATATAACAAATTTCAGGATTCAACATAATGAAAAGGTCAATTTGATTAATACGGATTTTTTAGAATTTGAAGAAAATAAAAAGTTTGATTTTATTATATGTAATCCTCCTTACATGAAATTTCATTATTTTGACAGAAATAAGAATGTAGATTTTATTGAAAAAAAGTACAATCTTAAAATATCAAAACTTGTAAACATATATTCTTTATTTTTTATTCATAGCTCTTCTTTTTTGAAAGAAAATGGAACTATGGTTTTCATAACACCTGGAGAATTTTTATACACAGGTTATGGGAAGATGTTAAAGACGTTCCTATTAAACAATTTTACTATTGAGGCTTTTGTATTGGTTAATCTTGATAAAACAATTTTTAATGATGCACTTACAAGTGCTGTTATAACTATATTGAAAAAAACACATCCTGTAGAAACGCATAAAGTTAAGTTCATAGAAGTATCTGAATGGAATAATAACAAAGAAATATTTGACGCTTTAAATAGTAAAGAGAGTCAGAACATTTCATTCAATTGTATTTTACAAAAATCTCTAAACCCAGATAAAAAATGGTTAATACATTTCGGAAAAAAGAAAGCAATCAATATCCAAAATCTTATTAAATTAAAAGAGATTGATGAAGTCAAAAGAGGCATAGCAACCGGTCATAATGAGTTCTTTACTTTAACCGATAGCGAAGTCAAGAAATTTGGTATAGATAATACATTTTTAAAACCAGTTATATCAAAGGCAATGCAATGTAAGAATTATGATTTTTCTAAAGATGATTTTGAAAAACTAAAAATAACCAACGGAAAAATGTTTTTATTATACTGTTTTTCCCAACCGTCTGAGAATCTGAGGAAGTATATTGAATACGGAAAAAGCTTAAATGTAAACAAGAGATATTTAGCTTCAAAAAGAAATCCTTGGTTCTCTATGGAAAAAAGGGATCCAGCACCCATCTTAGCAACTGTTTTTAGTAGAGATAATATGAGATTTATTTATAATGACGCCGGTGTATTAAATTTAGCAAGTTTTCATGGCATATACCCCAAGTTTAAAGACAAAGTTAAAATCAAGGCTCTTTTAGCTTACCTTAATTCAAATGAAGCAAAAAACATTATGTTTTTAGAAAAGAGAATTTATGGTGGAGGTCTTGACAAATTTGAACCAAAAGATTTGGAAGAAATTATGGTAATAGACATTAACAATTTAGATAAAAAGATAATCAAGAAATTGTCAAAATTCTTTGATGCTCTTTGTATAGCTTCCAGAAATAACAACATAAAAGGTGAAAATCAGATCAAAACTAAAATAGACAAAATAATAAAAAATATAATAGATTCAAAAAATATAACGAGTTTTATAAATTAAGTGCTTGCAATATAGACTTTTCATCTATATGTTTTGGTAATTCTTTCGTCGCAAATTTTACATAAAATAATAATCTTCCACGAGATAATTCTTTTACCTCACTTTTGTGCTCAGGTAATTGGACATCTTGACTAATGCAAAATCCTTCGTTCAAATTTATATGTATTGTACTCTTAAATTGATTTTTGGAATTTTTTTCAATGAAATATTTTGTTTTTAAATTCTTTTTATCTGACAACAAAGTCAATATTTTTTCAAAAGAAATTACATAAATACTATCAAAAAGCACCTGGACATAGAAATGTGGAACTTCATGGACCTTTATCCATTTAAAAATTGTTGACAAATCCTCAATTTTAGGTGTAAAGCTTAGGAAATTACGCTTTTTAGCATCAGTTCGGCCTTTAATAAACTCTGCATATTTTTTGACTAAAAATGCGCTGGATCTTACTTCTAAGCCGGCAATTGCTTTCTTTGTTATATCTATGATATCCTTCCTGGGTTTACTTTGCATATCCCGTAATTCTTCTTTAGATATGTCATCCTTTTTAAAAATCAAAATATCCGGACATTTTCCTATGGAATCGAGCTCATCTTGATATTTTTCAAAAAACTCCTTAAATTCTTTGTCACCGGCAATAATTCTGTCTTTTCTTCCATAACTTACTGCTATAAAGTCATTTAGATTTTTATTTAATATTTTAAGCATTAATTCCTCTGCCCAATCCCCTTGTTCTCTATTTGTCAAAAAGTCAGAAAAGGCCTGGGTTGGTGGTCTTACACGTTTTCTTGTTGCATATAAGTCCATATCGATGAATTTCTTTATCGTTTTTGCAAGCTCCTCGATTTGTTCAACATAAGACATGCTAATAGAATTAGTAATCAGGCTTTTATAACTTGTTTTTTAATTATTAACCATGGCAAAAGGACCCCCATATCATAGAACTAATCAAATGATGAATGAAATCAAAGCCAGAATTGCTAAGGAAAAGAAAGAATTAGAAACAGATAAATTTCCTCACTGTCGTGGCATGTTCGACACCTGTCCCACTGAACAAGAGTTAAATTCGCTTCTCGAAAGGAATTTAGCTCCACGAAGATGTGGTAGATGTCCTGTATTTCATGAAAGTAAAGTCAAAGAAATCGAAGTCGAACCAAGAAAGCTTACTCAAGAAGAAGTAGAAGAGTTACAGAAAGTTTTTGGTAAAAAATAGAAATAAGGTGATTTCATGACCTTTAGATGTCCAGAATGCAAGTCAAGTCTATTCCATGTGGAGAAACATGGCTCCAAAGTAATCATAAAGTGCTATAAAACTAAGACTTGTAGTTGGAAGATGGAAACTGAAGAAAAATAAGCTTCATCTCACTACT
>Ga0208957_1001337_pt1 | contig 13024 bp, 10 predicted proteins | sample RifOxyA1_FD_184029 | JGI IMG/M metagenome (GOLD analysis project Ga0208957, IMG submission 184029) | Groundwater microbial communities from Rifle, Colorado - Rifle Oxygen_injection A1 (SPAdes) | ecosystem: Environmental > Aquatic > Deep subsurface > Groundwater | place: Rifle, Colorado, United... | reverse complement strand
TTGTACCTATAACACCAGTACATGATATATCTCTTGAAGCAGTACACCATTCTGCTGTTTGACCACAATGGTCAGTACCACTCCCATCATTACATATACGTCCGTTATATAATACAAAATCAATACTTTTAGTAATATAACTCCATAATTGGCAACCATTAACATCTTTTGTTGTTGGAGTTGCTGGTGTCCCATCGAGATTATTTGGTGGTGTTGATAAACAAGTTGGTTTATTGTATGATGCAAGTTGTCCGTTAGCTAAAATATTAACTTTTTTAGGGTCTAATTTTGATTTAACAACTTCAAGAATAACACTACCAGTATCAGTTACTGCCTGATTGTACACTGGTGATGTTACACTGTCAGTAAAGATGTTAAAATTATTGATGCTGACACCAACATTATTATAAGTTACTACACTTCCAGTCATTCCAGAAGATATAAAGTAATCAAACTTTATTTTATAATCATTAGAAGTTTTACCTACAGGAACTCTGAAATGACTCATAGTTCCATAACCATTAATCTCTTTTTGAGAGAATGATAATTTACCATTGCTTAAACCCATAGTAGTTCTTATAACTTCATCATACGTTTTTGAATAAGTAATATCACGACTTGAAGAACTTGTTTGCCTAAAAGGACAAGAAGTACCCTCTATTGTTCCATAAGGATAGGTAATAAAAGCAGTGTATAGTTGGTCAATATAAAATTCTCTACTGTTGCAAGTTATAGAACATTGAGAAGTAGTTACTTGAACTCCACCAATAAATATAGAACTATCAATATAAGTTTCATGGACTGAACATTGACCGCTCACAATAGAATCAAAACTTTCAACAGTTGCGTAATCGTCGTATCCTCCGAATGCTTCTTGTAATATTCCTAAATGTAACAGTGTTCCTGTGGTTACTACCATTACTGCGAGAAACAATAATGCCCCAACAATATTTTTATTTATCTTTTTATGAACCACAATAGTCCTCCGATAACGCTTAAAGATAATAAAATGCTTACGAGTATTAAAACTTTATTGGTAGTACCAACAAAAAACTCTCCAACCTTATTAATAACTACAACACCGCTATTTTCAGTAGTTGCAGTAGTAGGAATACCAGAAGGTATAGTTACTAATGATTTTTCAGTACTTCCTTTTGAACAAAAGAATAGTTCCACAGTTTTAGTACAAGTACCACCATCACCACAATCAGTATCAAAATAACATTCCCTATCAAGAACTGCTGGAACTACATAATTACTAACTTTCAAATCAGTATCATAAAAAACTTTTTCTCCATTAACCATTATGTAAGGTGTTATTGTTACTTCTTGTAATCCTAAAAATTTAGTATTCTTCAAAATATTTATTTTTCCGTTACCACGAGTAAAAACTACTTGTTTTACGTAAGAGTTTTCTGAATAGAAGAATTGTTTTTTTTCTTTCAATAATAGTCCACCATCAAACTTTGCGAGTTTATTAGAATAAATGATGTCATAATTATCACTACTATTAACTTCCGTAACTATTGAAGGATTTACTACTGAAAGTTTTAAGAAATCTTTACTCTGAAAACTTATACTATAAGTATCAGCTATTGTTCGGAGTATAACATTTCCACTTTCTAACTTGTCACCCATAACTCTACCGTCAGAAAGTTTCACGTTCAACCAATCACCAACTTTAACTGTCTCACCTATTTTTATCTTGTAAACTTTTCCCTCGTAGGAGAAACTTCTTGTTATACAATCGCTACTACCAATAAAGTCGAAGTGTCCTTCGTCTGGGCAAACATATTTTGGCTTATCAAAATTAACCATTGAGTCCCCAATATTGAATGTTTGAACTCCGTCTTCTCGTTGCTCAAAACTCCAAGATGCAGTTCCCACTACTGCCTCTTGTAGTGGTAAGCTACCGAAGAAACCAGCCAACGATATAACTCCGAATATTGGTATGAGAATTAACAATAGTGTAAGTATAGTTTCAGCTTTCAAAGAGTTGTTTGATAGTATACCTTTCGACATAGTTTTATTCTTATCCTCCGATATTAGTTAGTATTGGTATCGCTCCAACAAGTAATGATACAACACCTATAAATAGATATATGATGCTTCCTGCTCTGAAGTATACTGCTATGAATGTTTGAACAGTGAACGACAATAACATTCCCAAAAGTGATAAAGACCATACTGGTAGGTTAATATCGAAGCCATCACCAGTAGGACTTTTCAGTGTTATCTTCTTATTGAGAGTGTCACCAATACTGAATAAAGAGTTTAGTATACTGTTTCCTACTTGTAGTGATACTGCGAACCTTTCAGCACCAGCTTCTCCTCCAGTACTTCCAACAGCTAAAATGTTAAACTTGTAAGTCCTCTCTTCAGCATTTGATGGCACTGTAACGCTATAAAATATTGATTCTTCACCATTAACTCCAAGAGTTAGATTGCTCTTACTGAATGTCACCCATTCACAAACGTTTACTAACTCGTCGAGGTTTTCACAAGATAAACTTATACTACCACTTGCAGTACCAATATTGCTTATCTTTATCTCTTTAGTTCGAGTGCTTCCTGGAGTAGAGACGAACAACTCATTATCCCTGCCAAAAGTTGTCGCGAGTTTGAAAGTAGCATTACCAGACAATACTGTTATAGTGGTAGTTGTTGAAGTAGTACCTCCTCCTCCTCCACTACTTCCAGTGCTTGTTGGTTGTACAACGTCAACAAAGTAATAAGGTGCTTCGAGGTTTGCGTAACGTGTTCTGTAACCTTCAGAACTTCCTACGCAACTTACTTCTAAAAGTCCAGTTAGTGATGTTCCTGCATCACTGTTTCCTAAGATTAATATTTCTACTTCTGTGTATCCTTGTGGTGGAACGTCGAAAACGTCTGGTGTTACTTGGTAAGAACTACTGTTTATTCCTTTAAGTGTTACGTGACAGCTTGTCAAGTCTGCAACTCCCAAGTTCGCAATTCTTATGTTTTCAGTTATAGAACTACCAGTTGTTACATTGTCGTAAACATCGCAAGAACTACCAGTGCAAGTTGTTGCATTGTCATCTTGTAAGTCTGCAATTCCTACAGCATTGCTTATTCCTATACTAAAATTGTACAATAATGATAAGTGATTCCCGTCACCTTGAGCAGTAATGTTTATCGAGCCATTGTATAAACCGTTAAGTATACTGCTGTTCACTATTTGTACAGTTATTGGTATTTGTGATGTCTCGTTAGGTGATATAAGTATGCTTGATGGTATTGTCACATTAATATTTCCACTGCTTGGTTGTGTTGATACTACTAATGTGAAGTTTATGTATTGGTCATCGTTGTGTTGTATTGTGAAAGTGCTATTTATTATTGCTGTCTTGTTGCTCGTCAATAATTGCAAGTTTGAACTTAGTAGTAGAGTTGTTGTTGTAGTGTTGAGTGTAACGTTGTAATTATTAACACTGCTCGTTGTCGTACTCGTACCGTCGGTACTTGACACGCTCCAATAGTATGGGTATGCTCCTTGTTGGTAGTGTGAACGTAAATCTCCACCAGTTAATTCTGTATTGTGTATTATTAACTCGTCAATCTTTCCTTTGAACATTTTTTGTTCTGATATTGTTGTACTTCCGAGTTCTGTTCTCCTAAATTTTCCTATATAGGTATTGTATGTTCCGCTTGACAAGTCTGAAAACCAGTCACCATTATTCTGTGAGTGTTCGTATGATAGTAATTGTTGCACTCCATTAACGTATAATTTATACCCATTGCCATCACTTGTTACTGCTACATGAGTCCATTCTTGAGCGTTGATATAAGTGTTACCATAGAATGATGGGAAAGTGTCAACGTTCTTTCTTGATTGAAACCATAACTTATGTCCAGCTATATAAAATGTCATATACCTATTGTTATCTCCGAGTACGCTCGTACTAAATATCGCGTAAGCATTACTATTCATATCTGCATTGGTAGTGTTCACGTAAACCCATGCTTCAATAGTTCCAAGACTACCAGAATAAGAGTTTGTTTGATTAAAATCAAAACTATTATTCACACCATCAAATACTGCACCACCACTATACTTCCCACCAGTAGGAGTGAATGTTGCACCGTTAATAGTAAGATTTTGAACACTCGAACCATAATCAGTACTGTTACCATCAAAATGCCAACAAGAAACAATACTTGTTCCAGTGCAACTTTGTGGACTACCACCCCAAGTGTAAGATTGAGTTGTTCCAGTACTCGAATTAATATCGTTGATTATTGCTATGACCGTTGTTGGATTAGAGTTTTGGTCTCCGTAAATAGTAGCGTTTACTAATCCACCATCGGCATCAGTAACGTTGAATTGTAGTGTTACTACTCCGTCAACGTCAAATGATTGATTAGTTGGAGATATTAGGGTTACTACTGGTGCACTATTTGTCGAAACTGTAAATATATTTGTTGTCGATTGATTAAAATTATTATTAGTATCATAAGATAATACTGACCAGTTATATGTTGCATCAGCAAGTGTTCTCGAAAATAAGTATTCACCGCCAACGCCTGAAGAATTCGTAGAATTTAATACTCCATTAATATATAACGTCACGTTAAATATTCCAACGTTATCTGTTGTTGTGGCATTAAAAATAACTGTTGAACTATTCTTAGTACTCCCATTTATTGGATTATTTAGTATAATTGTCGGGTTTGTAACATCGGTGGATAGTGTTATAGTAATATTCGTTGAATTTGTAGAAGTAATATTTATCGAAGTGCTTGTAGGAACATATCCCAGAAGAGTGGCGTTTATAGTGTGGGGTGTATGATATGTTTTAGTATTATTATTTTGATAAAATTCTATCAATGACTGTTGAACAATATCTCCATTAGAATCTGTTAAGCCATTGAATACTTGCGTATTAGAAATATTAAAAATTGTAGTATTAACATTTTGCAGAACGTTTGAAGAATTAATTGTTTTCACATCAATATACCACTTAATAGTAATATTTCCTACACCCCCAGCATCAAAACTTATATCAGTGCGATTGAATGTGCCATTTGTGAAGATTCCCACACCATCATCCACTCTTATATCATTAACACTTGTTGCCGTAATATTATCATTTGTAAAAATGTTATTATTTCCTGATACTAAGTAAACACCGTATGCACTTGTTACGTGTGTTGTTTTAATAATATTATTCGACATGATATTATTATTAGATGTAGTATCAAATCTTAGACCACTGGCTTGATTACCTATAGTATTTATCGTGTTAAAACTTATATTATTATTATTAGATGTAGTAACACGGAACCCGATGCTTGTAGTATTCGTCGTATTAATATTATTTAAGGATATTGTATTATTATTTGAAGACGTAAAACGTAACCCACCACCATTAACAGAAACAGTCGTAATATTATTTGTAGAAATAATATTTCTATCTGATGATGAAACTAATATACCAGACCCAGAAGATAAAAGTTTTATGGAATTAGATAACATACTATTAGTATTTGAAGAATCTAAATCAATTCCATTAGCGATTGTACCATCAGTATATATTGTATTAGATTCTAATGTACTATTAAAAGATGAAGTAAGAACAATACCACTACTGGAAGTCCCAGTTGTATTTATAAAGTTAGAAGTTATGTTAATACCATTAGAGTTCGATAATAAATATATTCCATAATTGTTGTTGCCAATACCACCAATTATCGTATTATTAAATATTGATGAGTTAAGAGAACGTGAAACATATACACCATTCGTAAAATTATTAATACCCTTAAAATTCTTTATTGTAATATTATTAAACGTTGATATATTAATCCCAAAACCAGAACTATTACCAAAAATATAGTGTCCATTACCATCAACAACAGTATTATTACTCCCAATAGTAAAACATATGCCAGTGCCAGTCATATTACCAGTAAGTGTTATACTTGTAAGAATTGTTGAACCACATTGAGTACTGGTGAAGTTTGCATTGGCACTGCCGATATTCCCTGTAGTATCATTGGCATAAATTATTAAAGTATTTTGTCCAGCTATACTTGTTATAGTGGTATTAGGAGTAAATGTAGTATTTGCACCATTATTTAGCGAGTACCACCAAACGCTGATATTATCAGTAGTTGAAACATTTAAATCTATAACTTGCTGTATGACTGTTGCGTTGATTGGTGAACCAATAATTATTACTGGTGGCACAGTATCCTGCCCAATACCGTAAGCTCCAGCACCATAATTTCCAGCACCATAATTTCCAGCAGAAACTATTGTTATCATTAACAACAATAAAAAAATAGATAATAGTATTTTTCTCATCTTTTTACCCTGCGTGGTATGTTGATGCGATGAGTTTCCATTTGAACCCTTTGGCAGTGTCTATGGGTATTGTTGTCCAGTCTATGCTTTGTGTTGCTTTTGCTACCGTGTATGAGTGGAATAGGTCGTCGTCTTGTTTTTGTCCGTATCCTGCTCTCGTACTTGTCGTTATGAGGTCTCCGTTGTTTATGTTTCCGTTCGTGTCTGTTACTCTTATGACTCCTGTTCCTAATGAGAGGACTTGTATGAGGTCTTTTTCTCCCACCCAAGTATTATTATTTCTTCCTTTGAGTCCTCCATATACTCCGTATACTCTTTTATCATTTATTATTGTTGTTCTTGATGTTTTCGTTAATTGTTGTGCATTTTTTAGTAATACTCCTGTTGATACTAATACTTCTCCTTCTTCGAGGTTTAACTCTTCTGTTTCCGACCAGTGACTGCCTGTGAAAGTATTATATGCTATTGTTCCTGGCGTTGCTGTTCCGCTTATATCACCAACTTCTCCTCCCGCAGTCATAAATGATAGGAATGTATGAGAAGCGTTTACTGCATTACTGCCTAAATTTTGGAACATTATTTTCATAATATCATCTCCAGCAGGCAGTGATGTTCCATCATTCACGAAACTAAATGTTGGATTTCCTGGAGAGCCAGCACCATTTCCGGTAAAAATTAAACTTGACTCTGATGCGGTATCAAGGTCTATAGTATCACCTAATTGTGTGGCGATGATTGTATCACTATTTATTCCAATTGTTACATCTGCAGTTTCAGAACCACTGCCTGTAACGCTTATAGTTCCACCACCATTATCTGCGACAGTCGCAACATAATTATTAGTTGTATCAGTACCGAGAGCAACTGCATTTAATGCTATAGTTAACGCTCCAGTATTACTTATCGTCGCATCAGTACCAACAGCTCTTGTTATCCAATGAGAGCCGTTAGCGATGAGAATATTAGCACTCGTAGCAGTCGTACTACCTAAATATGCTCCATTGATTCCAGTAACGTTAAAACTTCCATTAGTGAGAATGACTGCGTCACCACCAAGAGGAACACCCCAAGCAAGATTTGAAGAATTACCCACGAAAACACTACCACTATTCAACCTTATATATCCAGTATTGTTGTCGAGAGAAGTATTAAGAAAATCGTTCAACGTAGTACCCCAACTATCAGAATCTCCACCAACAGTAGGAAGACGAACAGCACTAACAATGCCAAAAATAATCAATGTACATAATAAAAAGAAAATCATTACATGGGGTTTTACCCATACAGCTTTGTTAATATTAACACTTTTCATAAAAACACCTCACGATTTCATAAAAAAAATATATTTAAGTATTTAAAATAGTCTATTCCTCATCTATAATAAACTCAAAATCTTTGACACCCAAAAAATTTTGGGGGGCAACTTCTTGAGAAACTTGATATTCTACATCTTTATTATCCCACAAAAGAGAATCCCATGTATCAGACTCAAAGAATTTATACTTGTGAGGATAATGATGATTATTTAAGAGATAACAATCAGCACGAAAACCCGAATAAATCCCAATAAGTACACCACCAAAAGCTGACATAGGCACAATAATCGGTAATAAACAACGCTCTTCCAAAGAATTACGAGTCTTACACTCCTCAATGGGTATAACAACAGAACCAACAATTCCAGTGTACACAGTTGCACAACCACTTAATGAAGCTGAAAGAATGGTCATTTTTAGTATATCAAAAATATTACTCATAAGAAACACCACCATACTCAAAGAGAGATTTAACACCTAAAAGGTCAAGCTCTTCAACAAAAGAATTGTCATAATTAATAAAAGACACGCCACGTGTACTACGTAAATATTTTTTAAATTCTACAAGATTTCTCAAACCATTTGTACGCAAATACTGATTATTAGGACTTCTTGCATACTTAAAATCGATTATTAAATCAGAAAACTTTTGAGAATTTTTAACTACTGAAAGAACAGCTTCATAAAAAATTATGCTATCAAAAAAATTATCATCAGCATTTAACAAAGAAACAACGAGTTCTAAACCATTAGGAGATAATTGTGTATTTAATACACAACTTCTATTATGACATTCATCTTTGATTATTTCTACGACAGCCATTTTATTAACCTCCATATATTATTTATTCCTTGATGTTCTTATAAACTTTTCTGGTTAAGGTAAAACTATATGAATGATTTATGAAAGTACTGTTTTCTAACATATCCAGCAATTACGACCCAGAATACTAACAATACCAAGTATCCAACAGTTAATAATATTATGATGTCGTTAGGCAATAAGACGTTAAGAGTGTAATAGAAATTGTTGAAGAAGTGAGCAATATACCACAACAAGAGAGTACCAAAAGTAACGAGAGTAAGACCACCCATCAAACCAAAAATAAGAGTACTCTGTAAAGCTACCTCTTGAGTACCATACCTCGCACTATGAAACAACATCCAAATAACTGCGAAAAGTAACGGTTGTAAAGCTAACTGTACATAATAGAAAGTTTTAGATATTACACGCCTGTCTTTCCATAACCAGAAAAAGAAGTTAATACTAATACTGAACAATACTAAGAATAGTATTGTTTCACTACTTGCAGTTGGCTCTGCACTAAGCATTACTTGACCAGTTTCAGTAATTTGTTGAGCAACCATTCCAGGAACTCCAACAAAAAAAGTATTAGTTATGCTCGAAAACATGAACAGTATAGGAAATATGAAAAGACTGAATATTGTTAAACGATAAAGAGTGAAAAACTTGGTTACTGAAGGGAAAAGTCCAGAAAAACTTATTTCTGGGTCGTAAAAAATTATTCCTGCCCAACCCAAACTTTTCTTTATTGCTGGTTGTTGAGTTTTAATGAACTCTATTAGCAAGAATAATAATACTACTATTGCTGGTAGTGATACACTCGCAAAATACCACATACTAACACCAGCACGTTCAGGGTCAGTAACACCCCCAAAAAGGTATAGTGCTATGCTCGGAAATATTACGTTCATAAAGAATAAGAATACTATTGCTATAGTGTTCTCTAAAATTTCTGAATATTTACCATTGGAATTTTTAGGCATAATACCTCATTACTTCACTGCTTTTTAAACTTTTTTGGTCTGAATCACTAACTACTCGAAAAAAAAAGTTTTATTAACAGTCATAGCACCAACATCTTGACCATTAAATGCTGAATGCCTAATCATATCACCACCATTAGGTAAAGAATTATCGAATACGTTAGTGTGGTCTACTACGTAAACATTAATTGAAGGTTTCACAGATTGAGGTATAAGTTTTATGGTAACATTATAATTTTTAGAATCATCAATAATGTCAGTGTCAGTATCATAGCAAGAATCCATATCAACAAAACCTTTATCGAGAGAACTCTTCTTAGCATTGTTTACAGTAACGCTTGAAACATCAAAATTCCACTGAAAACATAAAGCAACATCTCTCAATTGACCAACAACACCAAGAGTTATAATGTCAGAACTCATACTAACATTTATACTTTTAGCAGTCCTATACATCTTAACAATTATTGACGGCTTTCCAGGAACGTTCTTTGCAGTAGAGAATGTGTAATCTATAAAACTACGTTGTTCATAAAAACCTTCGCTATCACTTAATAAGAAGTATAATTTTCCGCTTTCTAAAGGTAAACTTTCTATAACTCCAGGAAGTACACCTCCAGAATATTCTTTCGTGTAAACTTCGTAAGAGGAATCAAAAGTTATTAGTAATTCATCACTAAAAAGTTTCTTCTCGCAAGACTTAATGTTTGGGAATACTACAGTTTTACAATCTCCAACAGCTTTAGCAGTGTGATTCTCATGTATTGTTGTAACCATGTATAACTCATACTTTGCAGGTATAGTATTTCCTAAATCGTCAGTTATCTGAAATTGTAGTATTGTTAGATTTTTTTCTGCTTCTTTGCTCGTAATATTTATGGTACTGGTAGTGTTTCCTTTGATGTACTCGTCAAGACCTCCAGTTCTGTAAACCATGATTATAACAACTATTGAGAATATGAATAGTAGTATTGTTATGATTATTCCTGCTTTAGCACTTGACGAAACCATACTTCCTCGAAAGTTTGAGTGTAGTACATGGTTTATAAATATTCGTGGTCAGTGTAGAAAAACCCGTCTTTTACAAGACGGGAAAAAGAGGTGATAATGAACTATCATTCTATAATATTAACATGATAATAATAATTTATTTTTACAAAAATAAAAAAAAAGAAAAAAATGGTGTAGCACCACCCTATTGCCAAAGTGAGGAAGTCACCTTCAACAATAAACTGGTACTACACCATCATACTCCGCCAAAGGGTGAGTAGGTTTTTTATTGTATTGTCACCGTCCTTGTAATGTCAGAAGCACCGACATCAGCTGGAGAACTCGCATCGTTCTCAACACCACTCTTCAAAGTTTTATCAACGCTTGAAGCAAAATTGCTTTCGTCAATAATGTAGAGTGTTGCAGTTTCAGTAACTGGGTCGTTTCCGCCAGACTTGAACAATACGTTTCCTGTATTGTAGGTGTCCCATGATTTCAACATTCTGCTTTCAGGAAGCACGAAGTAGAAATCAAGAGTTGTTCTCAATCTTTGAGGCATCGAAGCACTCTCAACTATTGGAGAATCCTTACCGTTTACAGTCCAGTCAGTAATGTTTGTTGCTGTTGGAAGGTCGAGACCAAAGCCCTTCAAGTTGAATGCCCTGTTACTCTCGTTTTCTTCTAAGAAAATCTTGTCCCAAGATTGTTCTGCATTGCTCGATATTGCCATAATGTTTGAAGTGTTCAAAGCAGACCCGTCATCGTAAGTTTTTACGTTCAAACTGGTCGTTATTTTGAAGTTGTCTAACACTACTGGTTGTGCAGTTTTTGTTACAGTTACAGATTTTAGCGTTCCGTAATATGTACTGTCAAAAGCACCGATAACGAAATCTGTTCCTACAGTCGTGTCAACATTTGTTGAAGCTGAAGCAGATAATGATGCTCCGTTCTTCAATAATTCTTTGTTGTCTACATCATAGGCGTAGAGTGTTGATGCAACTCTCGTCGTTGGTGTAGTAGACACTAAATCATAGGCACTGATTTGCAATGTTGCGTCAGTTCCTTCTTTGACTGCTGAAGCTACGCTACTTGCCGTACTGACAGTAGTCGTTACTCCTCCACCACTACCACCGAGTGTTTGAGTTCCTAATAGTCCTGGAAAGAATAATAGCGATAAGAAAGCTATCATTCCTACAGAACCAAGAACTGCAAACATCGTGATAGCAAAATTTTTTCCTTTGTTTGCCATATAGTTTGCACCTCCAAGTGCTAAGTTTTTGTGTAATAAATATGTTCGTTATTAAAAATGAAGGTTTTTTTTTGCGAACCTACCACAAAAGTTTAAAAAGTGTGTTAATACTTGTTACTACAAAAGATGGTATTCATAGCAGGAACGAGGAAGGAATTAGTATACTTGATAAGATTATACCATTCAGAAAGACTAACAGAACTACAAACAATATACGGACTAATAAACAAGAACACCAAAGGAATACTATCAGACTACGTTAAAGCAATATCTGAAGACAAAAACCCTAAGAATACTACTTGCCATGAAGTAATGAGAAAAATGGTAGAGTGCGGAGCACTAACAAAAGTAGGTTCTGAAGACAGAACTGGAAGAGTCAGAGAATTATACACAGTAAACCACGAAATATTATACTCTATAATAAAGGAAGACCCACTTATAAAAATGCTCTTTGAAATGTTTGAAAGCGAAGAATGGGTACTATAAAAAAAAATGGTGAAAAGAACATGATTGATAACAATACAGTAAAAGGAGACAGTTACGTTATAGAACCACCACAAATACTACCAGAAGACTTAGAAACATGGAGCACTTACAGAGAATACATCATAAGCACAGAAGAAACAAAAAAGAAAATAAAGAATAGTGATACGGTAATAAAAAAAGCAGAAGCATTAATAAAAACTTACAACAGTCTATCACTGCTTTCAGGAAAGGATACTACTTTCAGTTGCTGGTTTGAACAATACGGAGGAATAATCAGAGAATTACACTCACTATACAGGGACGCAATAGATGAAGACAGTTACGTATCACACATGAGCGAAGAAAGAATAAAAAACATTATTGAAGGAAAACACGAAAAAATATTACAACAATTATTATACACATTCATAGAGATAACTCGTGAAGACAAAGATTTAGAAGATGAAGCATACAAGAGAAAAAAGAGGTCTAAAAATGTTTGAAATATCCGAACAACCAATAATTATCAGTACATTCGTCGCTGACATGGTTCACGAAAAATTGTTAAACTTATACAAGAAAGATTTAAGACTATTAGAAGACTACTGGGAGTTCTACCAACTCATAGGAATCATAGAATCACACAATAAAACATTAAGTGAACAAGAATGGCAAAGTCGCAACAGAGCAGTACAACAATTACAAAAAATGTTAATAGAAACAAGCAAGGAAACAGACAAGAATTTTGATAAAGTAACTGGTCACGAAACATTACAAGACAAAAAAAAACAATGGCACAACAAAGTCATCAACGATTGGAACAAGAAAACATTTGATACTAAAATATTATTAACTACAATGATGAGCCGTGACGAGTCAAGAATAATA
>Ga0208957_1001336_pt1 | contig 13031 bp, 19 predicted proteins | sample RifOxyA1_FD_184029 | JGI IMG/M metagenome (GOLD analysis project Ga0208957, IMG submission 184029) | Groundwater microbial communities from Rifle, Colorado - Rifle Oxygen_injection A1 (SPAdes) | ecosystem: Environmental > Aquatic > Deep subsurface > Groundwater | place: Rifle, Colorado, United... | reverse complement strand
ACCCTGGACAGATGTGCGGGGAGCCATCGCGGGTGGTGCGGCCTGTCTAACAAGGTCAGGATAATCGGCGAGGACCTCAGTGGGGACAGGCTTACCTTCAGCCATTGCAACTTCAACACGAAGCCTATGACTGTCCATTCTCATCACTAATTCAGTATCACGAGGGAATTGGTATCCCACTTTTTCGCCTAAAGCAGTCCGTTCTGCAACTGTATCAAGACCAGAGCTTGGAGGAAAACCCTTGCTCCCAGCCCGATTCCAAGCCTCGATAGCCTGTCTACGTTTGAGAGATTTGGCAGCCTCCCACTCAGCCCGTACCATCTGCCAAGGCTCTTTAGCAATTTCCTCTGCCGCTTCAGCCATAGCTAGGTCGTACTCTGTACGTTCTAGCTTTCGGAGAGATTGTTCTATTTGCCGCTTTTTATTCAGGACCGGCGTACCACCATAGGAAAGCTGCATCCGCCGAGCTTCCCAATCAGAGCGTTCAGTAGTACCAAAGGCAGGCGCCTTTTCACCCGTTACCTCTCGGCTGGCGTCAAGTTCCCACTTCGCAACGTCCCGGTTATAGCGAGCTTGTATTACGGGGTCAGGGTATTCACCACGCCCCAAAAGCTCAAAGGCTTCTGATTCCAGGTCAGGTACTAGACGGCCCTCCTGAGCTGCTACGTCACTCATAAGCGCAGCCAGGTCATCGGGAATCTCAGCCCCCGCCAGCGCAACCCTGGGCCGCGCCACGGTCCCAGCCCGACCAGCGGCTTCCGCCACTCGCCGCCCCGTTTCTGACGCCGCAACCTTTTGCGCTACACTACCAACAGCCCTAGCACCCAACTTCGCTCCAGCTAAAGCAGCACCAGCCTCAAAGGGGCTGATGAGTTCAGATGCCAGCCGGGCTGCCGTGCCACGCTGTTGCTGTCTCTTGATAGTCCCAATAATGTCCAGGAAGCCTTCGCTCTCCGGCACAGGCCTCCCTACCAGCCGGTTAAAGGCATCAATGAAAGTGCCACCCATCAGGGTGATGGGAAGATTCCAGGTCTCAGACCAGGATTCAAAGGGTGTGCCACCAGGGATTACGCCAGCGATAGGCCGTGTCTTCTCCTGAATACCAGCAATCCTCCGACGCATATCGGCTTGTCCCGCAAGAATGTCCCGGAACGCTTCCTGCCGCATCCCGGCAGTGGGAGCAAAAGCAGCTTGCTGCTCCTCAAATGTCTGGAAGAAAGGAGGAGGAGGCTGCGCTCCGGCTGTGGGAGTAGGCGTCGGGACTGGAGTGGGCCGCACGCCCTGACGCGCCGCCTGCCTTCTGGCAGCTTCTCGTTTCAGCTTCTCCAGGTCAGGGTTTGTTACGGGCCAGTAGAGGGTCATCAGCGCACGACACCCGGAGCGAATCGGGCCGGTCTACGCGCTACGTTGAACCCCGGTATACCCGACGCCACTTCTTGCTGAAAGGCCCCAAGCGGTATACCCGCCTCAGCCCTGAGCCGGTCGAAGACCTCCAACTCCTCCGGGAGCAGGTTCCGTTGGGCCTGCAACGATAAGATGGGCAATCCCGCCGCAGTGGAGAGCCGCCGCCTTGTAGGTTCAATAGGCCGCCCTGACAATGCTTGTCTAACCCCAAAAGGCAGCAGCGCCTGCTCTTCGTCGAAGATTCCAACCCTACCGGGCAATAGCGGGTCAACCGTGCCGCCACGCTGCAACGGCTTGACATTCATGGCCTCCCGCATTTTACGCATATCCTTCGTTTTCCCCATAGGCATGACCATGCTGCCTTGAGGAGAGAAGACCAACTCAGGCCCTTTCTCGCCAACAAGACCCAGGCCCCGAACAAAGCCGCCACGCGCCAGCTTCTTCGGCTTCTGACCAAATATGTTTGTCAGTTCCGTCTCAGAAAAGCCACCAGCACTTTCAAACGCTTCACGAGTAAATGGCACCTGTGGAGAGGTCGGCGTAGAGGCTGGTGCAGGAGCCTTCGGCAACGAAACGTTGTTGAAGCCAGGACTGAAATCCGGCAGATTGAAACCCGCGACTGTTTGCTCAGTGGCAGACATCCCACCAGGCTGAGGCGTTGGAGTGGGAATCGTTCTAAGGGCACCATCAGAAGTACCGCTTGGCGTTGGAGTGGGAATCGTTCTAAGGGCACCATCAGAAGTACCGCTTGGCGTAGCCGTAGGAGCGCCCTGTGTAAAGCCCGCCTCCGCCCCGCCGCCGGTTTTACCACCTCTAGCCGTCCCACCGCCGGTTATTCCCCCGAGGGCCGCGTCAATCGCATCGCTGATTTGCTTCGCTATATCCGCCTGGTTCTGCGCGGCTTTAAGGCCCTCGTTCTCTTTCTGAACCGCCTCCAACTCTTTCTTTCTGTTTTCGTCTTCCTGGCTGATGCGGTTCAGCACGTCCATGAACGCGCCTGGAGTCCCGGTGCCGCCCTTCATCTGGTTCATCAGCCGCGCATAGGCGTCCTGCAAGAACTCCGGCTGCTCCGCTATTCTCTGCACCCCGCCAGCAGGCGGAGGGGCCACGAGGCTCTGCCCCCGCGCAATGGCAGAGATTGCAGCCACGTCGCCCGGAGATTGGGCAAAGTCCATGGCGGCCTGGAAAGCCTGGAGAGACGTGGGCCGGTCCCGGAAGTCCGCCAGGGCCAGGGCGCCCTCGGCATCGCCTGCAATAAGGCGCCCGCTAATCAGTTCATCTAAGCTCGCAACCTGCTCCGGCTGGAGCGGTTGGAGGTTGCCCTGCACATCGCGCAGGAATTCACGGCCTCCCTCCACCACAACACCCGACTCGAACCTTTGCTGTACTTGCTGGAACGCCCCGGTCTCAGGGCTGAACGCAAATTGCTGGCCTCCGATGTTCACAGACTGCAAGGACGCCAGTTCTTGGTTCAAAGCCGCAGGGAAGCTCACAGTCCCGTCAGGCTGCGTGACCATGACCTTGCCCGTGGTGGGTTCGACGCTGACACTGGCAGTCCCCTGGGCAGGGTCAAGCAGTAGAGATTGTCCCGTGTTAAAAGTGACGTAACGGCGTCCCCCTCCCAGGTCGATAGACGATGCAATCTGAGCGTTCGCCGGGTCCACGACAGGAGGGCCGAGGGCTATTCTCTGCCCGTCGGCAAACACGGCAAAGTCGTCAACGCCGTCGCCGTTGGTGTCTATTGGCCTGAAAGCAGCCAGTTCTTCCAGCGACGGCGCACCGGCAGGAACGACACGTTGAAAGGTGCCCCCAGGGTAGGAGTACAACTGAGTCTTGGTGCCGTCTTTGTTGGTCCACTGTTGGACAAGGCTGATGTCTTCCCTGGCTAGTTTTGTGGGCTGCGAGGGGTCGTAAGCGACGGACATCACCTGCCCGCCGATGTTATAGAAACGCCGCACCTGGTTCGGCCCTTCCTGCTCGTCCCGTATGAACGTGACGGTGGTGGGGTCCACACCAGGCTGTTTCACAAAGAAGGGTTCGCCCTCTATCCGCCCTGCCTTTGTGTTGAAAGCGTACTTATCACCTGTGTTCGGGTCTTCAACAACTGAGAAGCCAGGAGCAAGAGGCGGCTCCGCTGACTTGAAGGCCCACCTTATGTTGCCGTTGACAAGGTTGACGTACTCTATCTCAGACGCGGAGGCGCCACGCGCAAGAGCGTCATTAAGGGCCACTTGCTTGGTGGGAAAACCCTCGAACTCGCCGCCTGTAACTCCAGACCAGACCTGGAATTCCCCGTCAGCGACTTTGATATAAGCGTTTACAAAGCCCTTGTCCTTCTGCGATTGCAGCTCGTCGTTGGCTTCCGCCTGGGTCTTTTCCGTGGCGATAATCTCGTCAACGCCCTGTGCTGGTTTAGCCATTTCGCCCTCTCAGCATTTTCAAGACTGCCTCGACGCCATTTTGCTGAATGAACCGGCTGCGCTCCTGCTCAGTCATAGAAGTAAACCGCGCCCTGGCGTCCCGAGGCCGTAATTTCTCGCTGCCCAACGGCACGGCGTCAGACGCATCGGCCTTCTTCATCCGCGTCTTATAGTCGTCCACGATTCTGTCAAAGACCTTTTCCAGGGGGTTCCGCTCTCCCATACTTTCACCCGGCCAAGTTCTGCCCGTTCCGCCCCGGCCTCGCAGCCTGGGGGGTCAAGGGCTGTCTCAGAGCGTTCATGCCGCTTCTAACCTGCTGTGCCGCTTGTTGCGGTCCCGTGGTCCCCAACGTGGACTGTAGGGGCATTCCGTCAGGCCCAAGTATCTGAGACTGTTGCTGCCCGCCGGCCTGGGCGCCGGCCCCCATAGCTGCGCCGCCGCCCCTTGCGGCCTCCTGAGCCAGCAGGTGGGCCAGACCGAGCCTTTGGGCCGCTAGCTTGGCGAATTGCTCCTGCACCAGCGGGTGTGCATAGACCATATCCTCGGCAATTCGTTCTCTTTCTCCCGTCACGTCCTCCACTCCAGCCAGAACCCAGAAGGATTCCAAGGACCGAACGCCGGCCTGTAGCTCCGCCAACGCCTGCTGCCTCTCCTGCAACCTCAGCACGGGGTCTGTTATCTCAAACTTGACCTCCATACTGTAGTCGTTGTTCAGGTCGCTGCGGCTTATCTCGTGGCCCTCCACTTCCAGCTTGAGGTCCAGAATATCTATAAGCTGGGCGATTTGCTCGCCAGCCTTGGTCGCCAGGTGGCTGACCTGCTCCGACATTGTGATAAAGGCTCGCTGCCCAGCGGTGTTCAAGATAGCCTGTTGCCCCACGGTGTTGACGCCCACGTCCCGGACTCCGCTCACCGCCCTGGTATACGTCCCATCCTCAATGTCCTTGAGCAAGGCTGCGTCAATGTCCTGGAGTTGCCTGGGCAGTTGGGGTCTTTCCAGGTACCAGAGGTCCGTTCGGCTGGGGAGTTCCACCATTCCAGAGGTAGCTAGTTGCTCCTCCACTTGCTCCGCCGGTTGCGTCGTGCCCATGGGCATGAAGGCGGCTTCCAGCAGCATGTTGTGACGCGCCGCCATGTCCTGAGCGTTTGCCTTCATGTCGTCCATGAGATGGTCCAGGAATCCCACGGCCTGCCACTCCGGGTTGATCTGCGTGATGTTCGACGGTTCCTGACCCCGGCCTGAAAAGGCGTGTCCAAACGGGACGAATCTCCACGTGTTAGGCTCGACAATCAGCATGTCGTTGGCAAGGGTTATAAGGGAGTGCCACTCCTCAACCCAGTATTCGATGCAGGGTACAGGCTCAAAGGGGTTATCCTTGACCTCATAGACGTGCACCGTGCCCCTGCCTGCTTTCTTCCGAGCCGCCGTGATGTCGTGAAGGGTCTGCGCCAGCCACACCCCTGTTTTGACCGCCACGTAGGGTTGCTTCTCCATGGGGTCAAGAAGCACCCTCTGGGGGTGGGGCGCCCGAATACGGAAGGGCATGACGGTCCTACGCCGGTGCTCCCAGAGCGCCTTGCGCCGTTTGAGTTCCTCGCTGGTCTCTCCCTTCTCCCCCTCCGGTTCCTCATCCCTGGCAAGTTGCAAGTCTTTGGAGTCCAGAGCCACTTCGACGACGGCATAGCCGTAAAGAGCAAGGTTCTTGGCTATCTGCTTGAACGTGGGGTTGGGTTCCCTAAGCGACGCCTGGTGGAAGATGGCCTGCATGGCCCTCTCCACCTTGTCGTTGTCCTCTTTGTGCTTCTCCCCAAATCTCCTGACGGTAGCAGAGGAACCCGCAATCTGGTCAACGGCGTGGTCAATGATGGCCCGGGGTTTTGCCGGCCTCAAAATAGGCCTCTTTACCCCCTCCGGCCAGAGGCTGAACGTGCGGTTGTAGTAACTGTCCCTTACGCTGTTCCTGGCGTGGGTGTCAGACCACAGCCCCGTCAGGTGAGTGACAACCTGCTGAATCCAGGTGGTGTCCGGCTTACTGTTGAAGTCCACTTACCAACCGTACCTTCCGGTCAGACTCTTTCTCCTTGACCTGGTGGAACGCTCGCCCCTGTCTCCCGCTGCGGGGCGGGCAAAACCTCGGAGTTGCCACGCTATGCCCACCGCCATCGGGTAGTCGTCATGCCCCCCGGACAGCGCCTCTATTCTACCACGCTGTAGCGGGTTGCGAATAACAGTGAAAAACTGGGCCAGCCCCTCCGCGCTCGGCACCGTGATAAACCTGGACTCAATGGCTTCAATCAGGTCTCCCCACAACGTGTACCGGCTTCCACGGCTGGCCAGGCTGGACGTGTCATAGGTGTGCCACCCAGGTTTGCCCTCGTCTCTGTGGTAAAGCCGTTTGTACTTGAGATTCAGAGCGTGTTCAATCGTCAGTACACCCCAGTCGTTGTCCTCAATGCCCCAGATAGGGCTGTCGTACATGTTCAGGAGTTCAACTGAGGCTACCCCTAGCTCCGACGGGTTCAGGACGTTGCTGTGAATGTCGGCCGCCACGTAGCCGGTCACAACGTCCAGCACGACGGTAACAGCAAAGTCCTTGCCTGTTCCGTGCGACGTGTCAGTGCCCGCCGCGTACCGTTTGCCCGCCTGAAACTTCTGGTAGACGTTCGCCCTGACCCCGTTGCCCATGAGCAGTGTTTCAATGGGCGGCCTCACGTCCTGTTTCATCTTCACCAGCACGTCTAGGTTGAATGCCGCCAGCGCCCTGGCGGGCGCCATCATTTCTTCTTCGCTCTGGGGATACTCTTTCTGGAATAGGGCCAGATCCCGATATTTCTTTCTCTCCTCCTCGTACCATTCGGCACTCCTCCCAGGCCGAACGTTCCAACCAAAGAATAGCTTGTGGAACCCTAGCTCCGCCGCATTCCGGTATATCTGCTGGAATAACCCCTCCATCCTGTAAGGGTTCCACGTCGAAAACAGAATCAGTTGCCCTTTGTTGTCCGCCATGCCCGGCGCCACTGAGTTGTACGCCGCATCTAGGTATTCGTGCCGGTCTGCCTCATCCATCAGCGCCAGCGTCGGCGTCAGCCCCCGTCCAGCCCCCTCCGTCGAAGGGAACGCCATGATGCGCCCCCCGTTCCCAAAGGTCATCTGCTCCCGGTTGCTCGGATCCCCCTGCGCTTCTCTCAGCCCGTTAGGTAGATTCTCCCACACCAGCCTGCACCGCGACAGAAAGTCCCAGGCGTCTTTCTCTCCCTTGCTAAATACCAGCACCAGAGCGTTCGGCACGTTCATCGCGTGCCACACCGCATACGCCGATAGTATGGTCGTCATCCCTATCTGCCGCGCCTTCCCTATGATGATGCTGGACCTCTCCTCTACACTGTCCACCAGCTCCATCACGTGCGGCCACTTCTCCAGGGGCACTACCCCCGTCCCAGACGCCACTACCCGCACGTACGGCAGAAAGTGCCTGAACGCCCTCCGCCCCTTCTCCTGGAAGAACTCCTCCGCGTGCTCCACCAGGGTCTTGTCGTCAAGCCTCAACACTTACTTCTTTTTCTTCCGCGCAGGCAGCCCCCTCCTCGGCGTCCCCGCAAACTCCTTCAACTGCTCCTCTGTCATCCCCGTCCTCGTCTTCTTCCCCTCCCGCTTCCTCGCTAGGTCCGCTCCCATGAGCCTCTGTTGCGCCTTGCTCTTCGCCGGCATCCCTTTCACCTCTCTTTTACCCGACTTAATCGGAAGTACGGATATAGTAGCCCCTCCTGGTATGGCAAAGTGCCATACCGCTCCCGCCACCTCTCCACCGTCATTTCGTGGTCGAGGTCCAACGCATATCCACAGCAGCGGTCCCCCTTCCTCCTCCCCATGTCCCTACCACATACCCTGCATAACTTCATCACCGCATCTCCTCCCATCTGCGCGGTCATCCCTCTTTCACCAGGCTTATGCTGATCACCCGGTCTAGATTCGCCGCGTATACCACCCTCCCTCCCAGGCTGAACTCCACCATCCGGCTCCCAGGCACACTGTACCGCACTTCGTCCGCCTCTACCTCCTTCTGCATCAGCCCTATCCCCTGTGGGTCTCCAGGATGCTCAAATGTCACCAGGTATGCCTTCGTCTCTTTCCCTATCACCATAGACTTTATACTCGGTCCGCTTCCTTCATCCTTCATCCAGCATCCTTTCGAGCGTATCCACCCCTGCACTCTCAGCCCCTCCGGCCACTCCCCCGTCTGTACGATAGCCCCGTCGGGGCCACTTATGTACCCTAACGGCACTTCCACCCCCTCCGGCCACGGCCCCCGACTCCCATCGGGGTACTCCGGCACAGTCGGAGGCCCTTTCTCTTCACTCATTCGTTACCTCCTTTATCTCCTCTTTCCTCCATGTCTTTCCCCTCAGTACTGGGAACCACCTCAGAAACTCCTCCCTGTCCCCCTCGCTTAACTTCTCCCAGATTTCTTCTACCGGGATTTCTAGCAACTCCCCCTTTATTCGCACCTTACCTCCTCGGAAATATCCTGTTTTGGGATATTAACCCGGTTCGCCTATCGCCTCCAGACCGCCATTTCTGGGTCTCCTGTCACAGCTGCGCCCCCCAGTACGTCGAAGGTGGTCGCCCCAAAGGGGTCCCATTCAGGGTGCCTCCCTCCAGATACAGCCAGATACGATTGGTTTTGGTTCGCACAACAATCTCAGTTGGCGTATCGCTGCCGGTAGCCTGGATGGGAATCACGGAAACGCTGCTGTCCCTCTCGGTAGCAAACCATGCATAAACCAGCAGGCGGCATATCGTGACCACGCTTGCAGTAGATACGAGCCTCCCGGCCACGCTGGATATTCTCCCGATGAGTCACAAGCGCCAGGTGGCCGGGGTTTACACATCCCCGATTCCTGCATAGATGGTCCAGTTCCAGGCCAGGAGGGATTAAACCATGCTGTTGTTCCCAGGAGTAACGATGGCCGTAGCCCACGGCGCCGTCATAGAAGAAGCGGGCATACCCATTACTCGTTAGACGCCGCCATTCCCAACATCCGGCATCGTTCACCTTGTACGACCTGGAGAACCTGGAGGTGCAATCCATCGTCTAACCCTCCCTTATTGCATTATGTAAACCTAGATACAAGCGGCGTCGGTATACCAGCTACCGATGGCGGTAATCGTTATCCCCGCCGGTGGGGAAACGTAGGAATTCGTAGAGAGGGAGGTTATGGGTATCCTCTGGCACCAGGTCCTCACCGGGCCGTCGTTGGTACTGGCTATCGGGTACGGCAGGTCGTCGCTAGTCCCAAACACCACCGTCGCCAGGTCCTCACCGGTCACGGCACACTGCGCACATCAGCCGTGTACACGTTAGTCGGTGACTCCATGCGATCAATGACGACCTTGACAATGTGCAGCAGATTACGCAACCCCTGCACATCGGTAGTCACCTCGACGGAATCCGCCTCTACGCCACTACCTACCACCACCCTCACACGGCGCCGGTCGTCGTCCACCTCGAAACAGAACTCCATGATATCCCTCCTCTACATCGTATCTGATACGCCCTGGTTAGCTCCACGGCTCGATTCTAGGCCTGTCAGAGCGATGGGGTGGTCTCCTGGTCGGCTCCGTCGATAAACCCGGCATCTGCATCGGGCAGAGGTGTCCCGCCAGGCAATGCCTCCACGATGCGACCAGGTTGCACTCCCAACGCCTCGAGCCGAGAGCAGATTGCGTCCAGCTGGTCGGCCGACAGCCGGTGAGTCACGTCTACCGCCCCGGTGTGCTCCACACGGTCAGTCACGAGGCCAGTAGCACGGCCGATGAACGCGAGGGCACCGTTGGCTGGCGCCCATGCTCGGTCCTCCTGGGCGCCGGTGAGGTTTTTGCGAGCCTCATCGAGGATCGCTGGCAACGTCCACTGTGCGTCGGATGTGGCCTGCGCCTGGAGTGCGTTAATCCTAGGTGAGACGACGGGATGGTGTGCGAGGTCATGGGCATTATCCCAGAGAGTACCCGGTAGGGAGGTCGGCACCTGGTCTGGGTAGGCGATGCGGTAGGCGGCGACGTATGAGAGGCCGGAGGCGACGCCCTGGGCAAACGCTTCCTGATGGGCGGTGAGGCCGTGCTCATTGGTAGGGAGGGACATGATTCCCATTATAGCAGAAACGGCCTAGAGGGTGGAAACGGTGGGAGGGGGGTGATTCGGGGGTTCCAAGGGGGTGTCCCCCTTGGGAGGAGAGATACAAACGTAACAGTCCGGAGGTGTTATGCCGGGAGGTAGATACAAACGTAACAGTCCGGAGGTTGTTACGCTGGTGTTACGCTGGTTGTTACGCGTGTCTGGGGAGGGGAGATTTGTATCTGAGGACGGGGTTTATAAATCGCCCGATTTTTAATATAGCTTGGCTGCGGCGCGTTTGCTGTCGTGTTGGACGAGCACGCTCTGCTCAAGTGTACACCCCCCTGTCAAGGGTAATTGAGACAAGGTCAGATAGTAATTGAGACATTGCGAACCAAAATTAGACGTGAAAACTTATACGAAACTCGATTATGTGTAAGGAAGCTCTAAACATGCTATCAAGTTTTCCAGTACTTTAGTACAGTTGGCAGAGGGTAGGTAGATAGTATACAATCCCCCCATCAGGTGACTAGGTATTTGGACGGCTGTACCGGGTGCAACGCGCCAGAGAAGGGAAGTCGCCAGGCAGTAGAGGAGGAGACCATGAGCGTACCAGTAGCGGGGACAACTGCCGTCTGCCAGGGATGCCGACGGCGAGTACTAGCCGAAACGTTGGGGTTCATACCCTATGTGGGGACGTTCTGCCCGCCGTGCTACGAGTCCGCACGTGCAGAAATCGAGACACGACGCAACCCAGGAGACTAGCCCGGTCCCTCTGGCCGCCCCGATGCTATCGTGGCGGCCAGGGATGGCCGGGTTAGGCCAACGAGGAGGAGGGAACCATGTGGGAACCCATTGTCTGCATCTGTAACCGGTGGTGGTACGTCCGGCAACGGTGGGACGGGTGCTGGGAGATGCGCCCTAGCTACCCTGGAGTCACATACCAGACACGGGCGGACGCGATGCGCGACGCCTACGCATTCGCCAGGCCGTAGGATGGCCGGGTTAGGCCACGCCCGCAGGCCCCCGACGGTGTCGGGGTACTCCGACGGGAGTCGGAGGCCACACAGAGGGCCGGGGCAGTACGAGGAGGAACCATGGTGAAACCAGAACCCTCGGTCATCGCTCAGGATAGTAGAACCATAACGTATACCGAAGCCCGCGTTCTCTGGGAGAACGGCGAATTTTCGGATTGGGTCGAGCAACATGGCGGCCTCCCTATCATCATCGATAATGATGATGTCACTAGGTGGGCCGACATTGAGGATGCTCTATCGGACGACAGTTGGGACAACTAACCCGTCCCCTCCGGCCCCGATTCTCATCGGGGCTGGAGATAGCCGTGGCATGGAGGTAACAACCTATGAGCAAACAGATTTCTGTTCCCCTACTCTGGCGGTGTGGACGATCCACGTGCCAGCACATCTGGCCTCGCCGTATCGAGGCACGGCCGCAGCGTTGCCCCCGCTGCCGGGGATACAACATCATGCCTACGTCCGTGCGGCCCGAGAGGAAAAGCCTCCGGTCCCCATCGGAGGCCTCCGGTCCCCACCGGAGTACCCCGACACCGTCGGGGGCCTATGAACAAAATTAGCGACTGCCAGCAATTGTCAGACGACGCCCTGTTGAACAGCTATGCCGCCGTCAAACAGGCTGCCCAGGATGTTGCAGACCGCCGAGGCCGTATTGAGCAGGAGATATGGCGCCGGCTGAGACAGGCTGAGAGTGAGGGCGCCCAGGTGGGCAGCATCCCCTCCGCTCAGTACATTTGCGAGGATGCCACTCGACCCACCTACGACCAGGCTGCGTTAGTGCCCCTGAGGGATTTGCTCACGCAGCCTGATCTGGCAGCCTGTTTCACCCCAGAGCACCAGGAGACCATGACGGTGCCGGACAAATGGGATATGCGGAAAGTTCTACCTCTGGCCCGCCGGAGCGCGGAGGTCCAGCATGTGGTGAACCGCGCCACTATCCCAGGGACGCCAAAACTCAGGTTTGAGGAGAGGAAAAGCCCATGATTAAGCAGTCAACCCTCGACATCATCCACCGCTACGTGAACGAACATGCCCACCCAGGAGGTTTCGTCAGAGCGGTGCTGGAGAACAACCTGACACAGGCATATGGCTATGCGGATGCGGAGAACTTCGCATCTCTGAAAGAGATTGTCAAATACTGCTACTGGGAGATACCTGGTGACTGTTGGGGTTCGCCGGAAAAGGTCAGAGCATGGCTGAACGGCAACGAGTAATCCCAGACACAGCCCAACCGTGCCTGTGGTGCGGTATCGTGGTGGAATCGGTGAACCAGTGGGCTAACGAGCCATGCGACAATCCGCCCGTGGGGATGGCCCGGCGTCATGAGGTTGCGGACTGGCCCATGCTACCACACCCCGGATGGAGCGGCATTAGTGCAAAATAACCAAGGCTTTTGAAGGAGGAGGAGTCCCATGGAACCTGAATATCGCTTTGTAGCCAGAGTCAAGGCCGTTGGAACCACCAGCCGCGAGGGCGGCTGGAGCCTGACCGTGGACTGGAAACTGCCCGGCTCAAAATATGACATGGTACTCTACGGCACAGAGGACAGTATGTCCCTCATGGGCATCGGCATCGGCAGCAGCGTCGCGTGCGTTATCAGCCGGGGCCGACTGAAAGAGGGCAAGCCCGAAAAATACGCCAGCAGTTACTTTTGGGACGTTGAAAGCCTTGAGTTGACCCAACCCACGGCCCCGGCCGCCAAGGCCCCCGATAGAATCGGGGTACTCCGATCCCCATCGGAGGCCCCGCAAATCGTCCCACAGCGCCGAGGAAGGGTGAAATCCACGGGGGCCTCCGGTCCCCACCGGAGTACCCCGACACGGTCGGGGGCTGCGACACCCGACGCGCAGCCTGTCCCCCAGGCTCTCGGGGCCTGCGAGAATCACGCCATGGCGTTCATCGAGTCGGGGATTCTGCCCGTGCCGGAGGGCCGCGACCCGCTGAATTGGCTCTGGGAACTGCGGGACCGTATCTACCGGGGCGTCAACATGCGCCTGTTGATGGAGCCCAACTTCTGCTATGAGCACCAGACCCAGATGGTCCGGTCCGAAACCGGCGC
>Ga0208957_1001333_pt1 | contig 13048 bp, 16 predicted proteins | sample RifOxyA1_FD_184029 | JGI IMG/M metagenome (GOLD analysis project Ga0208957, IMG submission 184029) | Groundwater microbial communities from Rifle, Colorado - Rifle Oxygen_injection A1 (SPAdes) | ecosystem: Environmental > Aquatic > Deep subsurface > Groundwater | place: Rifle, Colorado, United... | reverse complement strand
GGTAATGGAAAAAGACCCACTAAAACCCTCACAAAGACTCTTTGTTGATGAATATTTGAAAACGGGAAATGCAACCGAGGCGTATTTGAAAGCCTATCCAGCCGTTAACATTCGATCTGCGGCCGCATCCTCCGCCTCGAAATTACTTAGAACTGCAAAGATTCAAAAGACTATGAGTCAATTTCTCGACGATGCTGGGCTTACCGACGAGAAGCTTGCGCAGTTACTGAAGGATGGAACCAGCGCGTATAGGTATCTTATTAGGGGTAATGACGTTATTAAATCACCCGACTATTCCTCAAGACATAAGTATGTCAGGACAGCCTTGGAGGTAAAGGATAAAATACCGGTGGTTAATAGAATGGAGGTGACGGGTAAAGATGGACAGCCAATTAAGCTACAAATCCTCGCTGGAATTGGATTCCTCCCCAATAGTGTTCCCAAATCCACAGGGGATGCACCTGTGGCAACAGGAGGTATTGTTCCGAAGTTCGAAGAGATTCAAGGTGTTGATATGGCACAGGAGGGCGAGAAAGACAACAACAGCGATAAATGAGCTTGTTAAGCAGGCGCATATTCGCCCTGGCCCTTATTGGCATGTTTTTCCTAGATATTCAGAAGCGAAAGATGCGGTCTGGCGTGATCCGCAAATGCTTTTCTCCATCATCCCTGAGGAACTAGTTGCTAAAAGGAATGAGGCGGAGCTTGTGGTGTATTTCAAAAACGGCGCGTACCTTCAGCTTAAAGGCGCAGACAACCCTGCCAGGTTGCGAGGTGCTGGGCCACTCGGTTTTGTACTTGATGAGTACGATGAGATGAAAACAGAGGTGTGGCCAACGCTTGAACCTATAGTTAGAGCTAATGGGGGTTGGGCCTGGTTTCTGGGTACTCCAAAAGGTAGGCAAAAGCTATATGATCTGTATAACTTAGCTAATACTGGTAATGAGACAGAGTGGGGAGCGTGGCTTCTAAAAGCGTCACAATCTGGTGTTCTGGCCGCACAACAATTAGAAAATTCTAGGCGTACCGCGCACTCGCTGGCTTTCTATAATCAGGAATACGAATGCGAGTTTTTGGAGGGCGAGGGAGCCATTTTCAGAGGTGTTCGCGATATAATTACCGCCACACCCCAAAAGCCGTTATTAGACCATATCTATGTGGTCGGTGCGGATTTGGCGAAAGTGCAGGATTACACGGTCCTAGTAGTTTATGATAGGAAAACCAATCAGCAGGTATATCAAGATAGGTTTAATACTATTGAGTGGCCGTTTGTTAAAAAGAAGATCAGGGCAATATCAAAATACTATAACAACGCTTTAGTTGTGGTTGATGCTACAGGAGTTGGTGATCCTATAGCTGACGACCTAATAAGAGATAATGTTCCTGTTTTACCCTTTAAGATAACCGAAATCACAAAGAGGGAGTTAGTTGAGAAACTATCAATATGGATTGAGCAAAGAAAGTTCTCGATGATAAGCACACCAGAAACCCTGCTGGAGTTCGATAACTATAGTTATGAGATTACTTTAACGGGAAAAATACGATATAATGCCAGAGAGGGTTATAATGACGATGTAGTTATGGCGCATGCGCTTGCCGTATGGGAATTGAGAGAAGTGCCCAAGTTTGTAGTGGCGCAGAAGCCATCGCCGTTAAGACAGGAATACCTGCGCCAGCTCAAAGGATACGATCTGTCAGGGTCAGAGAATGATTATGAAGCAGTCTGAAACCAACCAAATCTTTATTGACATACCGGCCGAAAAGGTTAGTACCATCGACAACTCGGTTTTGGAACTAAAGTTTACTCATCAACAACTCCACGATGCGCTAATGTACGCGCAGGATGTATTGGAGCGTTCAATGATAACCTTTGTATTGCTGGGCAACACAGCCAGACAGGTAATGAGTCACGAACTGCCCAGCTTTAGCGAGGAATTTGTGCATATTGGTGTACAGGAAAGATACCTCACCAAAGCTTGTTTGAGCATCTTCAAAAGTTTAGTCTACAACCCAACCGTTTCACAAGACACTATTCATTTTCTTAGCAACGGCGTGCCGGTCAAGATTGACATAATTCACGGTAAATATGAGTTTTTTGACCACCCCGACGTTAGGTTTTATGCGATTACTGAATTTATGCTCCCAAATCCCTTTGATAGGTATTGGGAAGTAAAGGACGAGATAGTCTAATGACGGTTGAGAGTATATTGATAGCCTCCAATTTCATAATGTTGTCGGCTTTTGGGAGCATTTTAATAGTTCATGTCTGGATGATTAAGGCTAACCACAAAAAGGATAAAGAGTTTCTAAAGGCTTTTATGGCTAGAAATCTACCAGAATTTGATCACAGCGAGGTATTAGAACGAAACAAGGGGAGTACTACAAGCACTGTTCCCGAAAATGAGTTTGTACCGTCTGAAAATGTTTCCGATGAATTGTTCAAGAAGGCAATTAGCAGAGAACTAGGGTTAGGAGGAGAGGAGTAGGATGGCTGATAATCTTAACTTTTTCAATGGGTTTATACCGACGGGCGGTATAGGCCAGGCGGTGGATGAAATGGTTTCTATGGCCGCCTCGGCTAGGAGGAACTTTGAAAAGAAATGGTATGATAACAACTTCTTTGACGATGGACATCACTTTAGATACACATCTAGTTCCACAGGTAAGATTGTTGATTTGACCGAGAGTCAATCTGGAAGTCTGCCAATAAGAGCTATACCAAAAGCGAGTAGGCAGATTCGGGGCGTCGCCAACCTTTTGGTAGCTCCAGAATACACACCTGTGGTCTATCCAGAACAGGTTATCAAAGAAAACTTTGCCATGGAGGATGAGTTCACGAAATCCCTCCAACTTTCAAAGGATACAGCAAAGAAGGTGGGACACTGGATACTTGAAGAATGGCGGAAGCAAGAATTAAAACAAAAGGTCATTTACATGGTTATTCTTGCGGCCAAACATGGTGTCTCCTTTCTTCAGGTATGGCCCGATGCGGTGGAGGAAAAGATTAGAACTAAAGTCTTTGATGCTTTTGATATATACCTAATGGGCGAGTATACGGCCCTGTCCGACCTTCCTTTCATTGTTAAGGCTGCCCCTCACCTTATTTCTACGATAAAAGCAAACGAACTCTTTGATGAAAAACAAAAGGCTCAAATTCATCCCGATAATAAGTATGCCTCTAGTGAGGTAAAGGAAGCCTATATGAGATCGAGGTATGGCAAAAGTGCGGGCGAGGCTGATAGGAGTGCCACCCTTATTCTCAAAGAAGCGTTTATCAAGGAATATATTGACGATAAGAACTTTGAGACTATAAGGGAAAAAGCGCCCGGTGTTCTTGAGAGTAGAAAAAAAGGTGACATGGTTTTACGGCACGTCTTTTCGGCCGGGGGAATATGGCTAAGGGATACTTACATCGATCTACCCGACTACCCTTTTGTGGACTTCAGATTTGAGCCAGGGCCGATCTATCAAACACCGCTTATAGAGAGATTTATTCCAGCCAACAAGTCTCTTGACATGGTGATGTCTAGGGTTGAGCGATACGCGAACACAATGGTGACAGGTACTTGGATGAAACGAAAGGGCGAGAACTTTGTTATCACTAATGTACCTGGTGGTCAGGTCTTGGAATACGAGACCGTGCCGCCCGTTCAGGGTAATATGGCAAGCGTTCCGCCCTTCTTGTTTAACTTTATTCAGCTTCTCGAAAAGAATATAGAAGAGCAGGGGGCCTCAACAGCAGCACTAAATGTTTTGCCCGAAGGTGTAAAATCCGGCGTCGCTATCGAATCCTTAAAGGCCACGGAGTTTGCCAACCTTAAAATATCGGCCGATCAACTAAAACAAACTACAAAAACTATCGCTGAGAAGATGATTGATATTGCCGCCGACCACTTTATCTCACCTCAGACGGTTGTGTACTTGGAGAAGGGCGAGCCAACCTATTTTGATATTATAGGACAACGTGGTATCGAAGCTAGAAAAGCGGCAAAGGTGGATATTCCAAACGCTGTTACCATCAAAAAGGATTATCAGATCGACATTCAGGTAGAGACGGGCCTTGGGTTTACATCTGAAGGTAAGAGACTAGCAATGCAACAAATAACCGAGTTTATGCGGGGTGTTGCCGCAGAGGGATATCTAACGCCAGAGGCTGTCCAGATCGCTATTGAGAAGTTGCTTGAGATATTTGAGTTTGGCGATACGGCAGAATTTATGGATGCTATCAAAACAGGCACGCCCGGCATCGTCTTAACTGGTCAGCAAATAACTCAGATGAAGATCGCGCTCCTTGAGGTTCTAAAAGATGCGGGTATGGTTGGGCAGCAAGGAAATCAGAGAGGCATAGATACAACAAAGGTCGGAATGATGGAGGCAATGAAGGATATGATGGGGGGTGGGGGTATTGAAGGGGGGAGGTAAGACGACAATGCTCGAAATGGATAAGAAAGAAAAACATCTTGTATCGGAGAAGATAAGGAAACTAATGCACGAGGGTAAGCCTCAAAATCAGGCAGTAGCTATAGCTTTGAATATACTAAGGGCGGGCAAGAAAAAGCGTTGATAATTGACAGAGACCCCTTTGTATCTATAAGATAGTATCGCGGGGTGAAAATACCCGCCGTAGGTGTAGAGAAGGCACGCTTAAAAGGCGTGCTTTTTTGTTGCAGAACAATCCTAGTGTTTTTTTAGGAAATGTCTGGAGGTGATTAAAGGAAAATGACGGATGAAACAATTAAAAGCATATCTAATGAGACAGGCGCAGCTTTGGGCGGTGAGCCTGAAAAGGTTTCTGTCGGTGGTAAAGAGTATTCTTCGCAGGAGTTAGAGTCTCTTGTCGGACTTGGGCAAATAGCGAAAGAGGTGGAGACCAGTCAGAACACAAAGATAGGTAATCTCTACCCGGAGTTTACCCGTTCGAGGCAGGAACTCAAAAGCGTTCGAGAGGAATTAGAAGCACTTAAAGCTCAGGCAGAGCAAAGAACTAAACTGCCGGAGAACGAGGAACAGGCAATAAAGGAGGCTAGGGACGCAGCCAAGAAGCTTGGGCTGGTGAGTGTGGATGACTTCAAGGAGGTCTTAGGAAAGCACTATCGGGATTTCTATGTGCAGGAACGGGCTGCTGAGAAACTACTCGATGATGTAATGGGACTTCAAGGTGAGGTCGACGGTTCGGATGGTCGTCCTGCCTTTGTAGCTGAGGACATCCTAGAGTATATGAGGGATACAGGCGTAAAGAGTCCAAAAGCTGCCTATAGCCTAAAGTTTGAGGGGGAATTACTAAAGTGGAAGGAGCAACAACTAACTAAGGCCAAGAAGCCCGGTATGGCAACGATGGAGACAATGCCGGGGGTTAAGCAGCCGGCAGAGGTAAAAATAACAAAGGACAATATCCATCAGCTTGTATCTGAAGCGTTGAATGAGTGAGTTTTTATGGTGAGAGGGGGTGAAATGAATTAATGGCTATACAATTAACGAATGTCACGAATGCACTTCAAAAGGTGATAATGCCTTTTATTCAGGACAACTTTAACAAGCAGACAATTCTACTTGATCAAGTCAAAAGGAATAGTGGGGTTACGTTTATGAACGATAACTTCTACGCACCTATTAGAACCTCCCGACACGGTGGTGTTGCTAACCTAGCGGATGATGGTAACAGCCTTGTTTCAGGAAAGTCTAGTATTGGTCAAGCGTCTGTAGCGGTTAAAATCCTAACGGGAACCTTCGATATTTCGAAATTGGTCCTGGATGCAACCAAAACCGCCAAAGGTGCAGTGGAAAACCAACTGACCTGGCAGGCTGAAACATTGTCCTCTGACTTCGGTAAAGACGTAAACAGACAGTTGTTTAGTGATGGTGTTGGAATCTTGGCTCAGGTATCCGGCTCTGTTGGCGCAGGTACTATGTCGGTGAAATGGCCCAACTCGTCTTTGGATGATGGAAGGTCGGTCGACTGGTATGGTGGTGTCAATAACGATTTGGCAGCTACCGAGTATATCTTTCCTGATTATGTTTTGGGGATAGGTACTGCAGGTGCTGATCTGGGTACTGTCACGTCAGTTACCGTAAGTTCTGACGGAACCTTAGGAACGGTAGTGATGACAGGATCGCCAGCTATCGTTGCTGATGACTCTGTTTACCGAATGGACGGAAGTGGAGAAGGTGCTGGTACGTCTGAGATTCAAGGGTTGCGAGCAGCCCTATCCTCGACTACTGGTACTACGCAGTATGCTGGTGTTGCAAGAAGCACGACTGGCTGGACACCGCAGCTTGGTACAGCCTCTGAGGCACTTTCTGTAAGTGCTATGGAGTCACAGTATCTCGCTGCTAAAAAGAATGCGCGAGCCGGGGACCGTTACGCTATCTTTGTTAACAAGACTCTCTACAAGAGATATGGTGATTTGCTAGTTTCGATGAGGAGAACTGTTAACGAGACCCAACTTTTGGGTGGCTGGACTGGTCTTGAGTTTGCGGCAGGTGCTGGTAAAGTTGGTGTTTTCTTGGATTACGATACACCGGATGGTGAGGTTATGATAATCAACCTTGATTCGCTCACAGTAGCACAGGTGAGTGATATGGGTTGGCTTGAAGACCCATCTGGTCCTCTGGTCCGAAGAAAAGATGCAATCACATATCAAGCCACAATGGTTTGGTTTGTGAACATGTTGTGTCTTGCGCCGGCTGCTAACGGCAGGCTGACTCAAAAGACAGCCTAAACAACAGCGGTTTTTGGTTGGTTTGACGCTGTACTCTAGCAGATACCAAATCAACCATTAACGGGGTGCGGGTACTGGATACTAGTAACTGGTTGCGCTTAAAGTTAGGTTCAACTCCTAATGCCCCGGCTAATAATCATGGCGAATCTAACTGAAAATCAGAAGAGGGATTATGAGATGTTCTTCGTTGAAAAGGGCGACCCTGGGTTTAGTCCCGAACATAACCGCTACGTGATCGAAAAGACGATAAGGGAAAATGATAAGCTGGCACTAAAGAAGCGTAAGGAGTATAGGGACAAGCTGGCAGAGCGTACGGAGGCAGCGGCTTCTTACATTATGTATTTGGAAAGAGGAGGCGCGGCTCCTGCCGAGAAGTATTTTGGTCGAAGGTTTTTAGCTTACTTACAAGGTAGAAAGATTATCAAGAAATTAATTGAAGCCAATAACAAAAGTAAGAGATTCTTGTTAATGGAAGGGGGTGAATATTAAGAATGCCAGGATTAAAGAAACATCACGCCGACGTAAGGTTTAGCGGTAACAAGGTAACTCCCGACGAGGTGGACATGAGACAGCGGTACGTTGTCACCTATCCCTCTATTGGAGCAAGCACACTTGGTACGGCAGCAGCTGGGACAGTCAATGTAGCATGGACGGCAGTAAACACTATATTGGACTATCCCAGAACCGTTTTATTCTCGGTTACTGGTGGAACAACAGGCGGTACCACTATCATAAACGGCAATGATCAGTTCAACAGGTCTGTGACTGAAACCATAACCATTGCTACTGCAGCAGCCGGAGGTACGGTTGCTGGTACTAAGATATTTGATAGCTTTAGTAGCGGTACTTACTACCCAGCAGGTGGAGATAACACATCTACGGCTGTTTTGGGTTATGCCAAAGGCACGGCCGCTGCTACGAGAGCGTGGTTCGGGTTGCCAGTTAAGATTAAGGCCACAGGTGACGTGAAACGCATTACGTGGATAAATAACGGCACTCAAACCGATATCAATGGTGGGACAATAGCGGCCTATGTTGATACGGCGCAGCACGCTATAAGAGGCACTGCAATTGTTGCAGCCACGGATATCTATATTGTTGACGTATTATCAACATATACCTCAGAAAATGATGCCAACGTCGGATAAAGAAGTGTGAGTGGGAGTATCGGGCTTTTGAGGACGTGTCTGCTAAAAACAGAATATTCTGTTAGTTTTCCCTCACGAAGCTAACAGGATAGGGTTGTCATAATCTAAGAGGGTTGTTATAATGTTCGTTAACTGTTCTGTTCCTGAGGACAGAATGCCCCGTTTGATCTCCTCAGGGATCGGATGGGGCATTCTGTTATGCAGGGAATATTCTTTGAAGACTTCAAGAGTAGTTTTATACCAGATATATTAAAGGAAATATATATCGATAAAATATATGCCATGTATCTGGATGGGCGCAGTGATTTGACGATCGTTGATATTGGCGCCAACGTCGGTCTTTTTACTTTTTACGTATATCCGTTTGCCAAAAAGATATATGCCATCGAGCCGTCACAACAGCATCTAAAGGTCTTTAAGCAAATGTTATCTTTTAACGATATGGAGGATAAGGTAACTGTTGTTGAGAAGGCCATCTTTTACGAGGATAAGAAGATGCAACTGCATCATAATGCTAACACTACAATGTTTTCTTTGAGTAAAGTTGTGGGTGACCCTAAACTCGGAATAGAAAACGTAACCGCCACTAGAATGGACACACTATTTACTCAATACAGCATTGATCACGTTCATTTTTTGAAGCTGGACATAGAGGGAGCGGAGGTAGATGTAATAGGTGGGGAGGGGTTTGAGAAGGTGGCGGATAAGATTGATGCTATGGTTGTTGAATATCATGACTGGTCTGCCAGAAGTCCAACGCAACTAATAACTACCCTACATGATTATGGTTTTAAGACTAGGATTATTCCCTCAAGTGCAAAGTTAATAGGCGCGGTAAGAACATGAGGAAGATAGCCTTCACTATAGCTGATAAGAATAATCTCTTTTATGCCAAACAGATGGAGAACTCACTACGAAAGTTCCATAGTGAAGACGATCTGCCGCTTTATGTACTGACTGGGGAGGAGTTGGAAGGTTATATAGCCAATGATAAGTCTTTTTTCTATAGGGCTACCCCCATCCTTGCTAAAAGATTTATGGATGAGGGATATGATTTTGTTCTAAAACTGGATGCCGACCAATATATTATGGGCGACCTATCCTATCTTTGGGAGTGTGTCAGTCTTTACGATTACGATATCGGTGTGGTGCTAAATATCAATAGAGTTGATCCCCCGAAGTTTGGTTTTATCACTCTCCTATCCATACCTGCTAATAGGTACTATAACAACGGTTTTGTTGCCATGAGAAACAAGGGTTTTGTGAATCATTGGCACAAATTGTGCTTGTCTGGGCTTTTTAACGGGATGCCGATGGCCGAACAGGGAATATTAAACATTTTGTGTCACTTTGGTAGCTATAATGTTAAGTGTTTTGATGATTATGACCCCATTAGTAACTATTACTGCTGGCATGGGTTGGTGGCTAAAGGGGAAGGTGTCCACATGAAGGTTGTAAATGGTGAGGTTATTCTTCCTGTTGGCGAAGACAACTATCCAGATAAGGGGTTAAAAATTAAGGTATGGCACTACGCTGGCGGTGGGTATGATTCAAAAAGTCCGCGTATTTGGTTTAATGAGGAAATGATACGTCACGTTGAGTGGCTGACATCTGATAATGGAAAGAAAGCTTAGAATACTGGTTAACACAAACGCGCCCTGGGCAAACTCTGGTTATGCTCAACAAGCCCGTCAGTTCTTGCCTGCGATGGTTAAGGCAGGGTTTCCAACAGCTTGTGTATCTTTTCACGGCCTTGAGGGTGGTTTAATCAATCTTGATGGAATAATGTTTTACCCCAGAATGGGTAGTATTTGGGGCGATGATGCTATGCTCACCCATGGTAAGCACTTTAACTCCGACGTCACCTTTACACTACAGGATATATGGACACTAAACATTGATACCTTTAAGAGGCTTGATGCCGAGGGTAGGCGTTGGGTACCGATTATACCCATTGATCACGAACCCATACCGCCGGCAATCCAGGAGAGACTCAGGATGGCTTATCGGATTGTCACCTACTCCCCGTTTGGTTATAGGGAACTAAAACGTATTGGTATGCACTCCACGTATATACCGCACACGGTCCAGACCGACATATATAAAAAGTGTGACAAGGCCGAGATAAGAAAGCAGCTAAGTATCCCAAACGACATCTTTTTATATGGGATAGTGGGGGCAAATAAGGATAACCCGCCGCGTAAGGGATTTCAGTATTTACTAGATGCATTCGCGAAGGTTCATGGAAAGCACCCCGATACGGGGATATATTTTCACACTCCGTTGAGTCAGGAGGGAGGGTTTCCTATAGAGCAGTATGCTAAAAGTCTTGATATTGCCGATGCCCTATTTGCCGTGCGAGATTACGATCATAGGTATCATATCCAACCCCACGATATGGCGAAGGTTTATAGCGCAATGGACACATTTGTTTTGCCATCAACCAACGAAGGCTTTGGAGTGCCGTTTGTCGAAGCTCAGGCATGCGAGGTTCCTGTAATTGCTACTGATTTTACGGCTATGCGAGACTTGGTAATTGATGGAAAGACGGGTTTTAAGATAAGAGTAGCGGATAAAAGATACACCCCCCTCAGCTCTTATGTGGCTGTACCCGATACACAACATTTGTACGAATTAATGGATAAAATGTATGGAATGAGCACTGGGGAACGGGAGGAGATGGGCAGAGAGGCTAGAAAGTTTGTGGTTGATAACTTCGATTTCGAGCTTGTCTGGAATACAAAATGGATGCCGTTTTTGAATATGCTGGAAAAAGAAGTTAATGATAGTAGTTGACACGTCCATAAGCATTTCTGTATGATTTGGTTGTATGGTTGGAGAAACGGTTTGGCAACGAATAAGTGGAACGGCTGCTGGTACCACAAGTCTAATCACCCGTAAAGGATATTTCGATAAGGTTGTTATGACTGTATCAAAGACTGGCACAGCTACTTTTTATGATCAAAATGCGGGTAGTTCGGCGGCAAATCTTATGTTTGAAATAAGTAATGCTGTGGCTGGGACAGCGCCCAATACCTACTGGGTGGGTGCTAGAGTTAAAAATGGCCTTACAATAGTTACTGGAGGTACCACGGATTTTGTAGTTGTGTATGAATAAATTTGTGGTAATATATCTATTATGAGAACCGGGATAAAAGTAAAAGGTTCGTATAGGTTGAAAATTGTTGATGGGCTGACTGGTTCGCTTGTGGGAGATTCTGGGTGGTACCAGAACCAGGTTGTCAATCTAGGATTTAACCAGTATTTAGTTTCCACATTAGGGGCCATTGCCGGCTCAAAGCAGATTACTTATGCAGCAATCGGGACAGGTGGCGCGCCAGCAGCGGGCGATACAGCCCTTGCGGGTGAACAATCAGTACGAGCGGCCGTGACCGCAGCTACATCATCTGGTAGCAAAACTCTAAGACTCACCGCTACGTTTAATAGTTCGGCCTCGTTTGTTACAGCCACTAAAAACATCTCAAATGTAGGATTGTTTAATACATCAGAGGCTGCAGTTGGTACGCTGTTTGCTGGTAACACTTACGCCTCAAGTGCTGTGGCTACAAACCAAAATGTTAATGTAACTTACGATATAATCTTCTCCTAAGGTTTGGGTTTGAAATACACTATGCCTGAGGTATCTCCAAAAACTGAAAAGTTAATAAAAGAGAAGTCTGGCGTGATGCTTGATATCGGTTGTGGTGCTAACAAACAGGACGGTTTTGTTGGGATTGATATACGTCCTATTGAGGGTGTCAATATAGTACATGATTTAGAGGTATTTCCTTATCCCCTACCCGATGAGTGTGTCGTTGTTGCAGTTTGTTCTCATGTTGTCGAACATATAAATCCCCACAAAGGTGTTTTTATGCGATTCATGGATGAGATATGGCGCATTATGAAGCCTGAGTGTGAGTTTGCAATAATAACTCCCTATGCTGGTTCTATTGGGTACTTTCAAGACCCTACGCACGTCAATCCTTGCAATGAGAATACGTGGAGATACTTCGATCCAGAGGATAGTTCGATGCTATGGCATATTTACAAACCTAAACCGTGGAGGATAAAGCTCAACGCTTATCAGTCAACGGGTAATATGGAGGTGGTTTTAGTTAAAAGAGCAATGGAGGTTAAATATGAAGGCTACAAGAGCTAAAAAAGAAACCAAGGCTAAAAGGACGGTATTTGGTGCGCCCGAAAAGGTGGGTAAAAAGACTCCTGTCAGACCGTATAGACAAATAATCGTTGATTCAAACGATCCGGGCTATACAAATAGGGTGCTTGTAGCCACACCAAGTACCGGTGTTATTCGTATGGAGTGGGCAACAGCGCGATGGGGACAAATTATTCCCATGAACTGGTCGCAGGTTCAAATGATCCAGTTTATGAACAGTTTTGCCCCTCTTCGTTTTATTGTTCCCGATGCTCAAAACCTTATAGTTAAAGAGGTTGTCGAAAAGGACTATGAGTGGTTAATTCTGGTTGAACATGATAATGTACTTGCTCCCGACACTTTTGTCAGATTCAATAAGTATATGCGTGAGGAGAAAGTACCCGTTGTGTCCGGCCTGTATTTTAGTAGGTCTGAACCATCAGAGCCGCTGGTTTTTAGGGGCAGAGGCACATCCGTTTACTGGAACTGGAGGTTTGGGGATGAGGTTTGGTGTGATGGAGTGCCAACCGGCTGTCTTTTGGTCCACGGCGGGTTATTGAGGGCTATGTGGAAAGAATCTGAGGAATATGTGGTCAATGGTATTAAGACCAGAAGAGTCTTTGAAAACCCTGCCAAAACATGGTTTGATCCAAACACCAATCAATTCAACACTTTAGCAGGCACTACCGATCTTGAGTGGTGTACGAGGATAATTAAAGGTGGGTTTTTCAAGAAATCTGGTTGGAAGGAGTTCGAACATAAAAAGTACCCATTCCTAGTGGATACAAAGATTTTCTGTAAGCACATAGACCCAAACGGCAGAATCTATCCGCCAGATGAGATATTAAAGAGCAGTAAGTGATATAATTTTCTTATGCAGCCGTTGAAGATTCACGTTATGGATACAGTTAATGTTGTGGATTCAGTTGATGATGCCACATTTCTTATTGGAGAGGCGATAAAGAAATGGCTTGATACCCCCTACGAGGAAAGTACAAGGAGGCTTGAAATTCTAATTACGAGGC
>Ga0208957_1001332_pt1 | contig 13074 bp, 13 predicted proteins | sample RifOxyA1_FD_184029 | JGI IMG/M metagenome (GOLD analysis project Ga0208957, IMG submission 184029) | Groundwater microbial communities from Rifle, Colorado - Rifle Oxygen_injection A1 (SPAdes) | ecosystem: Environmental > Aquatic > Deep subsurface > Groundwater | place: Rifle, Colorado, United... | reverse complement strand
AACGGCTTCCGAAGGAATATACATTAAGGCAAAATCCATAGTTCCTTCTTCGGGCAGAATGTATTTTTTGGAAATATCATCTATGTGTTTTTTAATATCGCTAATAAATTCTTTTTTTGTACCCTCATCACGAACCATACGCTGATAGCTCTCCATTGGAAATTTAGAATCAATACACAAAAGTCCCGCTTCGGTTTTCAACACTGCATCTACCTTTACCCCGCTCTTAAATGGGTATTGCAAATGAAATGCATTTTTAGGAAAGGTCTGTCCAATCATTTCTTTTAAGACTTCTTCCCCAAGACCCCCCCTTAATTTCGGTGATTGAAGAAATTCCTGTAATGACTTTATCCCCCGACCGATTTCACTAAACTCACCAATGTTTTTTTGAACCGAAGAAATAATTCTAGCTGCGTTATCTAATCTTTCATTAAAACTTTTACCCTGTTCATTTAAGCGCGTGTTGGTTGTTTTTAAATATTCCAAAATCTCATCGGAGGGTTTTTGTTTTTTTAAAACCAATGCCCCAACTAAAATAATAAGAATTATAAATAATAAGAATTATAATAAGGATAATGACCAAAAAATCCATACTTAGACATAATAACATAATGAGGCGGAAAAATTTTCTGCCTACCTTAATTGTTACCTTCATCTTGTGGATACTAACTGTCAACCTTGTTTATTTTATTGATCCGGAAACTACATTTGCCCTCCCCGGGTTTTTTCTCTTAATCTCTTTAAGCCTTCTTTTTACTTTTTCGACAATATTTGCAAGTTCCAGACGAGGTTTTTTAATTTCTGCAGGATTTACCTTGTTTTTAATTCTTAGGTATTTCGGAGTAGGAAATATTTTAAACTTTCTTCTTATCTCTGGACTTTTGGTAACAGCCGAAATATACTTCGGACGAAGAAGTTAATATGCGAATTTCGGAAAATAAATTAAACCCTTCAATGAAGGGTCAATTAATAAAAACCTTTGCCCAAACTTTAATTGATTTTAAGAGCATGGACGAAATGCATGGCTTTTTGACTGATTTTCTTAACGACAGTGAACTGGAAACTTTTGCTAAAAGGCTTTCAATTGCCTACTGGTTAAAAAAAGGCAGAAGCTACGAAAACATCAAAACAAACTTAAAAGTTTCTTCCGCCACCATTGCCACAATTGAAAAACTGTCTAAAAAACCGGGATTTGCTAACGGAATTAAAAAATTGGAAGCGGAAGAATGGGCCAATGTCTGGGCCGAGAAAATCCAAAAATTCATTAAGAAGTAGCCTAAAACTTATAAACGCTACCTCTGTAACCAACTTTCCTAACCCAGATTTCTTTTCTGCTGAAATCTACTTCAAAAATCGCTCTTACTCTACCCACCCTAAGTCTGTAAAAATGATCAACTCCCCAGATTTTATCAATATCAAAATTTGAGGGGAATGGATAAACAAGATTTAGAAGTTTTGCTATTAATTTACTGGAGTCAACTCGTGCTAATTTATTAATTTCCTTTTCTGCCTTTTTTGTAAGAAGAACTTCATACATACTTCTTCGCAACACTTTTAAGAGGAACTCCGCCACCCCTCTTTTCTTCTGCGAGACTTTTAGCATCTTTAAAGTCTTGCAAATTTTCCAGAGCCTCTTGGAGAAAAATGAAATCCTTTATGCTCAGGATAACAGCCTTAGGCTCTGATCTATGGAATATATAAGCAAGTCCTTTTTCATCAACTTCGGCAAGAAGGTTCAATGCATCTTCTCTCATGTCCGTAATTGTTTTTACATTTTGTGATGTTGGTATTAACATAAGACTATTCTATAGATTAGTCTAAGGTTTGTCAAGAATAGATTTCCAGGCCGCAACAAGCTAAAATACAATCATGGACAAGAAATTCTATGTCACAACAGCTATTGACTATACCAACGATGTGATTCACATTGGCCATTCTTATCAGAAAATAATTGCCGATGTTTTGGCCCGGTATCATCGTTTAATAGGAGACAAAACCTTTTTTTTGACAGGCACAGATGAGCATGGAGGAACGAGTGAACAGGCTGCCAAAAAAGCAGGCAAAACACCTAAGGAGTTTGTTGATGAAATATCTAAAAAAGACAAAGAACAATTAGACCTTTTAGGCATCAGTTATGACAGATTTATAAGAACAACTGATCCTGATCATAAAGAAGTTGTTGAGGAGTTCTATAAAAAAGTTGAAGCCAGTGGAGATATATATAAAGGAGAATATAAAGGTTTTTACTGCACAGGCTGTGAATCCTACAAAAACCCTTCAGAAATTGTTGACGACAAATGCTCTCTCCACCCAACACGCGAACTAGAAGAGATTAAGGAAGAAAATTACTTCTTTAAATGGTCAAAATACAGAGACTTTCTCAAAAAACATATTCTGGATAATCCTGATTTTATTAAACCCGAGTCCCAAAGGAAAAATATGCTCGGATTTTTGGAACAAGGGCTTGAAGATATTGCAATATCGAGACCGATTGAAAAAGTTTCCTGGGGAATTCCTGTTCCCGACGACCCAAAACAGACGATCTATGTTTGGTTCGATGCTTTGATAAATTATATCTCGGGGTCCCCTGACTTCTGGCCCGCGGATGTTCACATCTTGGGCAAAGACAACGTCAGGTGGCACGCACTTTTGTGGCCGGCAATGCTTAAAAGCGCTGGATACAAACTCCCCAAAACAATCTATGGACACGGATTTATCAACCTTAACGGAGAAAAAATAAGTAAATCCCGAGGAAACGTAATAAGACCAAATGAACTCATCGAAAAATTTGGGATAGATGCCGTAAGATACTACTTTATTAAATACGGTCCACTTACAGAGGATGTAGATATAAGTTTGGATAAAATTAAAGAGGTTTATAATTCAGATTTGGCAAACGGTTTAGGAAATCTAGTATCAAGAATTGCAAAACTTTGTGAAAGTTCCGGTTTTGAATTTGAAAGAGAGAAAGTTAGGTTTGACAAAGATATTTCAAAATCGCTTGATGAATTTAGATTTGATGAAGCTTTGAAATTAATCTGGGTAAGGGTTACCAAAACCGATCAGTATATAAACATAAACGAACCGTGGAAATTAGAAGGGACAAAATTAAAAGAAGTTTTAACCTATTCCGTCAATTCATTAATTACCATTGCCTACCAGCTAGTACCTTTCTTACCCGAAACCGCTGAAAAAATAGAAAAACAGTTTAAGGGACCAGTAATCAAGTCAGGGACACCGCTTTTTCCCCGCATATGAGAAATTGGATCGTAAAACACGATAGAGTAATCCAGAGATAGAAAAACAGTTTAAGGGACCAGTAATCAAGTCAGGGACACCGCTTTTTCCCCGCATATGAGAAATTGGATCGTAAAACACGATAGAGTAATCCAGAGACTTTTGGAAATATTACCTGGTTTTGTTTCCTGGAACATTATTCTTTTTCCTTACTGGGGAATATTAGTAATGCCAAACATTGTTGCCTACTTTGTTCTTTCCTATAATATCTACTGGTTCTATCAATCGGCTCAAATTGCTGTTTCCGGAGTTATTTCCCATTTTAAGATCCAAGCGTCAATAGCCTATGACTGGCTTGCCGATTTAAAGGTTTTTCCTGACTGGAAAAAGGTTCACCATGTCATAATAATTCCAACTTACAAAGAACCCCTTCATACCTTGGTAAGAACTTTTGAATCTATTGCGAGTCAAACTATGCCCAAAGATCAAATAACCATCGCCCTTGCCATGGAAGGAAAAGAACCGGAAGACGAACGAATAGCTAAGAGCGAAAAACTAATAGCTAAATATGGAAAAACCTTCGCCAACTTTTTAATTACCACACACCAACTTATTCCCGGAGAGGTTGCCGGCAAAGCGTCCAATGAAAAGTTTGCGGCACTTCAGGTAAAAGAAAAGCTAATTAATAAAGGCAAATTTGCCATGGAATATGCAATCGTCACAAGCTGCGACGCAGATCATGTTTATACCAAAAACCATTTTTCTTACCTTGCTTACCTTTTTATGGACGACCCACATAGATATGAACGCTTCTGGCAACCGGCGGTTCTTTTTTACAATAATATTTGGAAAATACCAGCCATAACCAGAATTACAAATACGATAGGTTCAATTTCCCACATTGCTCTTCTTGGCAGAAAAGATAGATTAATTAATATGTCTAACTACTCTCTTTCTTTTAAATTATTGGATGAGGTTGATTATTGGGACGCCGATAAAATTCCTGAAGACTGGGGCATATTTTTCAAAAGTTATTACAAAAAACAAGGAAGAATCGAAGTGGAACCTTTATATCTTCCCATTTACGCCGACGCCGCTCAAGGAGAATCTTTGACAAGCACCCTAAAGAACGAGTATGAACAAAAGAAAAGGTGGGCTTGGGGGGCATCGGACGATCCCTGGATTATAAAAAACTACTTTTTAACCCCCGGGGTTCCTTTCTGGGACAAAACCTTAAGAGTTATCTATGCTCTTCAATCACACTTTCTTTGGCCTGTTCATTTTTTTATCATTACCATTGGTCTGCAACTTCCAATCCTTCTTAATCCAAGGTTTGCAAAAACAGCACTGGGCTATACCGTTCCCAAGCTTTCATCATATGTGTTAAGTACCGCCCTTGTATTTCTTTTAGTTATGTTGATATTGGATAGAATTTATAAACCAAAAAGGCCTAAGGAGTTTCCTCTTTGGAGAGCGATACTTTCACCACTGGAATTTTTCTTAATGCCGGTTGCAGGATTTTTCTTTTCCGCCCTTCCCGGACTTGATGCCCACACAAGACTGATGTTGGGAAAGTACATAGAATATAGGGTTACAGAGAAGGTCTAGGATTATTTTGAGAGGTATTTTTCGACTATCGGCCGGATTTGCTTGCGCATAATGATTTTGTCCGTTTTGTATCCTTCTCCGATTTTTGCTATCTCCAACACCCTTGAAAATAATTCCTCCGATTCGCTATCATAGGTAATAAAAATATTAAAACCATTCGTAATATCAATTCCGGAAAATAAAATATAATCATCCTTCTCTTCTTTTTTAAGTTTTTCCACACTCTTCTTAATATCCTTTCTGTAAAGATTAATAACTTTCTCCAAGTTAACAATTTCAACCTGAGCAATCCCAACATTCTTACCATGTGTTTTTTTAGTAGCAAAATCCTGTTCGATTAGAAATATAAGATCCATTGCGTTTCTAATCTTTGATTTGTATTCGAACATCTGTCTAATATAGTCATCACTTACCCGAGAAATAGACTTTAGCCAATTAGCCACATCAATATCCCTTTGGGTTGTAACTAAATTTTTAAAATTAATCGTGTTCGAAATTATTGCAGAATAAAGATAAATAGCTGCGTTTCGCGAAGGCTCGATGCCTTCTTCCCTAAACTTTTCCGCAATTAAAGTTGCACAAGAACCAACTTTCTCAATATTTAGTTTGGCGTTAACAAACTTATCCGTAAACACAAGTTCCCTATGGTCAAAGATTTCTATAACCTTCTCGGGAGGGATTTCAGGTTCGATATCAGCAGGGTCAGACACATCGACCAGAATAAATTTTGAGCCGTCCGGATATTTACCCTCATGTTTTTGTGGAGGAAAGAAACCTGTGTATTTTTTGACAAACTCAACCTCTTTGCTTAAATCACCAAAAAATGTTGGGCTTGCCGCTACCCCCTTCTTTTTCAAAAGTTCAGAATAACCAATTGAGCAAGCAATGGCATCTAGATCGGGGCTATGACAAGTAACAATAAAGGTCATTTTTCTAAGCTTTTGTAATATTCAATTGTTTTTTGAAGTCCCTCATCAACTGTTACTTTTGGTTCCCAACCCAACAATCTTTTCGCCTTTGAAATATCCGGCTGTCTTTGGGAAGGATCATCTTGTGGAAGCTCTCCAAAAACTATCTCAGAACTTGAATTCGTTAATTTTTTTATTTTTTCTGCAAGATCTATAATTTTATATTCTTCAGGATTTCCCAAATTCATTATTTCTCCTTTAGTTCCTTGAGTAAACATTGCTCTTGATATTCCTTCAACCAAATCTGAAACAAAACAAAAAGATCTTGTCTGCTCCCCTTTTCCATATACAGTTAGAGGTTTTTGCTCAATTGCCTGGTTAATAAAGTTTGAAATTACTCTTCCATCGTCTTTTCTCATTCTTGGGCCATAGGTATTAAAAATCCTGACCATCCTTACATCTATTTCATATTTTGTAAAATAAACATACGTTGCAGCTTCCGCAAAACGCTTGCTTTCGTCATAACAACTTCTCGGCCCAAAAGAGTTTACATTTCCCCAATATGTTTCTTTTTGAGGATGTTCCTTAGGATCCCCATATACCTCAGAGGTTGAGGCCATTAAAAGTTTTGCTTTTACCTTTTCTGCAAATTTTAAAACATTTAATCCTCCCAGAGAATTTGCTAAAAGTACCTCCTCTGGAATTTTTTCAAAATCAGCAGGAGATGCTGGAGAAGCTAAATTAAAAACATAGTTAACCGTATCTTTAATATCAATGGTCTTACAAACATCAGTCTCCACAAATTCAAAATTAGAATTACTTAGTAAGTGTTCTATATTCCTTTTGGATCCCGTAAGAAGATTGTCAAGACAAATTACTTTATACCCGTTTTGAATAAGCTTGTCGCACAAATGAGATCCTATAAACCCCGCTCCTCCCGTCACCAAACATGTCTCCAAACATGTCTCCATATGTTAGAATTGTATTACAAACCAATGTCAAAGAAAATCCACGCTTTTCTTGAAAAACTCAATATTCCCAATTGGCTCGCCATCCTCCTCTTTATCTGTCTTTTACTTCGCATCCCCTCTTTTTTTGAACCTTACTACTACGGCGACGAGATGATTTATTTAACTTTAGGCCAAGGAATAAGACAAGGGGTTCCTCTATATTCAGGCCTTCATGATAACAAACCTCCGGTTCTTTATTTAATTGCAGCCCTTGCCGGAAGTTTGGTCTGGTTTAAGGTGTTTTTAGCCGTGGCTTCATTAATTTCAATCGTTCTTTTTGCAAAAATAGTTAAGAAAAAACTTCCTGTAATTTTATTCGCACTATTTACAACTCTCCCTATTCTTGAAGGAAATACGGCAAATGCCGAAAATTTCATGATGGCCTTTTCCTTGGGCGCAATCTATATTCTTCTTTCCAAAAAACTAAATATCAAAAACCTGATTGTTTCCGGCTCTCTTTTTGGCATATCCTTTTTAACTAAAGTTCCGGCACTTTTTGATCTTCCTGTTATTATTATCTTCTGGCTAATTACTACAAGTTTTAACAAAATAAACATCGTTAAGGTCATAAAAAATAGTTTTTATATAATCTTAGGCTTCCTGGTTCCTATTATTTTAAGCCTGGCGTGGTATGCACTTTCCGGCCATTTGGGAGATTACATAAAAGCAGCCTTTATGCAAAATGTTGGTTATGTTTCTTCCTGGAGACCTGAGGATGTTCAAAAAAGTTTTCTCGTCAAAAACGCCCCGCTTTTAATAAGATTTCTAGTTGCTTCTTTGGGTATAGTCATAACCTTCATATTTAGAAAAAAGCTCTCCAAAACTTTTATTCTGGCATCCGTCTGGTTGATACTAACTTTATTCGCCGTCACCATTTCGGAACGGCCCTATCCACACTACTTACTCCAATCGATAGGACCAATAGCCATATTTTTGAGCATACTATTTACTCGAAAAACCATTGAGCAATCTCTTGTGGTTATCCCCCTTCTGGTTGCTTTATTTGTCCCCGTCTATTATAAATTCGGGTATTTGGTATTATCCGACCTCTTCTTATTATCTTAGATTTATCAAATATGTTGTGGGGATAAACAGTAAAGATAAATATCTTTCGGAATTCAATAAATACACGGCAAGGAATTATGGAGTGGCAGATTTTCTTGCAAACTCAAGCTTTAAAAACGATAAAGTTTTTGTTTGGGGTCCGGATTCTCCAACCATTTATGCTCTTTCAAGAAGAATTCCGCCTATAAAATATGTTGCCGATTATCATATCTTTGACTACTTAAATCTAAAGGATGCGGCAAAAATGCTCTCGGCTAATAAACCAAGATTTATAATAATTACCCAAGAGGCAAAATCATTTATTGAGATTACCAACCTACTACGTCAGAATTATATTCTCGTTAGTAATACCGATAACGCCGAAATATGGAGCTTATTAAATTAGAAAAATTGCCCCTTAAGGGATATTTCAAGGCTGCCTGGATTCTAGATGTTTTAACTATTATTTTTGGTCTTTTGGTTCAGAAATTACTCCCACCCCAAATTCCTGTTTTTTATGGATTTCCTCAAGGTGAAGCCCAACTTTCACCACCTATCGGAATATTAATTCCGTCTGCCTTATCTCTTGTTTTTATTCTAATAAATCTTATTTTAATAAAAGTGGTTAAAGATGAATTTATCAAAAAAACTTTGATTATTGCGGGACTTGCAACCGCAGTCTTTGCGGGAATCACGGTAATAAAAATATTTTTCTTAGTAGGTCAAATATAATGAATCTTGTAACCACGCTTGCGTTTATTCCCGGTCTTGTCGCCTTTATAATTACTATTCTTGCAACTCCACTAGTCATTAAGCTTGCCCATAAATTAAAGGTGGTTGATGACCCAAAAATTAATAAGCACGTCAAGGTAATTCATAAATATCCGGTTCCAAGAATGGGGGGCCTAGCAACCTTTTTTGCAATTTTAGTTACCTCACTCATCTTTTTACCCCCAGATAAACATTTGGTGGGGATTCTTATTGGAGGAACTTTAATTACCTTAATCGGAATTTTGGATGATAAATATAATCTAAACCCCTACCTCAGATTGTTGTTGGGACTTTTCGCGGCCCTTGCCCCAATTGCCGCAGGAATCGGAATTGCCTTTATCTCAAACCCCGGAGGTGGAATCATTGATCTATCTTATCCCCAAATTGTTTTTAATTTGTTGGGGAAAGAGAGAAGTATTTGGGTTTTATCAGACTTATTCGGACTTTTCTGGATCATTTTTATTATGAATATGCTTAATATGGGAGCCAAAGGCATTGATGGACAACTTCCCGGAGTAGTTGTAATTTCAGCAATTACAATTGCGGCCATGTCTTTAAAATTTTCAGCCGATATTACCCAGTGGCCCGTAATCACACTTGCAGCGATATTAGCAGGAGCGTACTTAGGGTTTTTACCGTGGAATTTTTATCCTCAGAAAATTATGCCGGGTTACGGTGGCAGTACTTTGGCTGGTTATATTCTGGCCATTTTAACCATCCTCTCAACCACCAAGGTTGGAATTTTAATGGTTGTTTTAGGGGTACCTTTAATCGACACTGGTTATGTCATTATTAGGCGCATCTTTTCAGGAAAATCGCCCGTCTGGGGGGACAGAGGACACTTGCACCACAGGCTTTTAGATATTGGTTGGGGCAAAAGAAGAATTGCCGTTTTTTATTGGGCGATAACAGCATTTTTAGGGTTTATTGCTTTAAATTTGAATACAACTTCTAAGTTATATACAATGGTGGGGATTACCATCGTCTTAGGAGGATTGATCCTATGGCTAACTTATCGACAAAAAACATGAAAGCTGCGTTTTGGGTTCTTCGACCTATTCATTGGATTAAAAACCTCTCCGTTTTTTCTCCGTTTTTGCAGCATTAATTTTTACAGGTAACCTTTTTAAACCTTTGCTTTTTGACCAAATATTGTTAGCTTTTATCTCTTTTTGTTTTATTACTTCCGCAACTTACATTATTAACGATATTTTTGATGCGAAACTCGATAGGCTCCATCCGACTAAAAAAGAAAGACCGATCGCCTCAGGCAATTTACCTATTTGGGTCGCCGTCGTGGAAATATTTTCTTTGGTCTTTCTTTCCCTGGTTTTTGCCTCAAGTTTGCCCCCCCTATTCTCTTACATTATTTGGGGGTACCTTATTCTTCAGATTTTTTACAGCCTTGGGCTGAAAAATGTTCCCATCTTAGACATTCTTATTATTGCTACCGGTTTTATCTTACGCATCTACGCGGGAGCCTTAGTGATTAATGCCCACCTTTCTGTTTGGTTTCTTCTTTGCGTCGTCTCAGTCGCCTTATTCTTAGCTTCAGGCAAAAGAAGATCTGAATTTAATCTTTTAAGTAAAACTTCGGAGGTGACAAGAAAAAGCTTGACTCACTACAATCTGGATCTTTTGAATTCATACGTCACCATGTTTGGCAATGCCGCTTGGGTTTCTTGGGCCCTTTTTACCTTCTTTGAAAGCCCCAAGGCCTCTTTGGATCTTTGGCTTTTTTTGGCAGAACTTTCAAAAACCACAACCATAGGCAAACTTCTGATGATCACCATCCCCGTGGTTATTTTTGGTATCATGCGCTACGAATATCTTATCTTCGCAGGAAAATCAGAAGCTCCGGAAAAACTGCTTTTAACCGATAAGGCACTGATTGCCGCCGTTGTCATCTGGACCACCCTTATCGTCTGGATCTTCTATGGAGGCGTATCAGTTTAGTTTCTTGGCGTACTGACTGGAGATCCAGCCGCTCTGGCTCGCAACATACTCGATTTTAAACCAATCTTTTTGCAAATCGTCAATCAATAAAAACCTCTCTCCCGTTTTAACTTTCACAAGTTCACCTCTCTCCCGTTTTAACTTTCACAAGTTCTTTTGAATTAATATCCGGCTCTTCCCTAACTCTCAAGAAGCCATTCGGGGTTGAAAGAATCTCAACTTTAATCTGAGGCATCGGTGTTGCCGAAGAAACAGGTGTTGGTTCTAACTTATTTACGTCTTTGACAAGCTTAACAATCAAGGTTAATTTATATCCGGAAATGGCTTTTACATTTACAGTTCTTTCTAAATACCCATCTAAACCAACAACCACCTGATGAGCCGAGGCTGTAATCTGAGACGTTTTAGTTGGAGTAAAACCATATGATTTGCCATCAATAAAAACTTGAGCAGAATCAGGATCGGCAACAACAGCTAAAGATGGACCCCCATCACCGGTTTTTTCAAAAGAAATAATCTCTCCACTTGAAAGATCAAGGGTTTCGCCAAATTCCCTTTTAACAACAGTCTGTATTCCTGGGCTTAAAAGAAGTCTTGTTTCAAATACAATTAATGGTTTATCTGAAGTATCGGGAACAAGTTTTAAATCTATCTCTCCCGAATCAAAAGTCCCCGTATATGGTGTTTTACCAACCTGCACACTATTAATAAGCACTGTGGATGTTGGAATTGTTTCAATTAAAATTCCCGCCATCTTGGGTTTCACTTTTGTTGAGATAAAAAACACAGCAAAAGAAACTACTAAAACAGAAAGAATAATCAAACAAATTTTCAAAACTTTACTCATAGTGAAGAAATTCTATCATAAATTATGTTAAAATACGCTTGCGGCCAGGTGCGAGAGCGGTTTTATCAGATTGCAGGAGTTTGAAGGAGGAAACTTACGGAGTCAATTGGGCCGAAAAGAGGAGATAAACAATCGAATTTACCAACGCAAAATACTAATTAAGCCAGATCTGGCTCTGCCAGACAAAACCTTCAATATGTATTATGTCTATATTCTTCAAAGCGCTATAAAGAAAAATATCTATGTCGGATATACCAACGATCTAAAAGCTAGATTTAAACTCCATAACTCTGGAAAAGTGAAATCTACTAAGGCGTACTGTCCATGGACTTTAATATATTATGAAGCCTACAGGGGAAAATTGGATGCTACTAAAAGAGAAAAACAATTAAAAATGCACGCAGCTAAAAATGAACTTTTATCCAGGTTAAGGGGAAGTTTGATATAATATCAGAGTCCGGCCACGTGGTGAAGAGGAAACACGGCTGTCTGCAAAACAGCTATGCACCAGTTCGATTCTGGTCGTGGCCTCCTGATCGGTCTGTCCTGCAGAGCAGGATCTAGCTCCGCTAGACAAAACACCTTTACGAGGGTCCGATTCCCTCTCCGGCCTCCCAGCCCCCAAACCGATATGTTTCCGTAAATATCCGACACTAGATTCTCTCTAGCGGAGGTCTCATACCCAGACTTATATGCGGTCTGTGGTAGTGATACCTCTCAAGGTAATTTACCACAATATTGTTTAAATAGTCCACCTGACTTTCCCTGTATTTAGTCCAACCTAGACATTCCTTTCTTAAACTTCGATTAAATGATTCGATGTAGCTTTGCTCATTCTTCTTATATGGTCTGGCCACCCTGTGCCTATCTGTAAACCTTAAAACATTAGCTTTGAATTCATCTTTAAATTCAGGGCCACCATCGGTTTGGATTAAGTCAGAATGGCCCCCGAATCTTCTTTGCATTGAGGTTTCCAGGTAGATTAATCCATCATGGCTGGTTAATGAGGGAAACACTATGACATCAGCTTCTCTGGTAAAAATGTCTATGCCGGTAAAGGCAAACACCTCTCCGAAGTCTACCGTATCCATCTGGATTACCTCATGGGCTTTAAAGGCCTTCGGGACAAGACCTCGTACCTGGTTTTTCTTCCACTTAGACTTTATCTGGTATTTCTCGGCCAAAATCTCATATATTTTGGGTACGGAAAGGCCTATTTCGTGTTCCTTCTTAAGGAAGTAAAGTATCTTCTGGCCACAACAATCCATTTCCCTTTCCCTTATTTCCCAGACCCATCTTTTTAAAATTGGATCAACTTGCCTTTTAGTTCTTGGTCCCTTCTTGGCATTTAAATAGATATCCAAAAATTCCAGTAGGCCGTTATCTTGAATTCCTTGAATCCAAATCCCTACGGTTTCCCAATGAACTCCTAACTTTTTAGCAATATGCCGTTTGGGAACCCCTGCTTCAAATAACTCCCAAGCCATCGTTATCTTAGTTGTATTTAACACCTCCATATTTTACAGGAAGTGTCGGATTTCTACGGAGAACACAACGGAAGGTTGATTTTCGCAGAGAGAGAGAGAAATATGTATCTATATGGATGGGTGAGAAAGTCGAAGAAATAGTTACGTACGCACAATTGCAGAAGATCGGAACATCTTAATATTAAACTCACTGTTTTATTTAATTA
>Ga0208957_1001331_pt1 | contig 13084 bp, 19 predicted proteins | sample RifOxyA1_FD_184029 | JGI IMG/M metagenome (GOLD analysis project Ga0208957, IMG submission 184029) | Groundwater microbial communities from Rifle, Colorado - Rifle Oxygen_injection A1 (SPAdes) | ecosystem: Environmental > Aquatic > Deep subsurface > Groundwater | place: Rifle, Colorado, United... | reverse complement strand
GCGTCACGTTCCCAGCCACAGAACACCCGGACGTCGACCCGCTTGGCGGTATCCATGTCCGCCAGGAAGCAGCGGTCGCAGTCAATCGCCGTTCTACGTGCCATTGGTGCGGTTCCTCTTTCCGACGATCGCCTCCAGCGCCAGATAGAGCAAATCCCAGGCACCTCGTGTCTGCCGCGGGAAGCCCTCGACTCGCCCCCGCTTCCACGTCTGGTGAGGCCGCCCCCACTTGGAGAGCTTGACGTCGTAGTTGCCCACCTGGACAGTGCCCGTGCCGTCGTTGGCGATGGTGGCGGTCCCCAAGTGCCGCTTCTGGGACTCGTCACCGTAGGGAACAAGCTCGATCACTACCCGTATCAAGACACACCTCCTGCCCTCTCAGCGAGTCGCTATCACCCACGCGATGCCGGCCGCAACACAGAGCAGCAGCCAGACGACGAGGGCCACCACCGTGATGACCACCAACACCTGCTCGAACGTCATCTCAGTACCCCCTCGGCGCACACAGCTCGGCCGGTGCCTGGCTCAGCCCGCCAAGGCGACTCGCTACGTGCTGATAGGCCAACCAGCACGTCTGTGTCGGCGTGTGCCACACCGCCGTCAGCCGGCCGACCCCTGTCACCCGTTCCTCGCGGATCACCTGGAACTCCCGTACCTGTGGCTGCTCGGTCGCCGAACTACACGCCATCAGACCAAAGACCAGCAGCGCCAGTAGCCCAAACAGCACGCCTCTCATGCGCCATAGAACCTTTCCACTGCCTGACGCAGCTCCCACGTCCCGCCACCGAGACGCATCACCCACCGGCTCAAGCGCCGGACCCAACACTTGGTACACATCACACTTTCCAGTCTGCACGCCCTCGACGGAGAAGGGTAGTCGCACACGCTGTCAGTACAAGACGGAAGCCTTACGAGACGGCCCCGTTCCTCAAGCCACCCGTGGCAGCCGAGTCTCTCGTTGCTCAGCCGGTTCCCTGTCAGCGCGAGCGCAGTGCGCGCAGTGCGCGCTCTCTCACTCTCGTTAGAGAGTGAGTCTCTGTATCTGTATCTGTATCTGGGTGCGTGACTTTGCGTTACGCGCCGTATGTCACGTAAAGTCACGCAAAAATAGTGCGTGACTTTACGTGACGCGCCGTGACATCACCGTGACACCGCACGTCTACCAGAGAAGGGATGGGTGCCGCCGGTGCCAAAATCGTCGCCGCTCCCGGTGATTCCCGGTGATTCCGTCCGCAGCATCGGCCTACTCAGGGCTGATAATCGGGCGTTTTGGCGCCTGCCGCGCACGCCAAAACACCCTCTTGCGCGTGCGTAACGGCATGTCACGGTGATGTCACGGTCGGTCACGGCGCGTCACGTACAGTAACGCACTATTTTTGCGTTACTGTACGTGACGCGCCGTATGTCACGTAAAGTCACGCACTCAGATTCCGTTACTTTACGTGACGCGCCGTTACGCGGTCGTGCGTTACGCGGTCGTGCGTTACGCTACCAGGTTCTGGATGGTTGCTGCCGCCGCCTGTTGCGGTACGACCGCTCCGGGCCCCGCACCGACCACGCTTCCGTTCGACGGGCCCATCCCGCCCGTCGCCGGCATCCCTTGGGCACCTGCGCCGTTGGGACTGAGCGCCAGGTTCGCCAGGTCCGGTACGACCTGGCCCGCGCCGGCGCCCATCGCCGCCGCTGGTCCGGCAATCCCGCCTTGGGCCATCTGCGCCGCCTGGGAGCGCTGCACCAGCATGTCCGCAATCGCCGCCTGGATGGCGTCGCCCGCGCCCACCTTCTCCGCCAGGCGTTTCAAGAGTCGCTGCTGGTAGAAGTCGGTCTTGCGGATCGCGTCCATGGCTCTTTGTTCCCGCACCTCGTCCGGGTTGTCGCCCATCGCGGTGATGGCCTGGTCCAAGCTCGCGGTTTCGGCCTTCACCCGCTCGTGCCAATACCGTGCTTCAATCAGCTTGGCCGACGCGCGTTCAGGATCGAGCCGCCAGCGGATGCGCACGTCGTCGCCGAGGTCGTCGGGTCCCGCCGAGCGCCACTTGCCGCCGCCCTTCGGGCCCTGGACGTAGATCCAGACGGCTTCCTTGAGCTTCTCGCGGACCAGCTTCCAGGCGAACCGCGTTACCCGCTCCAGCATCCGCTCGATGTTCTGGGCGATCGGGTCGTGCCGCACCCGCGCCTCGGCCAGGAGCTGCGAAATGGCAAATCCCGCACCGTCCAGCCCGCCGCCGATCATGCTGCTGGGCCGCACACTGCGCAGCTTCTCGATCATCTGGTCGATCACGCCAGATCCTCAAGAATGCGCCTGTGCCGTGTCCGGCGTCGGTAACGGTTTCAGCTCGCGGCCGGGCGCATTCTTGAGGATCTGGCGCAGCTCCCAGACGTCGGGCACGTCGTCGTCCTGCGTGTCGTCGGGTTCTTCTCCTTCGAGCGGGTACGCCTGGTCGGTACTGACCTGCTGGAAGGGTGGGAGCGTGTCCCGCGCCGCCACCTGCGCGTGCAGCGTCATCAGGAACGCCTGGTACTCCACCAGCCAGCGCAGCATCTCGGCCACGCCCCAGCCGGTCTTGCGGTTGCGCCAGAACGACATGCAGATGCCGGGCGCATAAAAGTACGGCACCTGTCCGTAGCCGTGCTTCCATTGCGCGACGACCTTGCCCGTGCGCTTCGTGGAGTCCGCCAGGTTGCGGGACTCGCAGTAGTAGCTCACCCACTCGTCGTCCCAGTGCTCGAGGAAAATCACCGAGCGGTCGGCGCGCACTCCCGCATTGCCGGCAGAAGCGTCCTGATTTGCCACCTGGGCCTCCCACGTCTCGTCGGGCAGGAGGTCTTGGCCCAGGTTGCCATCGGCGTCGTAGTCCAGCCGGTATTGCCGGAACACGCTGGAAACGGGCCGTTCCTGCACCTCGAGCACCTCGGCCAGCTTGCCCCCCTGCCAGACGGGATAGACCTGGCGCGTGTCGCAGCAGACCCAGGTGAACGGCGGCCCGGCGCCCTTGACCGCGGCCTCGATGGCTTCCTCGTGTTTGGACGTGGCCGTCTTGGCAACGCGCTGCTTGGTGACCTGCTTGAGCAGCGGCTCGCCGGTCTTCTCGTCGAGTACCGGCTCGCCGTCCGGCCCGAAGATGGGTTCCTCGTCCTCGAAGTCTTCGAGATCGTCTTTGAACTGCCGCAACCGGAGCTTGAACCGGTTGATCCACAAATCCTTGCTGAAGACGAATTTGGTCCACGCCCCGCCGTCACCCACCGCTGCATCAATCGCCGCGTACAGCGTGTCCACGCCGTCGATGCGCTGGCCGGCCGTGCGCAGGACCTCCTCCGTCCACGACTCCCGGAGCGTGGCGTTCTCCTGGCCCTTGTCCGTCTCGGCGGTGGGTGTTACCGCCAGCTTGGCCCAGTTGATGCCCAGGGTCGCGCTGACTCGCTGCACCTCGTCGGCCACCACCGGTGAGCGGACCTCGATGTCGATCAGCCGGTATTTCTTGGGCAGGAGGACCGGCTCTTCCATCTGGCGCACCCGCCGCATGCGGTCGATCTGCTCGTCCTGCGTCTGGTAGTAGTCCTCCAGCTCGCGCCGTAACGCGAGGAGGTACTGGTCGTCGGGCGGCTTCTTCGTCCCCTCGCCGCCCGGGGTGGTACGTCCCTCGGGCGCCGGCTCGTCGCGCTCGTTGTCTCGGGCGTCGTCCGCCGCGCTCCGGCGGAATCGGTCGCGCACGGCGCTGAGTGCCGCCAATGCAGAAGCGCGCTCGCCCTTGCGCTGCGCGCTTCTCGCTTCGTTGGTATTCGTGCCGGCCAGACTCGTATCGGCCGGCTGGGCCCACGTGCGGTTGTCGGCGGCGCGTGCCCGCCTTAGCCGGGCGGCCCGCTCCGCGCCCGATGCCCGTTTGCTCTCCAGTGTGTTGGGTGCCACTCGCTCTTCATCGCTTCCCTCGCGCCCCTCTTGCTGGTTTATGCGGTAAAGCCCATAAACCACCTCTACTCCACCCCGCAGTGGCCGTCTCGCCCAGCCCTGGAGGTCCGTTCGGTCTCCGAAACCGTTACTGCCGTTTCTTCATCGGCCGGTGTCGTCTCTTTTATGCATCTCGCGCCAGTCGTGGTCCCGCTGCACGAGGTCGAGCACCGTCCTTAGATGACCAAGGAGGTGATTGGCGGCCTGTTGATCACCTCCTACCAACATCTCCCCTACCCGCTCCAATTGGGCATTGCACCACCGATGCAGGTCTTCTGACCACATGCCCTCGTATACCGGCTGGACGCTCGTCGATCCAGGGATCGACGACGTGATGGAATTGACTGCTGTGTAAAGGCCCATGGTGTGTTTTGTCCTTTCCTGTTGCTCTCGACTCGGTTAACGCTTCCTTGCCTAGTGTCTTTCCATCTTCCGCATCTGACGTAGGATGTGGCTCGCCTCGCCCATGGAGCGCCGTGCCGTATGCTCCCGCCGCCACCGCTGTGCCCACAATGCCGGCGCTCCCCATGGCCGGAAATGTCGCCGCCACGAGAACCTTTCGTTCGCGTAGACGGCGATCATGCCCGTGCGGTGCAGCCACCAGAGGAACGGGTGGTATACGTGCTTGCGCCAACCGATGATTGCCGTCCAGTCGTCCTTGGCGTACCAGCCTCGCCGCCAGTCGAGGTCGAGGTCGACGCGCACCAGACCGAGATCGCGGGGTACGGCGCCGTGCATCCGCGCGTCCCAGTCGAACGCATACAGCCCGCACCAGGGTGGCCCGCGGAGCGGCCGAGAGAAGTTCACAAAGATGGCAGGTTGGAGGCCCAGCGGCGCATCAAGCACCGCGGCCGAGAGCAAGACGTTCGTTGCCACAAACGCCGCAACGCACGGCCCCACCGTGAGCTTGGGGACATCCGCCAGCACGACCGACCACTCCCTCGACCGGCCCAACGTCCCGACGTGCTGCACGCCACCCGGCCGCGCCGGCGGCACGATGATGGGGTTCGGCGTGAAGTCTGGCCACTGCCATAACGCCTCCGCTTGCTCGAGCGGCCAGACGATGGGCGGCCGAAATGCTGTGGTCTTGGCCGTAGCAACCCGTCGCATGGGGTTCAGCATCCCTGCCCCGCAAGGTACGCTCGGACCCGAGCGTAGTCGGCGGCCGCTGGCATCACCCCTTGGTTCGGTTGGGCCTTCTGCTGCCGATCCAGCGACTCGATGGCGGCCACTGCCACCGCGGCCACCTTGACGAACGCCTCGCGGCACGCCTTCGTCACCGTTTCGTGGATCACCTCGTCGTCCATCGGCTCGTACCAGCGCGTGAAGTCTGCTGCCGTCACCGGGAGCTGCTCGCCATCCGACCAGGTGACAACGTACTCTCCGGGATAGGCATACCGAATAGTGTCCGCATGCACGCCCTCGAGCCGCACACGATGCGGTGCGATGAACGCCTCCACCACGGTCGACGGACCGCCTCGATTCCGATACCGCCGTATCTCCGCCCCAATCGGGGTCTCTCCTTGTACTCGCACCATGGTCTCTACCCTTTCTTCGTCTTCCGGCGCTTCCGCTTGTCCACCGCGAACTCCCGCGGCGTATGGGTTGCGCCGCTACTGAGGCGCTTCGCCTCGTCGACCACCTCCAAGGGCGTGAGGTGCAGCCGCACCTTCTTGCCCTTGGAGGTGGTCATCAAAACTCGCGCACGGAAACTGCCTGCTTCAGCGGGCAGAGGAAGTGCGCGCCTCCTTTCCCAGTGAGTCTGTTTCTGCTATACTTTGGGTAATGCAGCGCACCGTGACGTGTACCCTCCGGATATCGCCGGACGATGTGTCCAAGGTGTCCCGCACCCAGGCCGCCTTCAACGCGGCGTGCGACTCTGCCGCGACCGTGGCCTTTCAGGAGCGCATCTTCAATTCGGTGCGGTTGCACCATCGCGTCTACTATGAGCTGCGGGCCACGTTCGGCCTGCTGGCGCAGTTTGCCGTGCGAGCCATCGCCGTCGTGGCCGATGCCTACAAGCTCGACCGCAAGACGCAGCGGCATTTCCGCCCGGACGCCGCCATTGTCTACGATGAGCGCCTGTATCGGCTGGAGCCGAAGGACGGCTTTCAGCGCGTGAGTCTGTCCACACTGGACGGCCGCATCATCTGCGATCTGGCCATCGGTGGGCACCAGCGGGGGCTGTTGGGGCAAGCCGAGAAGATCGGTCAGGCCGACGTATTCCGGGACGGCAAAGGCCGGTGGCGCATCGCCTTCTCGCTGACGCTGCCCGATCCCACGCCGCCACTGTCGCCGACAGACGTGCTGGGCGTCGATCTCGGCATCGTCCATCTTGCGGCCACCAGCGACGGGGAGGTGTTCTCCGGCGCGGCGCTCAACGGGACCCGTGCTCGCCGTCGCCGGCAACGGCGCCGCCTTCAGCAGAAGGGTACCCAGAGCGCCAAGCGGGTGCTGCGGCACCTGGCCGGTCGGGAGCGCCGGATGCAGGCCGACATCAATCACACGATCACCAAGCGCATCGTCCAGACCGCGGCGGCCACTCAGCGTGCCGTGACGTTGGAAGACTTGAACGGCATTACCAGGCGACTGCTTGGTACGGTCTCTCGGTCCCAGCGACAACGCCTCGGCGGATGGGCCTTCCACCAATTCGGCACCTTCCTGGGGTACAAAGCCCAGGCGGCCGGCGTTCCCGTCGTCTTCGTCGATCCAGCCTACACCAGCCAGACGTGCCCCGTCTGCGGGCACGTGGCGCGGGGCAACCGGCCCTCGCAGGCCAAGTTTTTGTGTATCAGTTGTGGATTCGCTGGCCATGCTGATCACGTGGCGGCCCTGAACCTTGCGGCTCGGGGCCGGGTAGTTGTCAACCTGCCAGACGTGGGGGTATCGTGCGCTCTCTCGCATGGTGCTACTCACAAGCCCGCGGCTTTAGCCGTGGGTCGTTGACCACTCGGAATTTCCCTGGTCCTGTTGGCATCTACGCCGCCTCCTGCTTCACCATGTGCTGTTGGATGCTGTCCCCACTGATGCGCTCGGCCAATTTCGCCTTGTACCAGTCAGGAATTGCCTTGGTGGCCGAGCGCATAATCTCGGGTGCGTACAGCTTCCACAGCTGCTCCTTGACCGTCTCCATGTCCTCTTCCTCGATGTCCTGGCGTACCCTGGCGATCAGCTTGCCGATGTCGCGCAGCTGGTGCTCGATCTGCCCGTGGTCGCGGAGATACTGGTACGCCTTCTCCCGCCGCGGCTCGGCGTTGAAACTGGCGATGATGCTCTCCACCGTTGCCTTCTTGGACGGCCCGTTGGGTGACTTCCACTCCACCTCGTGCCGCTCCTTGAATGCTGGCCGGACGAGCTTCACGAACAAGGGCCACACGTGCCCGCCGATGAGCACCGACTGCCCGTAGTTCTTGATGACGATGCCCTCAATGATTTCCTCGCCCAGGTACGATCTGCGCGAGAGCAGATCGTCCAGCAGCTCACGTGCGGCGATACCCCGGTAGAACTCCGGCACGACGTCGACGTCGAGCAGCGCGGCGACGTCGACCAGCTCAAACCGCGTGAGCCACCGGCCTCGCACCAATGCGTCGAAGAGCATGATGTGGTTCCTCGGCACCCGGCCATACGTGAGCACGTTGTGCTTGAGCTGATGCAGTACCTCACCGTAGCAGTAGGCGTCGGTGCCGTAGCATTGCCGGATGAGCAGCGCCATGCGTTCGGCGTGCTGATACGCCGCCTGAAAGAGTTTTTGCACGGACGCCTCATTGAGGACAGCGCCCCGGCTCCGCGCGACGAACTCGCCGGCCTCATTGATTCCCCAGCCGAACTGGGAGCCGTCGACTTTCTCTTGAAGAACCACCTCGCCCACCAGCGCGTTCTCCGTGCCGAGCTGGCCCAGCGATTGGATCTTCGGGTATCCCGGAACCTGCTGCATGCTGTTCCTCCACTTCCTCACTCACCTCACGCCACACAGATCCAGCGTGACCGATTTCCTCCCTAGGCGGTAGGTCGCACGTGTCCTACTTCGGTTCTACTATCCAGAGGCCGTCCCTGAAATGCGCGGATGCCAGAAGGCGGTTGGCCTTGTCCACGATCTCGGCCGCCGTCTTGCCGATGACCGTGCCCCAGCGTTCGCTCAGAAGCCGCCCTCCACCCATGACGGACTCAAGGCGTAGCTGCGTGATCCGTATGCCCAGGTTCTCGATGTTGTCGATGCGCTCGATGACCAACGGGTCGTTGGTCACGCGGTACGTGATGTACGAGACAAATTCCTTGACGTTGTACGGCAGCTCCGGCACTCTGATCGTTATCGCTTCGAGGTTGGCTGGTCGCTGCACCACCCCGCTCGCCGCCGCCTTCTGTCCCACGACCGCGCCCACGACTCCCGCCGGTACGCTAGGCACCCAGCCGAACCAGCCTCTGCGTGTCATGCCTGCCATCTACCTCACCTCCATCTCTGTGCCGATGAGCTGCTCCGCAACGTAGTCGCGCCACTCGCCGCGCTCGGCCGCGGCCATGCACGCCTCAAGGGTCTCCAGAACGGATGGCCCACGCTGGCGGATGAACTGCCACGTGTCGCAGGGTTCCCAGCGGGCGTCGCGTCTGGGTGCGGCCTCGCCGGCCTTGATCACCCGCTCGACCACGACCTCGACGTCGTCTGCTCCTCGCACGTGGACGTGCCCGCCGATGCGGTTGGCGTAGTCTTCTAGGTTCAACATGTGCCCTCTTCTCTCTTCATGACTTCGCCGTCGCCGCGCAGCACGCGGTACCACCACGGCGTAGACAATCCTGGTTGGTGGTAGCGCCGAAACACGTACCTGCCCCAGAGGTGGAACGGGACGAGTGCCCGTGCCGCGCCCACGACGGCACCCAGCCGTGTCGGGTGCCAGCGCTCGCTGTACGACTCCCACCAGCTGACGCAGGCGCGCCAACCGAGTGGGTTTGGCTCAGACCAATACACGTCGTCGTCACGCACGTTTGCGTAGTACCGCTCCTGCCGCAGCGATGTGACCCACGGGACGCACGGGTAGTCGAGGAACAGCCCCAGCCGGCACCGGAGCCGCCACCACGCCGTTTGTTTGCCTATCACCATCGCCTCACCTCTCCATCGTGACCCATCCGCCGGCTACTCGGTAGGTCGCACGTCCGTCTCGTCGCTGCTGGGTGTCACCGGCTCCACTCGCAGCAGTCCCCGCAGTCGTGCCATCCGGGCCGCCTCTCGGGCGATCCGGTCCGCCTCCCGCATCGCCTGCTCAACGGACTTCTCCTGCTGGAATGGATCGATCCCTGGCTCGTTGAAGATTCGGTGCTTCTTGCGGGAGATCACCTGGAGCGGGCGGCCGTTGATCGTGTCGGGCGGCTCGTTTCCCGCTTGGTAGCCGTAGCTCCCGGAGGTCAGCGCCTTGACGCCCCAGCGCGGCGCCGAAAACTCGCGCGCCAGGTTGGCGTAGTTGGCGGCGTGACAATAGTGATCGTCAGCCGAGCCCTCGTCGTAGCGGGCCACGTCGCGGCCGTCCGCGTCTCGGGAGAGGACCCGCACCGGCGCCGTGAGGTGCGGGAAGAGACCGGGTAGGTACGGCGCCTCCCGTGGTAACAAGAGCTTCTGTTGGTAGAAGCGGTCGAAGAGCGCGTCCAGGCTGTTGGTGCGGTGCGCCTGCACGACGTGTTCTTTGTGGTTCCACGTCGCCACGTCCTCGGGTTTCCACCCTGCCATGTTCGGGTAGAAGCAGCGGTACCGTCTGCCGGCTGCGCGTTCGCACCACCGCGCAGCCTTCTCGCCCTCCGGCTGCGCGTCGATCACGCCGAAGTGCACGCCGAACCGCCGCCAGATCGCCTCCAGTTCGTCCCATCCCTCACTGCTATTGGTCACCGTGCCCACCTGCAGCAGCTTGGTCGCGCCGTACTGCTCGGTGTCGTCTTCCGCCGGTCCCTCAATCCAATAGTGGAGAACCGCCCCGACGTCGACGCCCATCACGACCGGCCCGCTGATCGTCGTCGATGGATGGCCATAATCCCGCAGGCACGCCAGGAGCACGTCGTTGGTGAGCGATCCGCCGGCAGGCGCGTGCGGTTGCCCCAACTGCTGGTTGTAGAACTCCTGGATCGTCGCTGGATTGCTCACCAGGCCGTCCAGGATGGCGTACCCGACCTTGGCCAGCTCCACCAGGTTCGTCCGCGGCGAGTAGGCGCGCCAGACGTGGTAGCCCTCGATTTCGGCCCCCGGCTGCTCGGCCACCCACTCGCCCTGGGCGAGCCGGTCGAGCCCCTCGCCGCACCGGGCGCACACCAGCTCGCCACCGCGACTCACGTTCTGCGGGAAACGGAGGGACTGGCGCTCGCCACACGACTCGCACCGCAGGAAATACCGGCGGCGCGTCGTCTCCGCGAAGATGGGCGCGATGCCGGACGACGGATACTTCGGCGTGCTGGCCCCACGCTCGAGTCCCAAGCCGCCGGCCGCGAGCGACGAGTTGAGCCGCTGCCGCGCCGTGGGCAGCACGTTCTCCTTGAACTCGTCGACCTCATCGAGAAGGAGGCAGTCCGCGTCGATCGTGAGCAGTTGCGCCCGATTGTCGCTGCCGCGGAAGTAGAGGTGCCCGGTTCCCACCCGCTTGAGCCGCACGCGCGCCACGCCGCTCTTGCCGCCGTACGTCACCGTCCCTACCCGCCCCCGTAGGTACTCGCTGTCCTCGATGGCCTTGTCGACTCGGGCTTGGGCAAAGTCGTCCATCGTCACCTGCGTGGGAAACACGTACAGCGCGTTACCTCTTCCACCCAGCCGCGTATCGGCCGCCCACAACGCCGTGCAGACGAGCCACTCCGAGATGCCTACCTGCGCCGATTTCATGACCCACACCCGAGGCGCCTGCTCGCCCAAACGGTACAGATCCCGCAGCCAGGGCCACTCGGAGGGCAGGAGCGGCGCGTCACCGATCTTGCGGTACCGCTCCGTCCACCGCAGCAGGTCGATACTCGCTGGGTCCGACGAGAACAGGTGCGGCATGAGCGCGCGTATGGTCTCGTCCTCGAATCGCTGCGACACAGTCTGCCGTGATGGCAGCGAGAGCATCTCGATCACCTACGTTCCTCCGCACGCTGTCCAGCACCGTGCGGTACAAAGCCAGAGCTTGGTCGGCCGTGACGTACTGCTGGAGGTCGGCCAGGCGTTTCCGCTCGCTCTCCGCCAGGCGCCGGCGCCGCTCGATCAGGTGGGTGATCTCCGCCCACACCAGCGCGTCGTCCTCGCCCCGCTCGATCAGATCACCCATCTCGGCCAGCAACGCCACCTCGTCCAGCGCGTCGTCCTCGCTACCTTTGGCCCGCTGGTAGTCCTTCCACACCTGTTGGAGCCGCTGCCATAGTGCCCCGCCCTCCCCCGTCTCCAGCCGTTCTACGATCTGGTGCAGGCGGGTATCGATCAGCCCCATCTCGTGCGCCAGCTCGATCCGCGCCTCGTCGCGTAACGACGCCTCGTAGTTCTCCAGCAAGGCCTTGGGCAGCGCCTTGCTGTAGCCTCGGCCCTTAAACTGCGGCAGCGCCGGGCCCATCGGCGTCTTGCCGCCGTGAATCCGGCACCTCCCGTTGCGCATGGCCGGTGCCTTGCACGGATCGCCATCGCGTGTCTTAGCGCCACACGCTATCGCGTTGGCTGCGCCCGCCGCCCGTACAACTGCCGTAGGTTCCCGTAGATGAGGGTTCTTTCCGCCCATACACGTCCCGTAGAACGCCCGTAGAACGCCCGTGTACGGCGCTCGTACGGCGCGACTGTCTCTCTCCCACCCGCAGACGGGAGAGGTCTCCCTGTCTACTCTAGCAGGAGCCTAGCTGGTGTCGGAAGGTCGCACCGTGACCAACTTGGACTTCTCTTGGTTGCACGGCCAGCACATTGGTTGCAGATTCCGCAACGTGTTCGCTCCTCCGCTTGCGGAGGGTACGATGTGATCTCTTGTGAGAATCACGCCGTCGTCCGCATACAGGTGCAGAGACCACCGCTTCTGAAGCGAGCCGGCCTGGCGCTCCAGCGCAAAATACGTGCCGGCTCGTCCACACGTCACACAGGTTGTACCTTTGCGCGCGAACACCTGCAAGCGCAAGCTGCCCATCCTTACGAGCTGACCGGCGTACAGCCGTGCTTTCTGACCTACGTGCGGCAGCACGTCGTCCAGCGCAAAGGTGCCAAGGCGCAGGTACTGCCGTGGCACCTACGTTGCCTCGTCCTGCCGTACCGTTCGATACTCGCCACGTCGTATCACGTGGTCACAATCTCCGTGCGCTGCCCGCACTCGGCACAGACCAGTTCCACCGCGCCCCAGGTCCCACTGAACGCCGAAAACCCGAGGGAGTTCTCAACATACACGCGGCGGGTAGTGCACTCCTCGCACGTGATGATGAATCCCGGATGCGTCTTCTGGTGCTCGTCGTCCTGCACGTCCTGCACCTGCGTCACTGCCGTGAGCTGCCCTACCAGCCGCTTCTGCACGCTGGCAATCAGGTTGTGCGTGATCGGCCCGTGGCAGGCGATCGTCTCGCGCATGGTGGAACCGATGACGCGGTACAGCCACGCCTCGTCACTCGTGAGCTGCTGCCTCACGTCTCCCTGCGCTTCCCAGTCGCGCAGCCGTGCTTCGAGCGTCTCCACCCGAGCGTGGAGTCTCGCTACAGTAGCGACGTCGACCTCTGGCGGCGCGTCGAACACCTGGACGCGCACGTGGTTGCCGGCACAGCGCTCACGATACATCCGCTTGGCCACGGTGACTCCCGCCGCTTCTATCTGTACGCACTGGCCCTGGGTCCAAAACACTGGCATCTACGTCTCCTCTGCCTCTACTGGCTTCTTCCGGTGCTCGCGCCACCACGCCAGGTTGCGGTGAGCAGGCGAGCAGTACCGTCGTGTCTCATTCCGCGCGCCGGCTCGGGCCTCGAACGTCACGCCACACAGCGCACAGACGTACTCCTGTCGCTTGCGTCGTGCCACCAGGGCTCGTGCCGCGTCACTCGCGTCGATCTGCGTGCGTCGTGCCATCTCTCCACTATTCTACTCTACTGGACTCCAACGTTCTGGATGAGTGCAGGGCACTAGAACATCTGTTATATATCGGGTGAAAATCGGTCATGTGGTGGATACGCTGGCTTGACAGT
>Ga0208957_1001328_pt1 | contig 13094 bp, 13 predicted proteins | sample RifOxyA1_FD_184029 | JGI IMG/M metagenome (GOLD analysis project Ga0208957, IMG submission 184029) | Groundwater microbial communities from Rifle, Colorado - Rifle Oxygen_injection A1 (SPAdes) | ecosystem: Environmental > Aquatic > Deep subsurface > Groundwater | place: Rifle, Colorado, United... | reverse complement strand
CATCGTCTCCAACTTCGACGACGCCGAACCGGAGACCCTCACGCTCGGCGACGGCACCCTGGCGCCAATGCTGGAGCAATGGCTGATCGATCTCGTTCCCGGCGAACGCCACGTCTTCCTGCTCGATCCTTGGCAGGCCTTCGGCGCCAGCCAGCCCGACCTGATCCAGATGCTGCCCAAAACCGACCTGCCCGCCGACATGGAATTCGCAGTCGACCAACTGGTCGAATTCGCCATGCCCAACGGCCAGACGCTGGCCGGCCGCATCCTGGAAATCGGCGACGACGCGGTGAAGGTCGACTTCAACCACCCGCTCGCCGATCTGTCCATCGAATTCGAAGTGGAAATCGTCCGCATCCTGTGACCCTGGAACGCCCATGACCCCCACCATCCTTCTCGCCAACCCGCGCGGCTTCTGTGCCGGTGTCGATCGCGCCATCGCCATTGTCGAGCGTGCGCTGGAAAAATTCGGCGCGCCGATCTACGTGCGCCACGAAGTCGTCCACAATACCTTCGTCGTCAACGACCTCAAGGCCAAGGGCGCCATCTTCGTCGAGGAACTCGCGGAAGTGCCCGCCGGTTCCACCGTCATCTTCAGCGCGCACGGCGTGTCGCAGGCGGTGCGTGCCGAAGCCGAGGCACGCGGCCTCAACGTGTTCGACGCCACCTGCCCGCTGGTCACCAAGGTCCACGTCGAAGTCAGCAAGATGCGCGAAAAGGGATTCGAGATCGTGATGATCGGCCACAAGGGCCATCCCGAGGTCGAGGGCACGCTGGGGCAGTCGAATGGCGGCATGTATCTGGTCGAAACGCCGGAAGACGTCTCCGCCCTACAGGTCAGCGACCCCGACAGGCTCGCCTACGTCACCCAGACCACGTTGTCGGTTGATGATGCCGCGCGCGTGGTCGACGCCTTGCGTGCACGCTTCCCTAACATTACCGGACCGAAGAAGGACGACATCTGCTATGCCACGCAGAATCGGCAGGATGCGGTCAAGGCGCTGGCACCGCAGTGCGATGTGGTGATCGTGGTGGGGTCGCCGACCAGTTCCAACTCCAATCGACTGCGAGAAGTGGCCGAAAACCTGGGGGTGCCCGCCTACATGGTCGACAACGCCGGTGAAATCGATCCGCAGTGGGTAGCCGGTAAGCAGCATATCGGCGTGACGGCCGGTGCATCAGCGCCGGAAATATTGGTCCAGGACGTCATCGCGCTCCTGACCCAATCCGGGGCAGGACAGGTCACCCACCTGAAGGGCGCAGAAGAAAACATAGGGTTCCCTTTGCCGAAAGGGTTAGGCTGACCCCTTGGTAGCACGCAAAAAGAGTCGATACAGATACTACGCAGCGAAAGACTTGTCGGCTTTTTTTACATCCCAAAGTACGCGCGCAGTACGGTCCGCGTGACAACGTCGCAGTCAATTGTTATTTAATATGTTTTTTGAACAGGCTGCAATCAGGCCTGAAACCTGCTTAATAATGGACAGGCCATATGTGATCGAGCCGATTCGCATCAGGGCTATTATTTTAATTAAGCTTAATTCCAACCTGGAGAACGAACCATCATGCGCAAACTATTAGCTGGACTCATTCTTGCCACGCCAGCATTTCCGGTTTTTGCCATCGCGATCGCACCCTCGCCCATTCCGGAACCGGGCGCCCTTTGGCTTTTGGGAATCGGCGCCGCTGCGGGGCTGCTGGTCAGGGCCAAAAATCGCAACAACAAAAAGAAGTAATCGGCGTCCCTCACGTCTTGCAGGCGCCGGGTACGGGACAGGTCAGTTCTTCCAGCAGTCCGCCAGACTGCCTGTTCCCGTTTCGGTCCGGTTGCCTGCCTGATCCATCGTCAGCGTCCCGCACAACGGGTCGGCAAACGCCCCGGTGGGTGCGGCCTGTATGGTATAGGTCGTTGCACCCAAATTTGCGGCTGGAAGCGTGATGTTGTATGCGGCCGTTCCGCTCTTGGGCGATTGAATCGCGGGCAGCACTGCCCCGGCATACGTGCCATTCGTCGTGAAGTAGCGTTCCATGAACTGTGAATCCTCCGACATGATCGCCTGTGCGTCGGCACGTTTGCTGCGTCGCACATAATCCTGGTAATTTGGGTAGGCAATAGCGGCCAGGATGCCGATGATGGCCACCACTACCATCAATTCGATCAAGGTGAACCCTGAGGGGGATTCGCAATTGTGGCCACGTTTCATCATGTCACGCTCCTGGGTCATCGTCTCTGCACACTCATCGATGTCAACAAGGCGGGCTTGTGCGCGCCTTGCGAGACGGCCTGGAACTGGACCGTGTCGCCACTGCGCAGATCACTGATCGTGCTCCGCTTTCCATTCACCATGACCACGGTCGTCAGCGGGCTGTACGCATAGGTCACCCCGTCGATCACAAGTTTGCTGCCACTTGCATAAACCGCCCCAAGCTTGCCATTTTGCTGCACTTGAGTCCGTGTGTCGGCAGCGCTGTTTCCCGGGCCGGGCGTATCGACCCTGGTCATTGCATCGGCCTGGCCAGTCGAAAAAACGACCGACATGAATATCATGGACATCAGTTTCATCATCGCTCCTTATTGGAAAATCTGACGCCAGCTCGAACGATCCTGTATGGAAGGCAGCTTGTTCAGTTCGTTTTCAAGCGAAGTATTGGTCGTTGTGTTTTTCTTACTCATACTGGTCCACTTGTTCATCGACCCACCGCCCGGGCCATTCGGATTCTTCTGCATACGAACGGCACTGGGAATCGACGACTTCTTGATCCCCGACGCGTACGCTCCCGGAGGACCAAGATTATCGGCCGTGTTCACGATGCCATCCCCGTCCACATCAAAAGTAGGCCCGCTCAACGCTCCGCCTCCCACTGAATCCAACTCCATCAGCCATCCATCGCCACCGCCTGAGCACGTCGAGGCATTGGGGATCAAGGTGGTAAACAGGATGCGATTGTCATACAACGCGGGGTCGCTCACCACCCGCTCGCCCGATGTGGGGAGGTCCATATACCAACCACGCATCGTGCCGCCCGATACAAGCCCGTCCCAGGCCACGGTGGTATTGCTCGTCGTACGGTAAGTATTGCCAGACACGGTTGTCGTCGTGGTAATCGTTTGCGGCTGCAATACGCTTCGCCCGGATATCGTGGAGGGCGACAAGGCCTTGTCCCATATGGAATAGAACGTCTGGGTGCCCGTTGTGGAGATATCGCCGTTTTCGAGATACTTGCCCGTCCCGAAATACAACTGGTAACCGTCCCCGCTGAAATGACGCGTCACCTCGACTGCGCTGGTAATCGGCTGCCGGTTGTTGCTGGAATCCATGGCAGTAAACAGGGGCTGCGGCGAACTCGACGTGCCGAAGGCCACCCCCCAGCCGCTTGCATTGGAGGCACATACGCCCTGGGGGTTCGCATTGCACAAGTCAAATTTCCACATGTTGCCCTGCAGATCGCCTGCATACGCATAGTCCACCTTGCCGTCGGCATCGGCGTCGACCAGTGTCGGCGTAGCCAAGGCGTTGGGCGTCGCGACCGATCCGACCTTGGTGGAAATTTTCTTGATCAGCGTCCCGGTTCCGATATCCACGATATACAGGTAAGCGTACCCCGTCGTACTGGCGCTGCCATCCGCCTCGCTATTGTTGTAGCCGTTGCTGAACACCGCGGCCCACTGTCCCGTGTTGAGCTTCACGATGCTCGGCTGGCCATAGACATAACCCAGATCGGCATCGTTGTATTCCCATTTCACGATCGAACTGGCATTGACCTCGCTGAAGTTGCCGGGATTGGTCACGTCCAGCGCATACAGTCCCTGCCCTCCCGCTCCGAGGCTGGCGACGAGGGTGGTGTGCCAGGCACTCGAGTAAAACGTATCGACCACTGTCGGGGAGCCGTCAACATAGTAGCGATGGATATAGTTGGGTGACGTCAACTGGGCCAGATTGGGGTAAACCTGGCTCGGCACGTAGGCCAGTTTTTCCTGCCCCGTTGCCGCATCGAAAGCATGCAGCATCCCGTCGTTGGCGCCCACATAGATCATGGGCGTGCGACTGGAATAGGTGGAACGAAACGCGTAGTAGCTTGCAGCCTCAAGGTTATCCGGGTAGTTGAACGCCGGCGCGCCTACATAAGACGGCGCCGAATTGACCACGTCGCCCAGCACGCTGATCAGGCGTGGACGGAAGCCGTTGATACCGGTTTGCCCGCGCAGGTAGTTCAACCGGTTCACCCCGGTATCACTCGGATTGGTGCCATTGAGGCTGGGATTGGAGGTCAGCGCGGTCACTTGGCTGACATCCAGCTCGCTGGCAGTCGGACTGGCCGGGTTCGCGGGCCAGCGGAACGGAATACCGCTCGAGGTGCTGGGCTTGTAGGTGAGGATATTCCGGCCGGTGCCATAGTTCTGGCCGTTGAGGACCGTACCCGCCTGCCACGCCACCGTGGTGATCGCGCCCGTGGTGGAGTTGGTGTTGTAGGCGATCATGTCGCCCGACCAGTCCGACGAGTTGAACTGCCCCTGGTAGATCTTTCCACCTGCCACGACCGATCCGGACGTCATCGCCACGGCGGCAGCGGCACCCGATTGCGCAATGATGCTGCTGAAAATGGTGCTGAAGGTCGAATTCAGGGTGGTCAGGTTATTGGCGTACGACGCCGAGATCGTCCCGCCCGCCACCGCCATTTGATCGAGTGGGTTGGGTGGATTGGCGATGAAGTAATTGTTGGTGAACTCGGGCAAGGCAAACCCGATGACGTAGGTTTTGACAGGTCGCGAGCCGCTGTTCAAGTTGGTCACTGCGGTCACTGCATTCGTCACCTCGGACGCCGAGTAGGGCTGGCCGGTTTGATAGGTAACAGCTCCCCCTGTGGCGGTGACGCTAGGCAGGCCGTTCGTCAGAAACACCACGAAATCCTTGGTGCACGAATTGGGGGGCGCCGGCTGCGTTCCGCCTTGAGCCGTTCCGAAATTCGTCGTGGCGCCGTTGAAGTAATCCTTGGCGGTCATGAACGTTCCCGTGATGGGCGTCAGACCTGCATTGATCAAGGGTGCGTTCGGATTATTCCAGGTATTGCCGCCCGAAATACTGGTCGGGTTGTCGTTCCAGGTGCCGGAACCGCTGCGGGTAGGCACGACCTCGGTCGCCAGCTTGAGGTTGAGTTTTCCTGCCTGCGTCGTGTCCAGGTTCGCGATCGGCACATGCAGATAGCCCTTGCCGGGGCTGCCATTGGAAAACCAGGTCGGACCGGAATCGGTCGATGCCAGTCTTTGGCCAAAGTCATCGATCGCCTGCGCATAGTCGCTATCGCTTGGGCCAAAGCCAGCCGACGATGTTGAACCATATCCCGCGCCCGCCGTGCCTGGCGCCGCATCCGAAATGCCTGTCTTGGTGTGGGCGCATTTATAGCTGGTGTAGTTGCCAGGGAAGGTAGCGTAACTGCTCCCGCCGGAGCCGGTTCCATAGCAGAACGTGTTGCCTGCAGGCGTTCCCGAGTAATACGGCAGGTTGACGTTGTAATAAATGCAATCAACCTTGGTGCCGCCCGCCGTCGTGCACGCCCCTGCAGCATTTGGGCTCGTTGGGTTCGGGATTTTGTATTTCTTATGCGTTGCGCTGTCCCGCGCCCCCGTCCACGCCGGATCGTAGTTGGCTGGGTCGTAACTGGCGTCGTAAGGGCTTTGATTCAGCCAATCATGCGCCACCCCGCTTTGCTGGTATGCCATCAGGCCCATGTTGATCTGGCCGGTGTAGTTGGTCACCAGACTGCGGGCGGCCGTGCGGGCGATCTCCGATTTGCTGGTCGGGTCGGCGCTCCCTACGGCCAGGCCGGTCGGGTCTTCGTCCATGGCGTTGGAGTTGCTGAAGATCAGCAATACGTTGGCCTTGCTTCCGGATGTGACGAACAGGGGCACCTGGCTCAGGCTCAGCAGTGCGCCGCTCGCCATGCCGTAATAACCCACAGAAAAAGCGGCCATGAGCGCCAGAGATACAGGTTTGCGGTTGAAGATCATCATGAAAATGCTCCCTGCGCGTCAATAGAGTACGGTGGCTTGCACCGTGGCCTGGGTTTGACCGGTAATGCCCCAGCCACGTGCGGTAATGCGGAATGGAAGCAGTTGGGCTCCCGAGGTGTTCCCTTTCCCTATCGACGCGCTGGATCCGAATGCCGGGACATTGTTCGGAATCAACTCGATGATGTAACGAGGCTGCACGGGAAGGTTGGTCGCATCGAACTTAAGCGGCGCGCCGGTATAGGCTTTGGTTTTGTTCGATGTCCATTGATTGTTGCTGGTGATCGACGTCCAGACCGGAGTGGCAGGGTCGTTCAGGCACAAACCATTCGAGCATCCGGCTACAAAGGCAGAGGGAGTGGTGGTCAGTGGTGGGAGGAGTTTCATGGCGTCACGTATGCCCGCCTCGGCCGCCTCGAAGGCGACATCCTGGTCACGCGCATTGCCCGCCATGCGCTCTTCGAGCGACGTGGACTTGATGGCCGACAGCGAAATAAGCGTCAGCACGACTAGAAAAATCAGCCCGGTAATCAGCGCCGCGCCGTTTTGGGAAGAAGGAGTCAGGGTAGGCATGGTATTCATCGCTCACATGGCCGGCAGACGGTTGCGCACGCCTACAGTGGCCGAATACACTTGATAAAGCCTGCGGTCAGCCGCATTAGTGGCAACGTTGTTGAACGTATAAGGCTGTGCCGACGTTGAAAGGTTGTTGTCGGGGCTGCGCATCAGCAGGCTCACCGTCACGCTCACAACCTGGGCCCAGTTTCCGGGCGTTTTGCTGTAGCTATCAACAGCGCCATCGGGCGTAGGGAGGGTAGTATCCAGTCCATAACTGAATTGCATGTCCTGCACGTTCTCGACCAGTTCTTCGGCGTTGCCATCCAGCCCCACCCGATAGAGAGCCGGGTTGCCCGCGGGGTTGGTCCCGATGAAATACGAGTACTGGTTAATTCGCATGACGAAGGCATCGGGCCCATAGACGCCAATGCGGTTTCCGGTATTGCTGGCGTTCGAATGGGCGAACGTAACGGTCGTGCCGGCGTTCGCCACGTTGGTCGCCTTGACCACGTCGGCATTCACGCAATTGGTGATCACTAGCACGTCGCCGGCCTGGAAGCCATCCGGATTGCCATTGATCTGCACATTCGCATTCTGGGGTGCCAGATTGCCTGTCAGGTTGACGCCGTTGCTGAATGCGCCCATGACCGACAACACGTCCGTGTTCGCTACCCGTGTAATCGTGGTTGGATTGACCCAGCCCACGCCACCGTCGTAGCCGATCAAGGCATTGCCGATGGTCATGGATGGAACGGGCGGATTGGCGATAGTGTTCACTCGTACAGAGGCCATGTTTCCGCATCCGACATACCCGGCCATGCGGATGTCGCGGCTCATCGTATCCAGGGCGTAACGCGCGTTTTCCTGCATGCGTGACAGGTTGTCGGTAGTGCGAAATGCGCCTCGGCTGCCGATATACATGTACCCGATCCCGCCCAGCAGAACCAGGCCCAGGGTCATGGCGATCATCAACTCGACCAGACCGAATCCCGACTGTGCACGCGGTGATATCAACATCGGTTTCATAATTGCGTTTCCACCTTGAAGGTTTTGACCGCCTGGTTTGCGCTGTCTTGAAGGCCCCGGCTGTCATCCCACTGAATCAGGACGGTTGCCACCTTCGTGTTCGCGTCAACCGCGATCGAACCGTTGCCCGCGGGAAGCGCGCAGGCAAGCTGGTTTTTCCACGCCGCGATGTCCTGCACCGGGACCGTGCCGGTAGGCACAGTTGCCGAGCAGTTGGCTGCCGCTCCCATTGGGGTGGCGTAGGCACCAGTCACCGCGCTTGTACGGTTGGCGCGCATCCTGTCGACGATGTCGTAAGCCATCCAGGTGGCCTGGGTACGGTGGCTGGCACTCAGATTGTTGCGCATGCTGGAAGTCGTCAATCCGGCCAGCCCGAGCAGGCCGATGGCCATCACCAGCATGGCAACCAATACTTCGAGCAGTGTGAATCCCGACTGTTTCATGGGCATCCTCATGGGCAGGCGACGGGGGAAACGCTTGTCCGTCCGGTTCGTTCGATCTGGATGGCCCGCCCCTTTACACCAGCAGGAGCGGGAGCAGGCGGGCAGAGTGTGAGCGTGGTGGTCGCAGCGGTGGCCGTAGTGGGTATGGTCGTGCGGCCATTCGACGTGAAGGTAATCGTGTTGGCCACATCCGCGCCGGGCGTCAACGTGCTGGACCCGCCCAACGCCTGTTGTACTCGGATCGGGTTGCCGGCTGCGTCCGCGACGATCCATCCTTGCGTCCAACTGACGGCACCGGGACAAACGGTGCCGCTACACACCATCACGTTCGCTGCGCGCTTGACCGCCTCGCTGCGGGCCATACTAAGTGCGGTGATCAGATCGTTCGCCTGCGACGCCATACGGTTGTTCATCACAAATAACTGAAAATTCGGGATCGCAATGCCCAGCAGAATGCCCGCCACCGCCAGCGTGACCACCAGCTCGATCAGGGTAAACCCGCGCTTTTTGGCGTCAATCATGGTCTGTTCAAGTTCTCGTTTCACGCTGCCACCTTAAAAAACGGGCGCAGCGATGTCCAGTTCCGCAAGATGAATGGCGGGATTGGGTTTACGAACGGCCAAGCCCCCCGACACTGTGTTTCAGAAATCCACAATGCTTAACGTCAGGAACAGGGCCAACTTGAGGACCAGCGGGATCAGCAACTGCCGGAGACGAGTCGCGGACGCCCGGCGTTATTGATGACGATGTCGCGGCGCGAGCCAGACACACAAATCGCGAATGTACCATTGCCCAGGCTGGTCAATCCCTGGGGCCGCCCGTTGGGCAGATAACTGATGAAATGACTGATGTGATGGTTGGCGGTGATGTTTACTTCAGTGTGAGCGCGTTCCTGCACCCTCAGCAAAGTGTCTCCCGCATCGATCACGCCGCGCGCCCCGCCGTCGACATAGACCAGCCAGCCCTCGTGCCAGCCTGCTGCGGCATCGCACACCGGCGTCGCGGCACCCGCATTGCCGGTCTTGCATACCGTGACGCGTGTTCCCCGCTTGATCGCTTCGGATCGAGCCAGATGCAAGGCTGTCACTAGATCGTTGGTCACAGTCGCCAGTCTGCTGCTATTCACCAGAAATCCATAGCCTGGAACCGCAATCGCCAATAAAATCGACCCTACCGCCAGCACAATCAGCAGTTCCACCAGTGTGAATCCACGCCGTTCCATTTCCCCCTCCCGCGCTTTTTTATATGGGAATGTCAGCTTGCCACGCTGTAGACGGCGCATCTATACAACTTTAGTCGTAGGTCCAGCCCATGCATGAACCAGGCAATGCGGGGCTGGGAACGTCAGTCATCGTCCTGGGCGCGGGGGTTTCCGGCCTCAGCGCAGCGCTGGCTTTATTAAGGCGCGGCCATGGCGTCACGCTGCTGGAACGCGGTGACGTGGGGGCCGAGTCGTCGTGGGCGGGCGGCGGGATTCTGTCGCCGTTGCTGCCTTGGGATTACACCGAAGCGCTCTCCACGCTGGCGCTGCGCTCGATGGCCGGCTATGCGAACTGGGTTGCTGACATCGAGGCATGCTGTGGACGCAGTGCCGAATACTGGCGCTGCGGGATGCAGGTATCGAGCGAGACCCGGATCGACGAGGCACTTGCCTGGTGCGAAGCGCATGCTCTGACGGCGCAACACCGACTCACAGAGACAGGCGAAAGCCTCTGGCTGCCTGACATCGCCCAGGTGCGTAATCCGCGCCTGGTCGCGGCCTTGCGCGAAGCCGTGATACGCCTGGGCGGGACCATCCATGTACACAGCGCAGTGGAAACGGTCACCATCCGTGCAAGGCATATGGCGGCAGTCCACACGGCACAGGACACGTACATGGCGGATCGGTTCGTCCTGGCTACCGGGGCGTGGTCAGGCATTGCGCTACCCGACATGACGGGTGTTCCCAACATCCGTCCGATCCGCGGCCAGATGCTGCTGTTCAAACAGGAACCTGGCATGCTCGATACGATCCTGTACCGCAAGGGCCTGTATCTGATTCCACGCCGCGACGGCCATGTGCTGGTTGGGAGCACGCTGGAAGACGCCGGGTTCGACAAGACCATCGATGCATCCACACGCCAGCGCCTGCACGTTGAGGCGGCCGAATTGCTGCCTTCCCTGGAATGGCTTCAACCCATCAGGCATTGGGCCGGTCTGCGTCCCGGCTCACCCGACAATCTTCCGGTCATCGACCGCCATCCCGATTTCGACAATGTCTTCGTCAACGTAGGGCATTACCGCTATGGCGTCACGTTGGCGCCTGCGTCGGCTGAACTCCTGACCGACCTGATGGAGGACACCATGCCTGCCGTCGACCCCGCACCCTATCGTTGGGAAGCTGCGCGCGAACGCAGGTGGACCGACGCGCTCTAGTACGGTGTTCCCATGCGCAAGCACTCGGCGCGCCCTGACAAGATGGTTTACACTTTGCGCCACTCAAGCCACGCTGCTTCCGCCATGCGATGAAAACAATAATCGGTTCGTGCGACCTCATCTATACAAAGGCTGGCAGGAATGACAAGGTTGTCCATTGACTGAGGCAACCGCCAACCGCCCAGCCCTGACGGTCTGGATCGTCAGCGACGATAAACCGGGGCATGTCAATCAATCGCTGGGACTGGCCGAGGCACTGGCGCGCGCCACGCCAACCGAAACCCATAGGCTTCCTGCCTTGCCGGCCTGGCGCGCCTGGCTGGCATTGCTACTGAAGCACATGCCGGGCAAGGCACTTCCCGCCCCCGATCTGATCGTGGGCGCAGGGCACGCCACACACATGACGCTACTGGCGGCACGACGGGCGCGTGGGGGACAGGTCGTCGTCCTGATGAGACCGAGCCTGCCCCGCGCCTGGTTCGACCTCTGCATTGTGCCCCGGCACGACGGCATCGCAGCCGATACGCGGACGCTCGTGACGGAAGGCGCCCTGAACCGGATGCACGCTGCGGCCAACCGCGATACACATCATGGATTGCTTCTGATCGGCGGCCTCTCGCCGCATTTCGAATGGGACGGCGACGCCATCCAGCTTCAGATCAAGAGCATCCTCGCACGTACACCCGACACGCACTGGACGCTCACCACCTCGCGCCGTACGCCGCCCGAATTTCTGGCGGAACTGCCACCCGCCTCCAACCTGACCGTTGTTCCGCATACCGACACGTCGCCTGACTGGCTGCCGGCACAATTTGCGCGATGCGGCATCGTGTGGGTCACGCCCGACAGCGCCTCGATGGTGTTCGAAGCCCTGTCGGCAGGTGCCGATGTCGGCGTATTCGATCTGCCGGTTAACCCGAAAAGCCGCGTCGGCCAGGCGATCGCACGGCTCGCCGATTCGCAACGCATTACCCGTTTCGTGCGCTGGTGCGCGAGCGGCAAACTCCATCCCAACCTGCACCCGTTGGCCGAGGCCGACCGGTGTGCCGAATGGATTCTTGAATGGCTGAAGAAAAAAAACTGACCGTCCTGCAAGTGCTGCCCGCCCTGCAATCCGGTGGCGTCGAGCGCGGCACACTCGAAGTAGCGCAGGCCCTGACGAAGCAAGGCCACCGGGCCTTGGTGGTATCGGCAGGCGGGCGATTGGTTGCCCCCCTGACGAAAACCGGTGCCGAACATTTCACCTGGCCGATCGGCAAGAAATCGCTCAAGACGCTGCTGCTCGTCGGCAAACTGCGAAAATTCCTGGCGGAAGAGAAAGTGGACATCCTCCACGCACGTTCGCGCGTGCCCGCCTGGATCGCCTGGCTGGCCTGGCGCGGCATGAATCCGTCGACTCGACCGCGTTTCGTCACCACGGTACATGGCCCCTATTCGGTGAGTGCCTACAGCGCAATCATGACCAAGGGCGAACGGGTCATCGCCATCTCAAAAATGATCATCAATTACATCGTCAGGAATTACCCGAAGGTGCCGCAGGAAAACGTGCGCCTGATCTATCGGGGCGTCGACCCCGAGCAATTTCCGTCGGGTTACACGCCCCCTGACGACTGGATGCGCCAGTGGCAGCAGGAACATCCCGGCCTGACAGGCAAGAAAATCCTGTTGCTGCCCGCCCGCCTGACCCGCTGGAAAGGCCAGACCGACTTTATCGACATGCTGGAACAAGTCATCAAGGCTCGGCCCGATGTCCACGGCCTGATCGTGGGTGAAACCCACCCGAGGAAGCAGGCATTCATGGCCGAGCTGGAAGCGCGCAGCAAACGTCTTGGCGTGTGTCAGCATCTGAGTTTCATCAGCCATCGCGCAGACCTTCGGGAAATCATGGCCATCAGCGATATTGTGTATTCGCTCTCGCGCGAACCCGAAGCGTTTGGCCGGGTCAGCCTGGAAGCGCTCAGCCTCGGCAAGCCGCTGATTGCCTATGACCACGGGGGCGTGAAAGAGCAACTGGCGGCCATCCTGCCGGAAGGTGCGGTTCCCGTCGGCGACATCGGCCAGGCCGCCCGGAAAACCCTGCGGTGGCTGGATACCCCGCCTCGCGTACCCGAACAGAATCCTTTCACGCTGGAGCGCATGCTGACAGCCACGCTCGACGTCTATACCGAGCTCGCCCGCGCGCCGCGCAGCAAATAAAGCAGACGCTATCGATACAGATCCGCAGCGGTCAGGATTTTCCGCTGATCGCCCCGGGCAGATGGCGCAGCCGTCCCCGGAGCTTGCCATACACGTCCCGAAACAGGGTGGCGGGGCTGGACATGCGCATGGCGCGGCGCGACAGAATTGCCGCACCCGTTTCCGGTTTTGCGCCCTCGCGATGCAGGCGTGCAATTTCACGTGAGGCCACGGCAAACAGGTTGTATTCGAACATGACACACCGCTTGGCCTCGATGATCGCCGGCAGGCGCTTGTCGAATTCACGGTTCGCGACCGCCTCGCGGATCACCGCAGCGGCTCCGGCCGCGTCATGGATATCGATACGGATAAAACTTTCTTCCGGAAAATACGCCTCCAGATTGGGACAGCCACAGTAGAAAGGTAGCGTCAGCCCCAGGAAGGGATCGGCAATCTTTTCAGTCCAGTGA
>Ga0208957_1001326_pt1 | contig 13108 bp, 25 predicted proteins | sample RifOxyA1_FD_184029 | JGI IMG/M metagenome (GOLD analysis project Ga0208957, IMG submission 184029) | Groundwater microbial communities from Rifle, Colorado - Rifle Oxygen_injection A1 (SPAdes) | ecosystem: Environmental > Aquatic > Deep subsurface > Groundwater | place: Rifle, Colorado, United... | reverse complement strand
CCAAAAACGCTTTCTCTCACCAGGAGCAATATCTAAACTATCAGCACTAAAACGTTTACCATAACGAACATCAAACAAGTTAACCTTACCACTCACTTTCTCCCACACAACACTATAATAAGACTCATTATAATAAGTTACAAAACTCTTATTCTCCAATCTATTACTTGTCAAGTTAAAAACTTCCACAAAACCAGTCCTGTTAACTTTTTGAAGAGTATATAATAAAAGCTTTTTTTCAAAATATAAGTCCTGGCCTTCAAATAAACTGTAAAGTTGAGGTTGCCAAGTTTTAACCTGACTTTTATGAGTGTTTTGTACTATGAAAAAAACATCACAATAAAAACCGAAACAAGAACTGTCATTGGCTTGAATACGAAAATTTCCCTGTCCTGAAGTATATTGATAAGTAACATTTTCACTATCAAATACGTGTTCAGGAGTCCAATCTCTACCAGCACCAAATACGAATAACGGCAAAGCTAAAAAGAACAACATTAACATGATAATATTAATAACTTTTCTCATTCAATCACCCTACTAAAAACAATTGTCCTTTCACAAGCCAAAAATTAATCATAGCATGAGGCAAGACACCTACTAAATAATTCTTTCTAGTGAACGCGAAATAACCAATCACGACACCAAAAATGAACGCACTCATAAAAGCTCCAGTAACAGCAAAAACACTCGACAAACTAAAACTGGCCAGTTCAACACCAGCATACGCACTCAAGTGAGCCACACTAAAAGCACCAGCCTGAAGCACCAAAGCAAACCACAAATCCAATCCTAAACCAGTCACCAAGAAAGGTAATAATATACCTCTAAATACAGCTTCCTCAATCAAAGGAGCCAAAAGAACAACACTAATAAACATACCCACATTCAAACTCAAAAAGTTAGTCCCTTGAAAAGCATCAAAAAACTGAGTAGGCAAAACAAAACTAAAACCACCAATCACACTCATAAAAATAAACAAAGCACCCATACCCACACCAAAAAGTACATCACCTTTCCAATCATCAATTCCCAAAGGCAAGACACTTCTCATATTACTCTACCTCTACTATACACGAACCATGCAAAAACACCCAACGCAGTAAAAACTATCCCAGCACGAGTAAACTCACGACTATTAATCAACAAAAACAAACTAATGAATACAGTAATTAACAAGATTCCAGCAACCCTTTGCTGTTCAACACCCATCGCTAATCACCTCTTCCGCCATAAAAAGAAAAAACCAATTAATGCTATAAAGAAAATAACAACACCACCACTCACAGGTAAGTTATTAGCAAGTGGTGGTTCATTTGGCATCTGCACAACGGCAGGGGTGGTAACAGAACTTTTATCAAACACGAGACCAGCATCAATACTCACACCACCATAAACAGTACACCTCTCAGGATGAAAAACATGACTAATAGTTGAAGTTAAATTAGTATGAACAGTCAAAACATTATTAACAATCTCAAAACCAACAATTTTATTACCACTCACCTCTCTAGTACTAAAACTATACAAGCTACCCACTGCACCACTACCTGCTTCACCATTCACACAATAAACCTTAGCATCTCTACCATTATCAAACACAACAGAACTCCTGCTCTTATCCAATGTTGCACCTTGCAAAGCTGTAACTGTTGAATCATTTAAAATTATTGAAAACTTAGCATCATCAACCGTGCTAAAACCATCCTGCTTAAAATCATCAAGAGTAACAACAACTTCATTATCTAAATTAACCACACTTAAATTAGTCTCACAACTACTAAGGAAAACTAATAAAAAAAGTACAGGAATTAAATAAGTTACTTTTTTAATTGCAACCACACCCCCAAACCTAAAAGCACAAAACCTAACAACAATTGAGTTCTTATATCCACAAAAAAACCCACTAACAAATTCTGCACAGGAACCAAAAGCATATAACCACCTACAGCAATAAACACAATACTCAAAACTTGACTAGAAACACTTCTACTCATGATACACTCACCTCTCTACTATCAATCTGCACACCCTCCTTAATCAACACAACATTCACACTATCCGAGCTAGAACAAACTTCTTGAGTGAAAGTTTGACTACCAAACACGTTACCTATATTAAAGTTCTGACTTTTACCATCAAACTTTATTACACCATCAGTGCTGAACAATCCCTGCACATTCAAAGGCAAAAAACACTTATCATCAACAACCGTGCAACTTGCTTGACTTATTTTAAGAAAACCAAAAGTATTACTCACACTAGCTTCACACCGAACTTTATTACTTTCAGGATCATAATTCAAAAAAAAGAACACACCAATAACTAACAAGATTCCAATAATTAACATCATACCTTTTTTAACTTTCATTATCTTTTACCCCTCAAACCATAAAACAACAACAAAATACCAATAACAACAAGTAACAAAGTCACACCACTCATTCCACCAAAAAAGTTAGTAGAACTCACACTAGAAGGAATACTAGCAACACAATTATTAGTACCGCTTACCTTTTCAAAACCAGACTTACAAACAACCTTAACTTCAGAACTTACAGTTTCCTTACAAATATTAGTTAATAACTGTTGTTTATAACTTGTACAACTTCGTGAATAAGTTACACTATTATCATTCTCGAAAATCTTAACAAAATCAGTACAGGAATCACTAGAACACTCAGCAGGATTACCAAAAGTGCTACCAAAAGTTTTAACTTCAAAATCTTTTCTTTCAGTAGCAATAACTGTTGCATAATCTCTTAACTCATAACCTAAAACGTACATTCCATTCTCTGCAGGTGCAACAGTATCAATGGTTAAATAAGCAGTATAACAATTACCTGCAGAACCACTTGTTTCAGGAATTATACCAAAACTAGAAGATAAACTCTTAGAATAAATTACTGCACCATCACTCTTTCGTTCAATAAAAACAAAAGCACTTTGAGGATCTTTATCACAAGGAACATCAATTCCTAAAACGAAATGCATAGCACCACTTGGGCTGAAAGTTGTTTGTCCTAGAACAATAGCATAAGGATCAGTATATCCTAAAGGTTTTTGTTCAATAACAATTAAAGTTTTACCATCAACTAAATAATCATCTGCTACAGCTCCTTGAATGGTAATTAAAAAAAGTGTTGTGACTAATAAAAAGTTTAAAAAATAATTAAAACTTGATTTAGTCATAAAACATAACCTCCCTTTTAAAGATTTGGTTTTATAACTTTAATCCAAGCTCATCAGCCAATAGCCATGCACCACCAAGTCCAGCAGCCACGTAAATAGCTCCAAGAACTATAGGTACACTTGCTAAAGCATTAGCAAGGAATCCTGCTTGAAACAGGTATTGAAGTCCTGCATCTAATCCTAAAATGCTCAGTCCTATGAGCAATGTTGTTTTTATCATATCAGCCATTATTAACCACTCTCCATTTCCATTTTTTTTTATTTTATTCTTCTTTTATTACTTAAATACTTAAATAAACTATACTTAAATAAACTTAAAATTTTAAAAAAAAAAAATTTAAGCATAACTGTTTATGCTTGTGCGTCAAAGATTACACGGTCAAAGGTTGCACCGTTGTTTCTACCAACATCCTGTCCTTCAATCAAGCCAACACCATTCAAGTCATTGAATGTTAAAGCCCATTGATCAGTGGTGTCTAGTGCTGCTTCGTCGTAAGTTACAGTCATTCTGTAAGTTGCTGAAGTTCCACTAGGGATGTTGTTAATCTTTACACCTTCTTGATTCTGCCATAAAGTAAGGAAGTTAGTTCCTGCTGGAATTCCTAAGTCGCTTCCGGATCTTAAAGCAAAAGTCATAGCTGTAACTTCAGTACCTTCAGGTGCTTCATCAGAGTAAAAGTAGAATCCGATCTTAGGATCTCTTAACTCACTGTTTGATGAAGATGCACTGAATGAAACATCAATGTAGAAGTCTCCATTACCAGCTGATTCGTCATAAATTAGTTCACCATCAGCAATAGGTGTTGACTGGTTATTTCCGATTTCTTGACCACCACCACTGTTAGAAACGTTACTTGTGTCTCCGTTCATGATTCCGCTAGTTGAGGTTTCGTCAAAGATATCATCAAGAGTTGCTACAAGTGTAGGCTTAAAACCGTACAAGCTTGTTAGGTCTACTGTTGCGTCACCAGTGTAAGCGTTAACTTTATCACATGGAACTGCTACAATACCCTCAGTAGAATAATCTGTGCTACTTCCTGCTTGTCCAACAACTTCAGCGTATCTTGTGGTTGAGTTTTCGTAAACAATAACGTATTTCTTACCGCATTGAATTTGTGCACCAGTGTAAGCTGTTCCTAGAATAACTGTACTTACTCTAGCTACTGCATTCGCACTTTTAGGATCTACTCCAGCGTCATAAAAGTCAAGGTTTCCTGCAGGATTTACAGCGTTAGCGTATTTACTTGTTGCAACAAATACTAAGCTATCAGGTACTGAACCGTCAGGTACCACTGTTGTTGTTACTACTTGCGTTGCTGGTGTTCCTGAACCTCCAGCTGTGCTTAAGTTACTAAATGTTCCGCTCTGAAATAGGACTAGTGCTACTATTCCTATGATTAAGAGCCAAGCCATGTTAATTTTACCAGTCTTATTTTTTATCATTTTATATCTCACACTCCATTTTCATATTTGTTTTTTTATAATTCAACCTCTATACTATATTTTTGTGAGGAAAGAATTTTATAAAACAGGTACTTGTCAGGAGTGAAGTCAGAAAATTTCATGTCAAAATTAGTAACGTTTGAATGTTGAGGCATCCTTTCAACAGAGTGAAGGGCTGTTGAGGAATAAAGAGGTGTTGAAACCTCAACATTTTTCACTCTTTTAGTTTGAAAGGTCTTGCCTTTCCGCACTTTTAGTGCTGTTAACATTCGTTTTCATAACTTATTACATAACAAGTATATAAAACTTTCCTATTTGTAACTTTTGCTAACTCGAGGATAATCCTCATACATCGTCGAAGAATCCAAAGGAATAAACCATCGCCCACTTCTTGACTCGCTTCTTTTGAACTCGAATACTGCACGGTCATAATCTTGAGGTTTATAAACGAACTTGATCTCTTTCGTCAAGTTATCTAAGACTTTTGGATGCAATGTATCACGGTGTTGTACTATCATGAGCATCATTGTTTTATTTCTTCTCGCTGTTTTTAAAGCATAATCAATAATTTGCTCTTGTGAAAGATTATACCCTTCATTTTTACTAGGTTTAGGACATAACAAATCAGCTTCTTCTAGAACAATTATTGGTTTAAAATTCAAAAGTACAGGTTTTAAATCTCTTAAAACATTACCTACAACAATTTGTGCATTTATTTCTTTCGCTTCCATATCTTTTAATCCCAAGTTTATACTGATGTATTTGTAACTTTTCAGAGCATAATCAATGTCGTACTTCTGTCCTTCTTCATTAAAATACTCCTCAACACTCTCCAAAGCTCTGAATAGTGTAGGTTTTGTTAAACGATGTAATGGTGCTACCCATTTGCCATATTTTGCATGAAAACTTTTAACTTCAGGATGTCCTTTAAAATCACCATAAACAACATCAGCTGTGGGGTAGTCTTCGATTATTTGTCTGAATTTTTTAAAATCGTTCGCATGAACATCAACCCAACCAGCAACTTTACTTAGAACTACTGGTGCTTGACTTTGAGGATCATCCCTCAAAACTTTTAAACTTCTCCAATGTTTTTTAAGATTGTGTAATGCTAGAGGAAAACGAAAGTCATTAATTTCATATAGCGAGGGTAAGTAATGGTGATGGTTATAATCGTTACTTAACATGTTCGGGTACTTGTTCATTCCTAATTCTCCATTATAATCGAAGTAGAGTTGGTAACGGTTGGGGAATTGTGCAACGATATTTTTAACGAGTATACTTTTTCCACTACCTGATCGAGCTTCTATTAAGATTCTGTCGTTGCCTGTGAACCATTCATCAATAATGTCGAATGTTTTGCAGTCACGTCCCAGAGTTATTTTTTGTTGGTCGGAGTAATACATTTTCCATTTTCCTGGTTTTATCAACTACTTCTTTAAAAGGTAGTTGTATTTGATTAACATCTTCACGAACACTTTTGATAAGAGGAAGTGCTTCTCCTCTGCTCCAGTCTCGCATTAAAAAATATTTTTCTGTAGGGTGTAAGAACTGGTTAGTTTCTATAACTGTTAGTTTATTTTCTAGTTTTTCAATAACTGCAAGTTTTCTGTTAAATGTGAAAAGTATGTCTTGAATTTTGCTTAAGTTTCGATTAATGTTATCAAATGTTTCTTCTTCATCCATTATTCTTCATCTCCTCCTCTGCTTACTGGTTTGTTTTTAGCTTTACTCTTTATTGCTTCAAGTATTAAGCTACTTTCTCTGTTTTTTGTTTCGGTAGTCATGAGTCCGTCATGAACGTATCTTGCGAGTAATTGTTTGTATTGTTTTTCCCAATCATCAACCGTAGCTATTCCTTGAGTGTTTACTCCGTACATCCATATTGCTGGAGCTGTGTTGCTCATTACGTGAAGTTTATTCACAAGATGGAAACGTTCTTTATCATACGGTATTATGTAACCATTATCGAGATGCAAGTCATAGTTTTGCCCTTGTTTCTGCACAGCAATTACTTGAGCATTAAAACCATGAACTGTATCGATGATGGTTGCTTTTTTTCCCATTGCTGGAGGTTTTTGCCATGTTGGATCTTTACGAAAGTATGGTTCGAATAAGATGTATGCAAGAAACAGTCCGCTGATTATTGCGAATATGAATAATGTTGTTGTTGTGCTGTCAGCCATTATGTTTTCTCGCTACGTTTTTCTTTTTTAAAACTTATCCAGTTTTTTTTAACCCATTTTCTGCAACATTTCTGACAGCAAAAACCGTATATGGTTAGTGTGTCATCCATTATCATGTAGTTGCTGTTTATCGTATTGTTTTTGCAGTAGTCACAAAACAGTACCATTGTGTTTATACCTTTTGGTGTTTTATTTGTGACCTGTTAATTATTGTGATGTACAGTCCAAGAATACTGAAAATTCCAATAATTATTCCTAAGTTAAGGTATGTTAATTCTTGTTTTGCTTTAAGAGTGTCTTTGTAAGCTGTTTGTGAAATATTAAGTTGTTTGTTTTTTTCATTTAGTTCTGTGTTTTGTTGGTTGTTTTGGCTTCTGCATTCTAGGAGGTTGTTTTGGTCTCGGGTGCTGTTATCTCTTAAATGGTTGAGTAGTTCTGTTTGTGGTACGACGGTGTTTTGTAGGTATGCTCTTAAGCTTTGTTCTTGGCTGTTTAGTTCATCGTTAAATAAGTGGTATATTCTGGTGTAGTTTGTTTTGTCAGTTATGTTAATTTTTATGCTAGAATTTGAGAGGTTGAATCTTGTTTTGTAAGTGTTCTTGACGGTGAATGTTTGGTTGGGTAAGACTTGAAATGTGAAGTTGTCTTGGCTGTTTAGGATTATGGTTACTTGTTGGTTTTTGATTCTGGCTTCTGCTTGTTTTTCTACGGTTTCTGCATTAACTGAGTTCATTATTATTACAAGTATGAAAAATAATATTATTATTCCTATGCCTATTTTTATCCAGGATATTATTTCTTCTTTTTGGTTGTTGTCATACTTTTTTTGCAAATCTTCATAATCTTCGTCAGATATCATATGCTTTCACTTCCTCTACTTTTTGTACACCTTTTGCCAGTATGTGTTGGCTTGCTAAGTCTCTGTTGAATATTCCTCTGTACCAGTCCATGTCGTGGTATGTTTTACCTATGATGAGTCCTTCATTATTCAAAATGTATGTGGTTTGTATGTCCATGAAGTGTACTCCGAACTGGTCTCGGCTTATTGGTATTCCCCATACGTTTTCTGGACGGATGTTGAGATAGTTTTTCTCTAGCTTTTCTTTGTTATGAATTATTTTGATCATTTTGTGGAAGTCTATTTTTTTTTGTTGGTTTAGCCATTGTAAAATTAGGTAGAAGATTAGGATTATTGCTAGGGCGAATATTATCAAGCTGGTTGTTTGACTGCTCTGGTTCTTTCCTATGATTATTAGGATTAGTATTATGGCCAGGATCCAAAATCCTATCATCCAGTAATGGCTTACGTTCTTTTTTTGTGTAAGGTTTGATTGTTCCGTTTTCGAGGAATTGTTTACCGCTTCTGCCATAGAATACATGCCTCTTCCAATTTATGCTGTCTGGTCTGCTGAACTGGTTTGCTGTTGGTGATTCTGCTAGTTTGATCATGAATTTTGAGAATTCTAGCATGGCGTATTTGCTGAATTTGATTGTTACGTAGGGTTTGTTTCTTTCGTTTTTCATGAACATTACTATTTTGACAATGTTTTCCGTGTCTTGATATAGTATTAGGTCTGCTAATTGTTTTTTCAGTCCTAGTTTGGTTTTCTGTACTGTTCGAATGTTTTGTATTTTTATAAGAATTCCTGATATTTTAGCACCTTCAAATTTTATTATATATTTTTTTAAAAATTATATAATTTTCAGAAAATTATATAATTCCCTTAATTTCTAACTAATCCTGTGTTGGTATTTAAATCTTTCGGTCTCCTTGCCCGTTTTCACTACTGTCCAATGGGGGTGACATGTGTACTAGACATATGTCCTATATAGACCTGTCACCCATGAACTTAGCTTTCCATCTTTTAATGGTTCTTTCATTCCGAATTTTTTAGAAAGTTCTCTTGAAGATTTTTCAAAAGTTTCTGGTTTAAATCTTACTTCTTCAATAAAATTGTCATAAGAATATTTAGGTTTTTTCTCGATTAATGAAATGTTTTTTAATTCTTCGAATGTTCTGCAAGGTATTCTAAAATACCAATTGCCTGACTTAAGATTATAATATTGTTGTTGTGTTTCTGTATTTAGCTCTTTACGTATTTTATGATTGTCTATTGAGTGCCAATCTGTTAGTTTTACATATTTTTTTTTGAATACTAATATTTTTTTGTGGTGTGCTATTCTGAACATGTAAGGATCGTTGAGATTTTTGTAGTGTCCTTTGTGACTTGTTATGAATCCTTCTTTGTCAAGGATTATTGTTTTAACTTTTCTTTTTTCTTGGTAGAACTGGTATATTTCGTGTGTAGTGGTTTGTTGTATTTTGAACATGGTTTTTTCAGGGTTCATTATGTCATTAAATCTTTTGGAGAAGTTGAGAATTATCTGTAGGGTTTGGTAGTTGAATGCTTTGATGTTTATGAGGTTGCCTTTAGTGTAAGAATTATGATTGTTAATACCGTAAGCTTTATATATGCGGGCGTATATATCTTGTCTCATTGGGAGTTGACCTCTTGCTTTGATGTCCAGTCAAAGCAATTTCTTTTTTTTTATTTCATTTTGTTTTGTTTTGTTAAAGTATAGGTTATATTTATGGTTTGTTTATCGGTTGTGCGATAGTATTACTTTGTATTATTTTCTTTTATTTTTGCTGGGAGTTGTGCTAGTTGTTGTATTTTGTTTTCTAGGTGATTGATTTTGTCGTTTTGGTTTTGTAGTAGTGCGATCATGTCTCTTTTTTGAGATTGAAGGATCCTGAGTCTTGTTCTTTCTAATCGTATTTCGTTAAGTATGCTTTCAGTTTGGTCAAAAACAGGGTTTGTTTGCGTTTGGTTAGGTTTTTCTGTTTTTGTTGTACTTGGTAAGGGTTTTTGCATTTTTTTGCCTCCTTGAGCCTTTTTAGGCACTTTTTTGTGTTGTTGTACTCATATACTTTTTTTCTGTTGAGTTTTTTTTTGCATTTTTTACATTCAAATATTTTGTCTTCTTTGTAATGGTTTGAGAAAATGCTGTAACATTGTTTTCCGCATCCTTCTGGACACCAGTATCTTTTGTTCATTTTTGCGCGGTTGTGTTTTTTAACATTTAAATAATTTATTGTTAATGTGGTATATTAATTTTGTGTTGTTACTTTGGAGTTTTATAGAGGATTGATTAAAGTTTTTAATCGTTTAATGCAAACATTTATATACTTGGTATGTTTTAGTGGTTAACATGGAAATAACAAAAAACGAAACAGTGTTTAAAGAAGAACAAGATTGGACACATATAAGAATTAAGAAAGATACTAAAAAAATGTTAGATGATTTAAAAGAAGAAATGAACACATTGAAGGTTACGGATGATATCATTATTCGTATACTTCTTACTGTTTCAAGTAAGGAGAAAGTGTTTGATTTTAAAAAAGTAGAGGTGAAAGAAAATGAGTAAGTTATGGATTGATTTGGATACAGGAAGTATTGGTGGTATTGCTAAAGCTAAGAATGTTAGAGAGTTTGGTTTAGTGGATGCTTGTCTTATGGAAAGGTGATTAATTATGGTTGATGTGAATGATATTGAGGATGTGGAATTAAGTCTTGAGTGGTCTCGTAAGGAGTTAAAGAAGGCTATTCTTGAGTTGAGTTATTGGAAAAATCAAATTAAAAATTTAGAAGAGGATATTGATTATTTAGAGGAGAGATTTTTGCAGTTAGAAAGAAAACAGAGTTTTGATTTGTATAGTATTGAAAGTAAAATGGAGAATGGAGGAAGGTAATATGGCACAAAGTAAAATGCAGGAAGTTAAGAGTACAATGTGGAAGGAAGTGGAGAGTAGTTCAGGAAATTTTTGGAATCCTGAACGGGTTGGTGATGTTTTAGAAGGGCTTTTGTGTAAGGTTAATGCGGATGGTAAGTATGGTAAGGTTTGGACTGTTTTGAATATGGAAAATCAGGAAATATCTACTCCTTCGCATAAGTTTTTGCAGAACTTAATGAGTGGTATTCCAATTAATTCAGTTGTGAGGATCGTGTATCATGGTGAGTTGCCTCCTAAGGTTCGTGGGGAGAATCCTATGAAGACTTATAAGGTGTTTGTTGCTGAATGAATGCTTACCCCTTTGAGTAGTGTAAGGATTGGGTGAGGGTGTTGAATACAAAATGACTGGTGATGATAAGATTAATGGGCTTGAAAATGATCGTGCTATTTCTAAGATACCCTCACCTTTTTTTTATTGGTTAGCTTTTTTTTTAGTAATTATTTTTTTATTATTTATGATTTTTACTGCAATTTATCGTAATGAGAAAATAAGTGATGATCGTGCTGAGTTTTATGCTTCTCTTGATAGTTTGAACAGGTCTGATTGTGTTCGTTTTGTGTATGAGGATGATGTTTTTGTTTATGATCAGGTTTTGAATTCTAGTCAGTTGTGGAAGAAGGTTATGGTTATGTCGAGGACGAATCGTACTTTGTTGAATGCTAATGTTAGTTTTCGGAGTGTTGATTGTGGTTTGAGGGGGAAGATGGATGCTTTTGTTTTTAATAAGAGTGTGACGATATGATAATTATGTTGAATAAGGATGGTGAGGATATAATTAATGAGGTTTTGAAGGATGAGAACGAAAGGACAAAACAAAAATGATGAGGTGGATAAAATGGATTTGAAAGAAGTTACTAAAAAAATTAAGGAATCAGAAGATTTAAAATTGGAGTTGTCAAAAATTGTGGGAAATAATCTTCCAGTCTCAAGGAGTCCTTGGATTGTTGGAGAAAAATATTTTATCCGAACAGTTACAATGGCATTAACAGGGGAGTGTGTTTGGGTTGGAGAACAAGAACTTGTGCTTAAAGATGCTAGTTGGATTGCTGATACTGGAAGGTTTAGCACAGCTCTCAAATCAGGTGAGTTTAGTGAGGTTGAACCTTTTCCTCATGAAAAAGTCATTATTGGTAGAGGTAGCGTAATCGATGCTACTGTTTGGGATAAACCTTTGCCGAGGTCTCAGAAATGAATCAGGCAATTTTAAGAATAGGTTTTGACCTAGCAAGGTCATGGTCAAGGTCAGGGTCAAGGTCAGGGTCATGGTCAGGGTCAGGGGCAGGGTCATGGTCAGGGGCAAGGTCAAGGTCATGGTCATGGTCAGGGTCAAGGTCAGGGGCAAGGTCAAGGTCAGGGTCATGGTCAGGGTCAAGGTCAGGGTCATGGGCAAGGTCAAGGTCAAGGTCAGGGTCATGATGTTTCGTTTTAAAGTTGGTGATAAGTTGGTGTGTGGTGGTTTTAGTGTGAAAAGTATTCCTAAAATTCCTGTTGTTGGTATGAGTTCTAGGAGTAAGAGTGGTTTGCATGTTTTGTTTTTGGATTATGATTTTGTTGTTTGGGATGTTGTTCAAGCTGATTTAGAAAAATTGAGCATTTATTGTAGTCACTTTTTTATTTTGCAGAGTGATAGAAAGGTGACTGATAAGGTTGTTTTTGGTAGCTATCATATTGTTTGTTTAGATTTATTTACTTTTAAACAGATTCTGGAGTTACATAAACTTTCTCATGCTGATCAGAGTTTTAAAGATTTAGCAAAAGTTTCAGGATATAGGGAATGGGTTTTGCGTGTGGGTAAGAAGGGTAAGAGGAATGCTCCTTTTTTTTTAAAATTTGTTAATACTGAATTGATTAGTGATAAGAAACAGAGTTATGAGCATTTTGTTTTGTTATGTAAGTTATATTCTGAAGTGGATGATATTAATTTTGATTGGGATTTTGATAGAAAGAATGATAAGGTTGTTCATAGTTTTACTTTGTATAATACTTTAAAGGAGAGGCATTGAAACGATGGGTTATTTGGATGAAGTTTATGAGCGGACTAAGAAAGATGTTGCTCTTGATAGTGTTAAGGATAAGAAGGATGTTCAGAAACTTTTAGGCAGTGAGAAACTTGCTGATTACGTGTTTGATAAAAAACAAGCTGTTCAGGAAAATGGTTTGAAAGGTTTAAAAGATTTTAGTGTTAAGAGAAAAGAGAATGTTTTGGTTGGTAAAACTTCGAGGAGAAGTTATACTTTAGTTTATAATTCTAAGAAAGATTCGAGTCGTTTAGTTGCTAGAAATAATAAAGGTCGTTTTGTTAAGTTCAGTATTAGTGCTGTGCGTAAAGCTATGAGGTTATAATTATGATTGAAAAATTTAAAAAGGAATTTGAAAAGTTAGAAATGGATTATAATAATTCAAGAATTAAATTACTTCATAAATGGAGTGATAGAAGTGATAGTTTGAATTCTGAGCAAAAAGAAATTTTGATTAAGGAAATGAAAAAAG
>Ga0208957_1001325_pt1 | contig 13129 bp, 12 predicted proteins | sample RifOxyA1_FD_184029 | JGI IMG/M metagenome (GOLD analysis project Ga0208957, IMG submission 184029) | Groundwater microbial communities from Rifle, Colorado - Rifle Oxygen_injection A1 (SPAdes) | ecosystem: Environmental > Aquatic > Deep subsurface > Groundwater | place: Rifle, Colorado, United... | reverse complement strand
CATAAATAACCGACCACTCTGGAATAAGACCCATAATCCCGTTAGTTCCCGAAACAACGAATAATGCTACGGCACTCCAGAAAGTTTTGCTTTTGAATATGTTGTAGTTCATAGAGGTTAGTATATCACGCCAAGTTCCCCATCCTAAATGAGTTATCAACACCCATTCTTTTAGCGAGGAAATTGCTGTATTTGACAGGGTCATTATTATCTTCAATTGGAGCGTATAATTCCATAAATTGCAGAATTGTCTGGTCAGGATGCAGGTGGATTTTTGCCTTGACCATATTATTTAGATAGAGCCAACCAGTATCCTTATCCTTGAATACTGCAAAATTGTTTTGGCTTTTAAGAACAGGAAGATATTTTGGAAGATACCCGCCAGTGTAAAACCTGCAATTCCCCGGATTATTGCATTGAAACGAATTAGACCCTTTCGGATACACTTTCCCCGACCAGTCCTTTCCTCCGGGCAATATCCACCCTTCGTATTCTTTCAGCCCGAGGCAAAAATTGGCGATTGTAGCTTTAGGGGTACTATTTGCCGTCTTCGGGGCTAACGGGGCTACAAGGGGCAGTTCTGGCTCACTGGGAGCCATCACAGGCGGCGGGGAAGCGGGAACGAAATCAGTATCTTCTGGGATTCTGTCTGTACTGGGCATCGGCTCTATTTTATCAAGAAAGGGGCCGAAACGGTAGATACGGGCGAGCGCGGTAAATCCACCGGCGAGCGCGGCAATTCCAAGCCCAATCCATTGAAGTAAATCCATATCAGGGTCTATTAGTTATTTTTAATCGCCACATTTCCGCGTCTTCACGGACGCTCTCGTTCCAACTTCGGAATGAATTGAGATGCCCAAAAAGAAGATGATCTGGACGACAGAGCGTGATGAGATTTTCTGCTCGCAATTCCATCGTTTTGTCTACCGAGTAGGGAATACAATGATGAACTTCTATGGGTTTCAAGAATGTTCCCTTTTTGTCGCACACCGCGCACATTGGAAACTTCTTTAGATGTTGTCTGCGAACTGATGACCAGAGCGGACTTCGAGCAGTCCCGCCGAATGTAGGATAGATACCTAACCAGTTTTTGATGGTGTCAATCATAATCCCAATATCTCCTTCAATTTTTTCAGAAACCACTCCCACATAGTCGGGCTGGAGAATTTCGCGTGGAGCGTGTATCTCTGCACGAACTCAAAACCAAAATCCCACCGCAATCGCTTTCGTGTATTTGAATACGAATCTAGCACTTTCCAGTATTCGTTACGTTTGTAGCCGTAGATGACCGTGAAGTGAGTGCTACGCGCTCCTTGCGGACGAATATAGAACCCTTCGGAGTCCTGCACCCACGCATACACCGAAGCACCGAGAGGAGAGAGCGTCAGCGCGTCCATCATATTTTGCTGGTCGGTGCCTACCCACTCGTAGCCGAAAGAGAACTTGTCTTTGAATAGGAGCGCGAGGTTGTAAATGGCTTTCGGGATTTCTGCGTAGAACTCTGCGAAGGTTTTTGCGGTAAACGGCCACTCGTATTCTTTCGGACATCCCTTGTCTCTGAATGTTTGCGCGACCGTCTTCGGGTCATTGCCCATACGCTCGTCTGTTTTTGATACTTTTGCGAGAAAGCGGTCTGAATAGTTCTCTACTTGTTCAAACTCTTTTCGTTGCAAGATTTCCGCACAGTTGTTTATTGTGAAAGAGACACACGCATAAGGTTCTATAGCGTTTAGATTCTGGATTTCCGCTACAGGGAGATATAAGTCCCATTGACCATCGTGTTGGAGCGGGATACCGCCGAGTTGATTGGTTGCGCCGAATGTATAATCCTCGGGAACAATTATCGGTTCTAGGTAGCCGTATGAGTAGTTCATTTTAGTGTCGTCTTATTCCACGGAGCCCCTTGCAGTATTTCGTTCATTACTGTTAATTGTTTTTGCACCTCGTCGTAGTGATTATTTTCCCTTTCCTCTACGACGCGAACCTCTGTCCTCACATCGGATATCTTATCATTTGCTGTTCCGCTCGCTGTAATCCAAGCCACAAAAACAGAAGCGACAGGTATCGCAATGGCTCCGATAATGGCTGCCATAACGGGGATTTGTCCTTTGAGGTTCATATCAATCATCTGTGAACCAAATGATACCATCGTCTGCTCTCCCACCTGTTGCTGGTTCTTCGGCAGTACATGTTGCAGTACTATCAAAAACTTGTGCAGGTTGTCCAGCCGAAAAGGCATACATTACTGTCGCCGTGTTATTGCAGGTCGAGGTAGTATTATCCACGATACTCGGTTGTCCAGCAGAGAAATCGAAACGAACCGCATCTCCAGTAATAGCGAGTGCTTGTGCTGGAAGTAGAAAGACAATAATGAGCAGTAGATATTTCATAAAATTGTGGGAATTATATTTGATTTGTCCCATTTGCGATGACATGAGGCACAAAGTTGTATCCAGTCAGATAGATTACGTTTATATTTTTTACTTAAATTTGCCCACTCGAAACGACTCGGCAAATTTAAACAGTTCCTATTTTGGCATTTTGAAGGTTTCCCAAGCCGACGATTAACCCATTTATGAAGACCTGAATAACTTACCTTTTCTCCTTTCCATGCGTAGTTCCGTTCCCCCGTAGTTTCAGGTCGAGAACGACCTTTCCAATACCTACTCGTAGCTTCTCTTTGTGCTTGAGATTTATTCCGTTCGATTAAGTAAGCGGTATCCATAAAATATTAGCTAACAACCGGCTGGGTGTCCATGAAAAACCAGTTACTCTTCCCATCGTTCGGTTTTCCATACCAGCCTCGCAGATAAAGGATTCCCGTTTGTGTAGGTTGGCAGGTTACTGAAATTGACTGCCATGCGGTACTTCCATTGAAATCTATTGCACTCGCGGTATTTGAACGCAAAAGTTTTCTATCTGCGCCAGAAGAAGCATTGTAGTATTCACATTCTATATACATTTCTGGGGTTGAAGAACCTGTTTGGGTTGAAGTGAATGGGTTGGTAGTGAAGTTTGTAGTTGAGGTGGACATAAACCACATTGAATATGTTTTTGAAGAGGTGTTGGCGTAAATAGGATACTCAAAGAGTTTGATGTAGGAATAAGGGAAGTATTTTGTCGAGATACCGGTATTTTGTATTCCTGATGGTGGTCTTACATGAAGATTATTAGGTCCGCCACCAGCTCGGAGATTTGCGGTGTCGGAGACGGTGGTAGTAGCAGAGGTGTCAGAGCTAACATTTTGTTTAGAAGAAGAATTAAGACCAACTATACTAAAATTGTCTTCAAAAACCCTTGTTTGAATAATTTTTCCACTTATAGTATTGAAAACATTATTATTCTTTATATTTACTAGGTTAAACTTACCGCCTTCTGCGCTAGCAGAAACGGTGCTACCATCATTTAAGAACCTCGTACAATTTTTTACTTCACCATTTATGAAATCGGCTATAGAAGAAAATGAACTTGAGCTGATGAAATGAGAACCTGAAACAGAATTACAGTCAATTAAAAAGTTTGTCATAATCATCGAAGACATAGCAGAAGAACTGAAAAATGGGCCTCCAAAAGAACGTATTTTTGACCAAAGATTAGTGCCCGGTGTAGAAAACATAAAAGCGCTAACGCCATTTGTCTGAAGAACTAAGTCCATTGCATTTAGATTTGAGCCATTACTACTCATCTGAATTACTGAGGTGCTATTCGTACTTCTCAAATCAAGTCCTTTCGCAATCCAAAACCCATCAGAAGACATCGTGAAAATCTGCACCGTTTCCGTGATTGTTCCTACTTGCGGTGCTTTTTTCATATTCCGCATATTGTTTCCTGCACCAGTTTGATTTCCTTTGTAGGGTAGATAGAAAGTGATTGAGGTACTTGCGACAGCAGAAACTTCGTAGGCAAATTCACAAGGATTTAGAGTTGTGGAATTGTAGGTTTCTACACAATCACCTTGTGCATAGAGCCAATCACCGACTACAACATCTGACTGGTCTGCCGAAGCAGTCATTGTTGTTGAAGCAAATGCGAGCGTGTATGTTTGAGTTGTTGAAGCAAAATCATTCCATAGATTGTCGTAGTCTGCTGTGATAGTTATGGGATTATTGAGTTTCCCATCTGTCGTGAAAGTTGTGGCAACTATTCCAGTGGTAGTAGCAGTATTTCTCCTTATAAAAAGAATGTCCCCAGCGGTACGAGTGTTGTTTGCAAACTTGTTTATCGTATTGAATGCTGTCGTCGTTGCAAGTCCATTATTTGTGTCAAGTCCGTTAGTAAAGTCTGTGTAATACGCAGTCGCTCCCACCGACTGAGGGAGAAGAAAGAGAACGAAAATAAAAAGGTATTTAGTCATTGATGTATCTTATTCTGTTAGATGGAACTGACATGCCAAAAATTCCCACTCGTTCCTCTCCATCGACTTGAATGAATCCTGATTTCCTCATTCGGATTTCATTGTTCATTCGTTCAATACCTTGTTGGATTTTTTCTATCTCCCACTGTCGTTGTATAATATCAGTATCGGCTTGTTTCCGCGCTTCGGATTCGAGTTCGGCTACCAACATATCAGGATAATTATTTCGCAGATTTTCTTTCGCTTCATAATAGATACACTGTGGGCATTCTTGATACTTCACAAAAGCTTTCTGTTCCCTTTCAAGTTTAGCAGTTTGTGCGGCAATCATCTCGTTTAATTTCCCAGTACTCTTGATGTCAAAATTCTCTTGCTTTATATCCTCCGCCCACTGTGCGTTAGTGGTGGGCTTGTCCCATATAATCTGTTTTGCGGTTGAGGAATTAAGAGTTACTGTCTGTCCAAACACCTGCTGTGTTCCAATCGCTCCGAGAGCAAGGATGCCGAAAATACTGAAGATTAGTTTGTTGTTCATATCAGTCAGAGATTCTATATCCAATAAATCTCAAAGAGAGCCTGTCCACCGTTCCTGTGATTGTTCCCACCTCCAATCTTATGTCTTCATAGGCAGTGAAAGTATTGTTTGAAGTGATTGGAAACTGTGTTTCAGTTGTGGTGCAGGTGGTGGTGTTTGTGTCATTTGTTCCATCGGAAAGATTAACTACAACCGAAGTACCAGCATCAGCATCACAAATCACTCCTGTTACCACTTGAGACAAAAAGTGGGACGGCAACTCAATTATACCCCCTGAAATGAAATCTGGTGAGGTTGATGCAACTGCGAAAGCATAGAGGGTGGTAGTGGCGGAGGCCACTACGAAATGCCCCGTAGTTGAAGATGCCGCAATAATGTTATTGCTGGTGGTATCAAATGAAATAGCTCCTTGAGCACCAAGTGTTGGACTTGTTGAAGTAGAAAGCAGTAAAGTTCCTGTGGAACCAATACGCATCGTTCCTGCTATATCTAAAAGATAAGAAGGAATCGTCGTCCCGATGCCGACGTTGCCGGTGCTGGTGAACACGAAACTTTCTCCTGATTCAGCACCATCAAAAGATAAAGTTCCCGTATTGCTCACGTAAATACCGTACCCATTACCATATGTCAGATTTTCAAAAAACAACTGATACAAGGAGTCATCTGCTTGAGAAATAAGTAATTGATTGCTATTAGCGTCGTCTGCTCCAATAGCGACAAGGCCATTGATAGCGAGTTTAGCTGTAGGTATAACAGTCCCAATCCCCACATTCCCGCCCGCAGTGGCGAAATAGGCGGAACCAGTGGAGCCAATTTGCGTAGTAGAGGCATTGCCGAATGTCTGTAGTGCTGTCCAAGTGTTCGCATTCGCCATGTTAAGAGAGAGAGATGACACTGTTCCCCCGACCTGTGCGCCAAGAGTCCCTGATGAAGTTATAGAAGCCCCCACAGCAAGAGAGGATGTCGCCACGCTTGAGAGCGCGGCTGTGCCGTTGCCATAGAGAAGTTGAGATGAAGTGAATGTAGAGATGCCCGTTCCGCCATTCGCCACAGACAAATCCGTCCCGCTCCACCAGTCGTTATTTATTGAAGAACAGGTCGCCACGCCGAGAGCAGAGAGTGCGCTGATAGATTGGTTGGTGCAAGAAGTCCCCGCGTATTCAGCCACATCACCCCCCGCACCTGTGAGGAGAATAGCGGAAGTGAAATTGTCCAAGTCTACTGCACCCGAGACGGTTAGTTGCGTTGAAGAAGCATAGGTTGCGAAGGTTGATGTTGCTATGAGAGAGAACGGCGATGTTGCTTTGAGCCATAGACTTGTAGAAGTAGCGTTTACTCCCACTCCATCGTATGTTGTCGGAGTCCACGCAAACGCGCCACCGCCTCCAACGGCCGTACAATCCTCCACTGCTCCCGAAGCATTTACGCCGAGAGGATAATTTCCTGCCGAGCAGTTTGCTCCATTAGCGGCGAGCGCAGTGGCTGTGCCTGCGTTGCCAGACCAAGTTCCTGCCGTTGAAAGAGAAAGAATGGAGTTAGAGCCGCCCACTTTTACGACAGGATTATCAAGTGAAAGAGGAGAAGAAGCGGTGAGTGTGGTAGTTGCAACAGTGCCGAGAAGCGAAGGATAGCCAGCCGAAGTCCAGTATGAGAGGTTGCCTACTGTGGGAACGGTTGATGTGGAGACAGTGCCGGAGCCGCCTGTGGATGAGATGGTGATTTGCCGATAGGTAGAAGTAGAAATAGTTACATTCGTCCCTGCGATAAGCGCAGATGGGCCATACGAACCTGTCGCCCACGACATGAGAAGGTCGCCCACGACAGGAGTCGTTGATGTGGCCGTACCTCCTTGGGATACTCTTTGCACGAGAAGTTGGGCATTCGCAAAAGACCCAAATGTAACCGAGAGTGCTATGACTATTATGAGAGATGTAAAATGTTTGTTCATACCCGAATGTAAGTTATTTCAATTTTCGTCCCATCCTCAGGAGTGAAGCCAACCATTGTTAATGTTTTCCCTGAAATCGTATATTGGTCGTTGAGATAAAGCGTCTGTCCCTGATACCGGCAACCGAATACTGCGGTGCCTCTTGCGGCTACATTATATCCGAGCGTGAATGAGGTCGTTACCCCGTTACCATCAAATTGTTCGTGTTGAGGATTGCCCATACCTCCACTTTTTATTTGTGTTTGAATAGGACGCTTTTTTAGGTTCGCCAATTCTTCTGAAAGATTCTCAACTGATTTTATTAGAACACCACCCACCTCATTTGTCTTATCCACAACTTGTTTTGCGGTGTCAGAACTTCCGTCTTTTCCTTTTATAGGTTCGGGAATAAGGGACTTGATTATTCTTGAAAGTCTAGCTTCTGATGGTGTTTCTCCATCTTTTACTTTTGGAATAAGCGGACGAATAAGTTTCAATAATTCTTCTTTAGTCGGTGTTTCGCCATCTTTTACTTCGGGAATCAGTGGACGAATGAGCGAACGCAATTCGTTATCTGTTGGAGTTTCTCCATCAACATAATCCTTTCCTTTCACTGGCGTTACGCTCTTTTTTATTCTTTCTACATTGAGCGATTTGATTACTTCAGCAGTAACGGGTTCAAACATTTTTATCATTTCTTGTTTGACGAACTCCGCGATAACTTGATGGACATCAAGTGATGATTTGTCAATTCGCGGACGCTCCAAGAAAGAAGGAGATTTATTTATTCTAAATCGTTCTTTAAGATTCATAGGTACAGTATACTACGCTTCGGAGCCGCGAATACTGGAAGTACGGATGTCTTGTAACTGTCTGGCTTAGACCCAGCGTAGGTGTGCAGGTTTGACGACTTTACTGCACCGGGGATAGGCGAGGACTGACACTCGGAGAAACTATGATATGTGCGCGGGTGGACTTTACTATTTGCACGCCCGTGGGAAGAGACAATAATACTTTCAATATGGCGCATTAGCGTTGAGAAAGTCGGATACCTAGAATGAAGAGATTTGCTTTTTGGAGAGTAAGGTGGTAGAGTCATAGGATGAAAGAAACTGTTGCAGGGATAGTTTTTATCTTCTTGTGGATTGGAGGAATGTTGTTGTGGAGCGGTTCCAATAAAACTGATGTGAGGGATTATACTAACCCAGCGACAGATACTCCTTGTGAGTTTAATGATGGTAGACATATAAATTGTTAATCTATTTTTTAGGTTCATAGATTTTCGTAAACTCTTTAAGTACCCCCGCTCTCATTAAGAGGGCTTCAAGTTCGTCTCTTTTTTCTTTATCTTGGAAATACTCTATCGTTTTTAGGTCTTGCGGACGCGCTTTTACTCCAGTGAGAAGATTGGTGATACGAGCACCAGCGACCGTTTCTTCTTCTGGGCGGTAGATTTCATAGAGATATCCGAATAAACGAGTCGTGGGGAGATTCCGCAAGAAGTGAAGTTTCTCTGGGTCGGCTGTAAACTTCGTTTGTTTCTTTCCTGTATCAATCCATTTACCGTCTACCATTTTGAATACGGGCTTTTCATATTCGGTGAATCCAATAAAGTCCTTAATGAAATCAGGAAGTATCTGATACTGTTGTGCCTCTACCACTTCTTTGAGCGGTCTGTCTTGGAAAAAGTCCCTACCAAATGCTTCCTCTAGCGGTGCGCGAATAAGAGAGTTCACTGATGTAGCAATTCTCCGTATAGAGTCGCCAAATCCTTTCCCGAATACTGCCTGTCCGGGCTGTTCTATCGGCGTGCCGAATCCACCCGCTACAATCGGTTGTCCGAGTTTATTCTTTCCAAAGCTGATAACGAGCTGGTCTTTTAGATAGTCGGGAAGTGCCTGTCGTTCTTCATCGGTAAGCCCGCCCGCGCTTGCTACATTACTGAAGAACCGAATCACTTGATTTATTCTTTGAGGATTCTCGCCAAGCGTTCGGAGTTGTAGCCCGATGTTCTTACGAGTGAATGTGTAAAATGGAATGATACGCCGCATTATCTGGCTTTCAAAAGAGGTGAGGGCGCGATAATCAAACCCCGCATTTTCAGCAAGTTGCAAAGCTTCTTTGATTGCTTTTCCTTGCCCAAGAGCCGTGATGTATGCGGTGGCTTTCTGTTGGTGTTCTATGTATTGCCCGATTGCTCGCCCTATCTTAAACGGCACAGCTTCCGTACCAAGCCCGACTGTCTTGACTGTTTCCTTTAGTCGTTGCTTTGAGAGGATACCCGCCATTTGTTTCAGTTCCGCTCCGCTATCAAGCGCGAGCGCGAAGTCGGCGTTATAGAAAGTGTCTCCCGAAAATCTGTCCACAAACGATTTCATAACTTGACTAAACTTCATTGTCTTTCCTCCGAGTTCAATCGTTCCTTCTGGTATCTTTTCTCCTTTACCCATTAAGTATGCAATCTTCTGTCCGATAGCGATGTTCTTCGGATTCAATGCGCCGACCCCGAGCGTTTCAAAGTTCTGTATCTGTCCCGACACGAAGTTGCGGACGTGGAATGGTGCGAATAGACCGGTAACCGAACGCTTGAAAAGCGAAGTAAGTGCATCAAATCCTGTGGCTTTTGCAAGCATATTGACTGTCTGAAACTCTGGCGTGATAGAATCGCGTATAAGTTTTGCATCAAACTCCCCAACATAGCCGAGTTCCTTTCCGAAGATTCCTTTTTCTTTTATGAGATGGAAACCCTCCGCAAGTGCTTCATCGCTGGTTTTGAATGCAGTGAGTGGCTTGCCGTACTTTCCTACGAACCCTGAAAGGAAATCCCGCGTCATCTTGTCCGATACGATTTGTGATTCTCTGGTGAAGAATGCTTTGGCGGGGTCTAGTTCTAGGTTCTCATTCGTAAGGAGATTCTTGAATTGCTTGCGGTATCCCTCGCTTCCGACTTTGATACCTTTTGATTCGTTGAGAAACTTCTGTAATTTGTCTTTCTTTATGAAAGGGAAATAGGTTTCGTAGGGATTTTGAACAATATCTTCAGCAAACTTTTTTCCGCGTGCTGATTGTTCCTCTATCGCTTTTTGTACTGTTGGGTCTGACGATTTTGCTACTTCTCGTGCAACTCTTCCTTTTTCAGCATAGGTGGTATCAGCAAGAGATAATCTTTTATATTTAAGGTCTTGTATCTTTTGGTACTCTACTTTTAAATCATTTATTTCGTCAAAAAGAGAGTCAAGATTATTTTCTTTTGTAGCTACCTGCCTTTTAAGTGCTAATACATCTTTATTTGGGTCAGTGATAAGAGATTCAATAAATGATTTTGTTGACTGCTCTCCACGAATTGCAGAAATTGCAGGAACATCGGTTATTTTTGTATATCCCTGTCTTCCGAAACCAGTCGGGACATCATTCACATCAAAATTGACAATATCAGGTACTGTTTTTGTTTTTATTCCTGATATTAACTGCTGTGGTTTTTGTGTCGTTTTTTCTGCTAGTTTTGTTTTTAGTCCAGCTTTCTCCAATCTATTTATTTGTTTTTGAATATCCGAAACATATCCACCCCTTGTCTCTATCATCCTATCCAATTTATTACTTATCGGAAGAAACTCATCAGAAGAAAGCGCTATTTTCCTTGCCGATTCTCTAACGACAAACTCTGCCCGCTTTCCAGCAATCATTTTCAGCGCAAGTTCTTCTCGCTGTGATTGAGTCAAGACACCAGTACCGAGTCGGTCAAGATTTGAAGAAGCAAGTCCAAGTTTTGCTCGCTGTTCTTTTGAAAGAAAAGTGAGCACATCCTGTGTTGCACCCCTGCTTGCCTTGTATCCGTACTGGAAAGCGCGTCCTAGAGCGTCCTGTAGCCCCGTACCAGCCATTCTAAGCCCTGTTTCCACCTCTGGGGCTACTTTGCCCACTCCTTTCAAGGCAACGCCTCCTGCGCCCTTTACAGTGGCTCCGATTCCCTTTACTATCGCACCTCCGAAATAGGTTGAGGGGTCAAGAAGAACATCTCCCACGAAGCCAATACCAAACTTTGCGATACCGTTTTCTACACCAAGTTTCTCTGCGACATCAGAAAAGTATTTATCTTCTCCGCTGTAATCCTTTCCTGTAATTGCAGAACCGACTCGCTTGATTATGTTCGTTGGATATTCCAATAATCCCGCACCTATTCCCTTTTCTGTTCCTTTGAGAATTGCTTGCGCGGGATTCAATGCAGAAAGTCCCTCTCCGAGTCGTTGAAGAAACGAAAGTTTTGGAGTGGTGTCAGTTATCGCGGCGACTTCTTTCCCTAGTCCGACTTCCTTCACTTTCTGTGAAAGCCCCTCAATCGTTCCGAGGTCAAGTTTTTTAGACGGTCTTATACCCGCGAGTGCCGCGAGTCCTTTCCCTGTCGTTCCTTTTTGTGAAAGGGAAGCCAACGACATATTTATTTACCGAACAAGAAACTTCCTATTTTATCCATAAACAAACCTATGCTTGAATTATTTATTTCATCAGGAGAGTATCTGTTTCGTAGTGCCGCACGAATATCTGGGTCGGTAAGATTGCCTCCCGCTTTTAGACGAGCAATTTCTGTTTCTATTGGCGAAGTCACGGTGTCGGTAATTCCATACACTTCTTTTGCGATAGATAATGCCGTTGTCTTATCTTTTATTGTAGCGTCGTTATTGATTTCAGAGACAACGGTATTGTAAGTATTTCCTGCGTTCTGCGCGGCGACAACAAGAGCGCGTGTTTTCGCTTCGGGAGTATTGCTCTGTGCTACTTTTGCGTTTGCTTGTGCTTCAGTATCTCCTGCCGTTACACCAGCATCGGGATATAGTTCGTTATATCTCGCCACATCAAGAACATCTAATGTTTTGTCTGCACTACTTTTTTCCGAACCCAACCTCGCCTCCTGCGATAGTTTTAACGCATCATCAAACACCTGACGATTATGTTGTGTTTCTAGTGCCGTAGTTACGAGGTTAAAATCAATCCCTGCTCGTGCGCTCATATCCTCTAGTTGCTTCTTCGTTTCTGGCGAAAGTGTTGATGGGTCTATGCCTGACATTCCATCCAATATCGTGATGAGAGTGTCCTTCGCATCTTTTTCCAATAATTGTGCCCTTTCATACACCTTTTCTTCCGAAGCAGTGATTCTATCCTCTACCTTTTGAGCAACCGCATAATCGTCCGCTAGCCACGAGAGTTGCTTTTCAATCGATGCCTGTTCCATCTTTTGTGCCTCTTGTTCAAGTCCGAGTTCACGAAGCAATGTATTTTCTCTCGCAAGTAATTTTCGTTCTGCAAACTTTGCTTGAAGTTCAATATCTCCTACTCTTGCTTGTGCGACCGACATATTTTGACCAGCATATTCTGCGTATGCTTTTTCTTCGTTCTTAATTGCTTCCGTTTCTATTTGAGTTTTTATATCATTGATTTGTGTCTGAAGTTGCTGTGCTTTCTCGGAAGGCGTGAGGTTTTCTTTGTATCTTGCTCGTAGGTCTTTTGTAGCGGCATAATAATCAGTAGCTTGCTTCATTATTGCTTCCGCTTCTTTCGTGTGATAGTCCGCTGAAGAATAATCTTTTGAAGCATTGGCGGCGTTCGCTTTTGCGAGTGATATTTTTAGAGCATCTTGAATGTCTTGCCATTCTCTCTTTTGTGCGCGTTCATCTGAAGTTAATCCGTCCTGCGCGAATGCGGCGTTTATTTCTGCGTTCATTTGTGCTTCAAAAGTTTTCAGTGCCGCTTTTTGTTCGGGTGTGTTTGCAGAACCAGAAAAAGAATTGACCACATTTTGTATCGCCTCCAGTTTTGTTTTGTTGTCGGTTGCAGTGTCCTGTCCTGCGCTGGAAGTGAGAAGGGTTACTGGCTTGCTTGTGGTGTCTGCTCCTTTTACCAAAATTGTTTCGCCAGGATAAATAAGGTTCGGATTCCCTGAACGATAGCCGGTGAGTTGAGAAACAGGGACACCGAGTTTGCCTGCTATCGCTCCGAGAGTATCGCCTGCTTGAACTGTGTATGAAGTAGGTGTCGGCGCGGCACCTGCCGTTCCTGCGGGGGCAGGCGGTATATTCCCTGTTCCGAGATACCTACCGCCCCCTACGGCTTTTAAACCTGCTTCGGGTGAGATGTAGTTGGCGGCGGTTTCTTTCGGCATCATTAGTCCGTTCGGACCGATAACCATTCCGCTTTCAATACTAGATTGAGCGAGAAGCGATTTATCAAGAGCATAGCCCGTTTCAGCGTTCATTATCCGATAGTTTGGTATTCTCTGTGAAATCTCGCGGACTTTTTCAATAGGGATTTCAGAATATCC
>Ga0208957_1001323_pt1 | contig 13141 bp, 20 predicted proteins | sample RifOxyA1_FD_184029 | JGI IMG/M metagenome (GOLD analysis project Ga0208957, IMG submission 184029) | Groundwater microbial communities from Rifle, Colorado - Rifle Oxygen_injection A1 (SPAdes) | ecosystem: Environmental > Aquatic > Deep subsurface > Groundwater | place: Rifle, Colorado, United... | reverse complement strand
TCCTTGCTGTCCACGCCCAGGATGCGCATCCCGATCTCGATGGCCGACGTGCCGCTGGAGACGGCCACGGCGCACGGGGCCTCTACGGCGGCGGCGAAGGCCTCCTCGAACTCCCTGCCGTTCTTACCCAGGGTCAGGGAGCCCGTCCGGAGGGAATCCGCCACACGGTCCAAGATGGCCTGGATGTCCTCCTCGCCGAACTGGATGCGAACAGGGGGGATGTTCACGTGTCTGCCTCCATGTGCCTCGTGAACCCGTGGGCCAGGAGGGCGTCCCCGCCCCACAGCCCCGCCAGTTCTGCCCAGCCCCGCCGCATGGCCTCATTCTCCCCCTCGGGCCGCGCAGCATGGAGGTAAAGGGGGGCCGCGACGTGATGCAATGGCTTCCTGGACAGGGCGGCGTAGCGCATGTTGAGGTCGTGCTCGGCCCAGAAGAGATCCCGGTAGCCGCCCAGATCGAGGACCAGATTGCGCCAGTACATCACCCCGCAGGCGGCCAAGCGGGCGATGCCGTCCTGGCCGGAGATCGGCCCCACGCGTGCCCTGCGCATCCCGCCCGTCTTCACATCCACCACCGACCTATCGCAACAGGCCCAGTCCGCACGGCCCTCCCGCAGATGGCGCGATAGGCGCTCCACGGCGTCGGGATGCAGGAGATCGTCGTCGTCCAGCCGCGTTACGAACTGTCCGCAGGCCATCTTCAGGCCATGGTTGCAAGCATGAACGAGGCCCTGATGCTTGCCGAGGACGCTGGTTCGGATTCTGGGTTCATCGTAAGAATATTTTCGAACGATGGCATGGGTATCGTCCACCACGCCGTCGATCTCCACCACCACCTCGTAGGGCACATCAGTCCTCTGGGCCAGGGCGCTCTCCAGGGCGGCGGCGACCGTGGCCTCGCCCGCGTGGGTGCAGAGGAGGATGGTGACGAGGGGGCAGTCCGTCATCCTATGACTCCTGTAATTTGGTGGCGTGCATGGACAGCCATGCCCTTTCAAGCATTGAGAGGCATCCCAACATGTCGTCGTATTTCAGCCATGCGTCGATGTCAAATGACCCCTTGTCAATGAAACGCAGGACATTAATTTCACTGCCAAACACATGGATCATGTGCGGCCATTCCTGCGGGTCCGTCGAATTCATGTACGAAACCAACTCTTTGAGTCGTTCCTTTCGTTCTTCGTGCCTCTCGGCGAATCTCCTGTCTCGCGCATTGATATATTCACGCTGGGACTCGATCCAATTCACCGGGTTATCCCCCGCAGGAGCATGAAGGCCTCGGCGGCGCGGAGCCCAGCCTCGCAGCCGCGCTTCGCGGCCAGGGCGCGCACCCCCCCGGGCGACCGTGGATGGGGGAAGTCCCTGGCCTCGCGGCGGTAGCACTGGAGGGCATCGATCTTGCGCTCCAGGTGAGCCTCGATGTCCACATAGACCGTGGGGACGAAAGGTGCGTGGAAGGGCGAGGAGGAACCCGACTCACAGGCGAGTAGGGCCTGAAGGCCAGGAGCGGCCCATGGGCGGCAGACCGTCATCATGGCGTCATGGAGGGCGCGGTGGTCTCCGTGTGAGTCTCCGCGCCAGGGGATGTAGACAACGTGCGGCTTGATTTCATTGGCAGCCTCCTCCAGTTCGGCAATAAATCCCACCATGTCCTCGCCCAGCCGTTCGTCGTTCCGCCCAAGCCACCGATTCTTCTGATAACCCAGAATCCTCTGCGCCTCATGGCAGTCCATCATTTCCTGCGCGATGGCCACGGCGTCGTACTTGTGATCGTAGGCCCGGTTGCACGCCACGAGAACGGTCACATGGTCGCCCCGGGCCACATGGCGGAGGATCGCCCCTCCGCAGGAGACGGTTTCGTCATCGGGGTGCGCAACCACGCATAACGCCCTCTTTGGTCCGATGCCATCAAACGGCGGCAAGTTCTTCCTCCCGCACCACGAGGTCCATTTTTATCTTGAGCGAGATGGCCCCGATGGGAACCTCCACGGGCGCGACGGGCTCACCCATGGCCAAGTCAAGGTACATCTCGGCGAAGTTGACGCCGGACTCTAGGATGTTCATGTCTTGACCCGCCCATCTCGCGCCGTTCACATCGATCACATATGGATACCCCTCCGAAACGATAATCTCCACATTGTTGAAGCCACGGGCCAATTCCAAGTCATTCACCGCCGCGAGCGCCGCCTCGCGCACAATGGGATTCCGTACCACCTGGGCCGCAACTGTATTGGACTTGACGAGGCGACTATCCAGCTTGAGACGCTCGGCGCAGTAGATGAGGCCGCCATCCGGGCCGTGGCATATGGAGACGTTGTATTCCAGGCCCGGGAGGTATTGCTGGACGATGAACGGCTTCTTTTGCCGCTTCCGGTGGAAGGCCAAGGCCTCCCCGTCCCCGATCAGGACGACGCCCCTCCCGCCGCGCAGGAAGCGTGGCTTGATCATGGCTTTTCCATAATGGTCAAGGATGTAACGCCCGCATTCCGGGTCGCCCGCATCGCCCAGCACCGTGGTTGGCTGACAGACATGCCCATGCAGACGTTCATAGGTACGATATTTGTCCAGGCAAACCTCCAGCGGGAAGCGCCTCGGGAGGAAAACGCGGCAGTTCATCGACTCCAGGCGCAGGGCCAGGGCCGATAGTGCGGGCAGTTCCTCGTCCAGGTCACTGGCCAGCACGTCCGCGCGTGTTCGCTCCACCAAAGACAGGAGGGCCGCCTCGTAGCCGGGCGCGTCGCATGGCGGGAGGAGGTAGGCGTGATCCACTGGAGGCAAATAGAGATTCCCCTTCATCCGGTCGCAGTCCGCCGCATGGAGCGTGACGGCGTACTTCCGGCTTCGCTTGAGGCCCAGAATGAAGGCGTAGTCCCCGGGGCTCCCGGCGGCGAGGAGGAGGACGGAGATGGGGCGTGGGGTCATCTGGGCAATTCCTCAAACAGCTGAATCCGTTCCCCGATCCACCGCATCACCGCCCCGCCCTCCCCTCTCGCCACCACCACTCAAAAAACCTTCTCATCAGATAACTCCTCGCGATCGAGATCGCCGTGAAAAAGGCCGATATCCAGGTGGCCTCGCTCCACTTCACCTCATAGCCCAGCGCCGGGAAAATACTCATCGCGGCTTCCTCGCCAATGCCAGCAGCGTCCGGCTCCGCCCCTTTAGCCAGACGGGAATCCACCGGCGTTCATCCAGGCCAGTGAACGGCAGGAGCGCGGCCAGACGGAAGGACCACGGCGCGGGCAGGTCCCACCAAAAATCCGACTTCCCCGCCATCCATGGCACCGTGGCGAGAACCTCAAAGCCGTGGGATTCCAGCGCCGCGCGGATGGAGCAGTGCGTGTACGGCTGGATGTGGGTGTAGGCACCGTAGAATTCGCGCCAGCAGTACGGCCAGTGAGGCGTCACGAGGACGAAGTGTCCGCCCGGCCGCAGGACGCGGTATGCCTCCGACAGCATATTCGTCGGATCGTGCAGGTGCTCGATGAGGCTAGTGGCACAGGCGATGTCAAAGTGACCGTCCGGGTATGGGATGCGATCCGTCTCGAAGTCCACGCCTTGTTCAATGCCCAGCGGCACGGCCTCCTCGCAACCCAGATCGCGGCACACATTGGCGAAGCCGCCCCGGAAGCCGCCCAGGTCCAGCACCCGGCCCCGGAGGCCCGCTTGGCCGAACTTCCGCAGGAGGCGCTCGAATGTGCGGAAGACGCGCCGCTGGAGATACATCTCCCGCCCGGGGGCGTGGTCAGCCCGGCGCTGTAGGTGGGCGGTGTAGAGTTGGGACTGCCTATCGGCCATCAATCTTCCCACCCCAAAGTTATCTCCATGTCCTGCCAAAGCACGGGTGCCTGCTCTTGGATGGCCCGCCGCGCCTTGCGGCCCACGACCCAGTCCATGGCGGCGGGCGGGAGGCCGTATACCTTTCCGGTCAGGCTCTCCAGGCGCCCCGTGGGGCGGAGACACAGCAGGTCCTCAGGCCGGATCTCCTTCCCCGCCGGGATGTCCCGGGCGGTGTGGAGGAGGCGCCGCGCCCGGAGGCCATTCGCCCGCTCGCGCTCGCCTATGATTTTCTCGTCCTGGCCCAGCATCCGCTCAACCTCGCGGATATCCCCGATCAGGCGCTTGAGATACCGGAAACTGGAGGAGATGGGGTGATCCCCGTCAGTCGCGTTGGGGGTGAGGGTGACGTGGCGCTCGATGACGTGCGCGCCCATGGCCACTGCTGCCTTCGCCGCGAGGCTGTGGAGCGTGTGATCGGAGTAGCCCACGGGTCCCTCGAATTGCCAGCGGAGGGCATCCATGTAGCTGAGGTTCAACTCATCTGGCATGGCGGGGTAGTTCCCGACGCAGTGTAGGAGGATAACCCCGTCCGCCCCGGCGTTGGCCGCCTCGGTCTCGGCCTCCATGATTTCGTCTCCTGTGGCGAAGCCGGTGGATAGGATGAGGGGCTTCCCGATCTGGGCGGCGCGCCGGATGAGGGGCAGATGGGTCAGGTTCCCCGAGGCGATTTTATAGCAGGGGAAATCCAGCGCCTCCATCCAGGCGAGAGTGGTCTCGTTCGATGCGGTGGAGAAGACGATGATGCCGTGCGCCTCACCCGCCTCGCGGATCAGCGGATACCAGTTTTTAGGCATCTCGGTCCGCTTGAGGGCGGCGTACTCCGGGTGGCGGCGGGGCACGAGTTCGTCCGCGAGGAACGATTGGAACTTGACGGCATCGGCCCCGGCATCCGCAGCGCGGCGGATCATCTCAAGGGCGTTGTCCAGGTCGCCTTCATGGTTCGTCCCGGCCTCGGCCACGACGAAGCATGGGTGAGCATCTCCGATTGGGCGGCCCGCGATGGTGACGGGGTTCATCGCGCAATATCCCCCAGCGCCTCGGCCCACCGCTTGGGCCAGCGCCTGCTCAGGCGCACCGCCCATCCCATGAACTGCATGCGGGCCATGGATACGCTCCACCCGTTCCACCATTTCCTGGGGTCGTCCCAAACGCGGAGGACGTGGGCCGCCGCCGCCTCGGGCGTGAAATGCACGATCCCCGCCTTGGCCAGCGCCCCGAAGCGTGCCTCCGCGGTCTCGTTCATCTTCCAGAGTTCCGGGTCAAAGTAGAGAACCGTGGGCTTGTCGAGGGCCAGGGCCTCCAGGAAGGTGGTCTGCGGGTTGTCGATGACGGCGAGGCGGCAACGACGCAGATGGTACAGGACCCCGCGCTCGAAATGGTCAAGATTGAGCCGGGGAAAATCCTGCAAAAGGCGCACCTTGTTCTGCCAGCCATGGTCGGCTGGATATGTGCGGACCAGGAAATCGGTAGAGCGATCTCCGATGGCCTTGAAAAATCGGCCCTGCCCGTCCATGTAGTCCAGCGTCTGCCGCGCCATGGGCTGTGTGCGGATGCCAGCCGAGGCGTAGCGCGGGAACGAGGTGCCGACGAAGAGGGCCATGCCCAATGATCGGCCGGACTGCATTGCGATCCGGCGCAGACGATTCAAGATCGGATCGGGCAGTGGTATCGCCTTGGGCACATTCTCCCGGACGCCCCAGGTGATGAAGACGTCGGCCGTGTCGCGGGTGAAGTCCTCCAGGCTGTGCAGGATGCCCCATCCCGTGTTGGCCCCGTGCTGGGCGGCGGCGATCTTGGCCCCATATTCCTGCTCTAGGGCGGCGATGAACTTGAGGCGCTCGTTTGACTTCCATCCGTGGGCCGACACCAGGAGGCGCTGCCGCCTGCGCACAAAGCCCGCACACCAGTCCCGGAAGGCCCGGTAGCGCTCGACGTAGATATCAGGCACCGCCTCAACCAGATCGGAAAGGACGAGATTCTCGAATTCGTCCGCGCCCCAGGGCCAGACGTGGCGGCGAAGGCGGACGCGGGTGGCGTCGTCAGCGCGGAACGACTCGGGCCGCGGACTCCGGCGTACCATGGGCCATTCCCGGAAGCCCGAGGCCAGTGCGATCCGCCAAACGTCGCGGTGGCTCATGTGGAGATCGCAGAGAATGACAGGCCGGGTTCGGCCCACCAAATCCAAGGCGGCAGCGTAGGCGTTGCGCAGTTTCCCGACCAGGCCGTCCGGGCGCGCCTTCATCCACACGGGATCGAGGGACTTGAACTCGCACTTGGGGTCGCTGTACTGCTCGTAGCGGGCCATGACTCGGTGGAAGAACCAGGGGCCGATGATGATGCGCCAGTAGGCGGGCGATCGCGATTCCTCGTGCGCGCCGTTCAGCGCCTCGCAGAGGTGCGGGAAGAGGCGGTCGAAGACCCAGCGGCAGTGCGCCGCCGCCTCGATCTTCTTCGCCGGATCGGACCAGGAGTAGTCGTCAGTCACGAGAATCATCCTGTGTGCGGAACGACGAAACCCCTCCGCATTTTCGGCACACGAAACTTATGAATCCGCAGGAGGGCACACTGTAGACCCATTCATCCAACTCTCCGCACAAATGACAATTCGCGGAAATGAATTTCTTGCCATAGTTCTCGTCTGCATGTGTATTGTTGTGCAATAATGTTGCTATGGCCCATCGAATCGCCGGAATAAATGCGTCGGCCCGGAATTCATCTGTTCGCCAAATGAACGATCGATCATCCGGCCTAATGACCTCGTAAAAAATACTCCCATCTCCCGATCGTTTGCTGGCCTTCCGTAAGCAACAGCCCAGATCGAGGAGCAGTTTTTCGCAACATTTCGGATTGCTCCAACTTCGGAATGGGGGCTCCGCTTGTTCGTCCAGATTTGGCATGCACTCAGGCGATTTCCAGGTATTGGCCACCCAAACCAAGCGCTTATCTTCTAGGGCACCAAGGCGTGTGGCCTGCGCCACGGAAATGACGGGCAGAAATGGCTGCGGCCTTACATGTTCCCGTTGATGTCTCTCTTTCACCAGCCAGTCCCCATGGGCTCTGAAAAGCCAATTTGCCATGGCCATGCGAACTGATATTACTATACGTATACACAATACCCGCTGGCGAATCCCATGGATTATAAATCTTCCGAAATCTTCCACCCAGGCATCCGTGCGTGGAAATGAATACGGGATCAGGATCATCAATTCGCCGCCGCCGAACGAAATCCAAGCCTCTATTGGTTTTGTTTCGGAAAGATTTGTGTCAAAAAATTTCATTATAACCTCCTGAAGACCATGTTCCCCGTGCCAGCCCACCTTCCGCCCTCCTCGCGCGCCCGGCGCTTCTCCCGCTCGCGCGAGGTCTCGGGATAGTCCGCATCCTCCTCGAAGCCGTATGCCCGGAAGAAGGCCCGCGCCCGGCCCATCTCGTCGTCGTGGACCTCCATGAGGACGCTCTTGAGGCGGCCCGCGTAGGGGAAGGACTCGAAGCCGCGCTGGTTGGCCATAGCCGCGCCAAGTAGGCCCTTCATGCCGTCCAGGACATGCCATTCGTGGCCATCCGTGTCGATCTTGATGTGATGGGGCTCCATGAAGCCCCACTCGCGCACAAGGCGATCACTGGTGGTGCTGAAGATACCATAGCCGCACTCCATAAGGAACGTGGTGTCGCACAACCGGACGGACGAAATGCGGGTGCGGTATTCGCTGAATCGGTGGATGGACGTTCCTGGCTTAAGGGAGGAAACGAAGAATCCGCCGAAGCGCTCGCCTTCTGAGACACAGACGGGCAACGCTTGAATTTCCTTCGCCAGGCCATTTAGATCGATATTCTGGAGAAGCCGCGCACAGTTCGGGATGTGCGGCTCGAAGGCCACGACCTCCAGGCCCAGCCGCGCCGCATAGAGGGAATAGAGGCCCACGTTGGCCCCCACGTCCCAGAGGACTTCGCCCGGCTCCGTGCATTTTCGCAACCAAAGCAACATCTCTGGTTCTTTTGTCGCATAGGTCTTCGCCCGCCCGCGTTCCTGGGCGTTACCGCAGAGGAGCTTGACCTGGACGCCCTCGCCGCCGCGACCGGGAAGGGCGCACGCGATCTCGCGCGGGGCGTCGATGAGGCCGCGGAGGAGGGATCTGATATCCATAGGCAGCGGGACACCACCGGGCGGTGGTTAAAAATACCTACCGTCAAATTTCCACGCCATACCTAAACCAACCCCACCATACCGGACCCAATCGCACCTTGCCCAAGCCCGCCTAACCCGACCATGCCAAACCTAGCCAGGCCCCATCGCGCCCCGCCACATTACTCCACATCAAATTTGATGATCTGAAAGCGCCCATAGGTGGGGCGAAAGTCGCCCAGACCCACGAGCCGACCGGCTACGGAAAGAACCTCATGGAACAGATGGTTATCGATGTACTCAGGCGTGAGCACCTGGAAGACGAACCCTGCCTGCCAGCCGACGCACAGGGCGGGCCGGATGCGGTTGATGCCGTTGCGCTGGACGGTCACGCGGCGGGTGTCCAGATAGTCCCAGGCATCCTTTCCCGTTGAGGCCAGAAGGGTAAGTGAGACGATGCCCGCCTTGAACAGATCCATGGCGCTCTTGCGGGGGCTCCTTGGATCTTGCTTGAACTTGGCCGCGTGGATCATGGACTGGCGCACATACTCGCCCGGGATGCAGATGCGGCTATGCTCGTCGCGCCAGACGTAAGATTCCACATCGTCCGTCTTCTTAGCCTTGCTGTTCTTGGCCGCCTTTGATTTCTCCTCCACGGACTCGCAGTTCCATCGGTGGAAGAGGAGATCGGAACTTCCTTCGAGCGTTGCCGTCACGACGTAAGGCTCTAGCGTCTGTATCGACGGCCCCGCCCCGTTGCTCTTGTTTGCATCCAGCATCTCGATCTTGCTACCCATTGAATCCTCCTTTTGGAATTCCAAAACCACGCCTCACCGGACCATGCCTAGCCGTACCCAATCACGCCATGCCAGGGCTAGCCGAACCACCCCCTTTTAGTAAAAAAATTTCAGGGATGATGTTAGTCGCATATTTACCAGGGATAGAAATGGGGGTTAACCCCGTTCTCCTGGTAAATGCGCTCTACATATTCCACTCGACCGTCACCCTCACCATAGAGTTCACGGATATAGCCCAGATACCCTTTAGGGTAGATAAAGCGGCTTTCGTCAATGAACTCGTATTCTTTATTTTCCTCTATCATGCGATACCAATTGGATTTCGGAATGCCGAGATAAGCGAAAGCATCCACCGTCGTCGGTTTTATCTTCCGTATGAGATCGTCGGTCATCCGTCGATCTTCGGGGGTCTCTGTAGGCGAACCATAAATCCAAGTGGTATAGGTTCCGATGTTGTTGGCGTGCAGGATGGGAAACTTTTCCTCGAAATCTGCGCGGCATTCGCCCTTTTCCATGTAAGAAAGCATCCGGTCGCTTCCGCTCTCCACGCCGACATAGAGACCGACGCAACCAGACTTGGCCATCTTTTCGATCAGCTTTGGTGTGAGTTTGTTCACGCGGCTTTCGCAGGCCCACTTCAGATTCATGCCGCTTTCGACGAGCAAATCGCAAAATTCCTCCACACGCTTGAGGCTGACTGTGTAGTTATCTTCGCGAAAATATGCGCCCGCCATGCCATATTTGTCCTTCAGGAACTGCATATGCGAAAAAATTCTATCGGCGGAAATGTGCCGGAAACGTTTCCCGGAAACGTCCTGCACGCCGCAGAATCGGCAGGGGAACGGGCAGCCGCGCGAGGTGTTGAGCGAAACCACTGGATGTATGTATGATTTTCCGAACAACTTCAGCGACCAATTGTATGGCAGGTCCCAAAATGCGTCTAAATTGGGCCATACTAGTTCGTTCATCTCCACAACCCGCGTACCCTGGACGATCCTGCTAGGCGCTCTTCCCTCTATAATATCCAGCGCAGCCGTCTCGCCCTCGCCCACGACAACATAATCAAAAGTGCTTGGCATCATCTCTGGCAGAACCGTCGGATGGGGTCCACCGCACATCTGAGGAATGTCGGGATAATCTCGTTTTAGGACAGTGCTTAGTTCGCAGGCCGAGCGATAACTCATGCTGTGGATATACCACCCAAGATAATCCGGCCGGAACGAATTGATCTCCGCCTCCAGGTCCGTCCCGACCTCCATCGTGCCGTCCGAGTTGTTCTGCGCGAAGCCGCCGCGCGAGTGGCCCTCGACGGTCTTGAGGTCCCCCTCCATCGTCCGCGCCCAGTTGCGGCCCGAGAGGGTGTCCTTGTGCCGCCGCCATGGCGATTCGACCTCGCGCACGATGTCGCGATACTTCCAGGTGAAGGTGTAGAGATCGACGATCTTGACTTCGTGGCCGAACTTCTCCAGGTAGGCCGCGACGTAGCCCAAGCCTTGCGGGGCGCGGTTGTCGCCGAAGTGGAGCGGGGTGTAGTTCGGGCGCGGGCGCGGGGCGGTCAGGAGGAGCACACGGCGCGGGGCCACCTTCTGGCGGGGGACGTGTATCTGGATGAGGCCGCTTGCGCTAGTCGTCATCCTCGGCGGCGAGGTTCCCGTTGGGCGATTGGGACGAATCAAACAAGTCGTCCTGCAAGTGGAACTCGTGCCCGCAGCCCATGCACTTCACGTCGCGCTGCGGCACATGGCACATGTAGGTCCAGGGGCCTTCCGTCCGCCCGTATGTCCGGATGGCCATCCCGAAGAAATTGCACTGGCACTGCGGGCATTCGACGTTCACGGCCCCTCCTCCGGCGCGGGCGAGTCCGCTTCCGTGTCCGCTTCAGTATCTTGCCCGGGCTCGGACTCGGGCTGGCCGGGGTTCAGCACCCGCACCTGGACGGGAAGGGCCGTCTGGCTCGCCGTGGCCGCGCCGCCCGGAACGCCCCCGAAGGAGACGTTCACCTGGACGAGTTGCTGGCCCTGCACTTGGCCCGGCAACCCCCAGCGGCGGAGGCCAACCATCTCAGTGACGTGCTCGTGGTGTCTCTGACGCACCCGATCGTCTCGTGCCTCCCATGTATGAAGTTCCGTGCTCCCATCGGGATTTTTCAACGTTACCGGAGAATACTGCTTGGCGTCATACAGTGCGCGTGTCTGCTGGGCGAGGAAATCCTCGTCGATGCCAGCCTTTAGGAGGATGGACTGGATGACGGGCATGGCCTTCTTGATGATCTTGCTGCAATCGCGCTCAATGGTCTTCTCTCGATAGCCTGCGGCGCGGAGGGCCTCTTCCTGGCTCTTGCCTTCAATAAGAGCCTTGGCGATCTTGGTGCGGCGGATGCGCACATCCAGACGGCTTCCAGGCAGATAATTCTTTGCCACCGCCGCGCCCTCCCCGGAATCAGGCCCCGGATGTGAATATGGGGCCAATGTGACAAAAATTCAAGGTGCCGCTCATTTGTCCTTTCGCTCAATCAATTCACTGACAAAATCGTCATCGTCTTCGTCCCTTGCCTCCCCGGCGGACATGTCGCTGTTCGGGCATCCAGGCCAGTGGTAGGACTGCGCGGCCACGGCCATGTCGGTCACGAACCAGCCGCGCGCCGTCTCCAGCAAGTCCACGGACCATGAGCCCCCGACCGCCGCCCCGGCCCGCTCCGCCAAGGCCCTGAGATGGCCCTCATCGTCCATCCGGTAGAGAAAATCCAAGTCCACGGATTCCGCGCCGCCCCGCCTGAGCGCCTTCTTGGGCCAGTAGGGATGCCAGCATTGGACCTTTCCATCGTCCACAAAAAACCGGAACTCCCGGCAGACTGGCATATCCTTATAGCGGGGGCAGATTGTGACGGGCCTGATGGGCAGATACTCGCGGACGGCCCAATGCCGCCACGGAAGGCCCATGAAGTCGGCCGTCTCGGAGAATTCGACAATCTTGAAGATGTGCCGCGCGAGATTTTCGGGTCCGGAGACGTAGCAGGTGTCCCGCCAGTCGTGCTTGGCGGAGGTCTGACCCGTGCGGAGGAAGCACGGGTAGCCAATATTATCGGTGGCTTCTTTGAGCAAGTCCACGAAGGGTTGAAACGCTGGCCCAGGGGCCTCGCCGTCAAGGACATTAAACAAATCCTTCATGCAATCGTCTGACATTGAAAGCTGGATAGTCCTGGGGATAGGCAGGCCAGCCGCCTCGATTTTCGGGAACCAATGTGACAGTTCGTTCGGATCGCGATTCACGCCGCCCGCCGCTTACGCTGTGGCGCCACTTCCACGATGTCCCCGGGCTGGTGGTAGGTGCCGTCCGCCGCATCCGCCGCGAGCCACGCTGCGTTCCAGCAGATGGTGTTCCAGTGGCCCGCCTTTTGTTCCGGGGACTTTGGGTGGGTCACAAGCCCCGGATTGTCCCGCATGAAGGGATAGATGTCGTTGAAAGCCCGGCGGGCCGTGTCGCTCCATTTGCGCCATTTCTTGAGCGGAACCTTGTGCGGGTTTGGGGTCATCGTCCACGCCTCCGCTTCTTCTGCGCGAACTCCGGATCGTGCTCGATGGCGTTCAGGAGACGCCGCTGCGCCTCGGCCTTCTTCTTCGTTGTGCGCTTTGCTTTTGTGCCCCCGGGCGTCGAGACCCGGTAGCCGCCCTTGGTCTTGGTGATCTTGACCGGCATGGCCCTAACTCCCGATCTTCCGCAACGCCTTGACCTCCTCGCGCGCGATCTTCTTGGCCGCCCGGAGGCGCGACGGGTCGCTCTTGACCGATTCGGATTCACGCAGGGTGCGCAGATCCTGTTCGGCCCGGAACTTCTTCATCTCGGCCGCCGACCCGGGCCTTGGAGAGTCGGCCCTTTCCGTCCGGCTGCCCTTGCCCTCTTTCTTCGCCATCCTCAGCGCCCCCTCATCTTGCCGGGCATGGCCTTGCCCATCTTCTTCTGCATGGCCTTGCGGTCCTTGTCGCTCATCATCATCCCGGCGTCCTTGGTGCCCTTGCCCTTCTTGGTTGGCTTCTTCATGTGAGTCTCCACGGGCGAAAGTGAATATACGGATGGCTTAATCCACCGAGACGCCAGACTGCCGGGCATCCATGAGGATGCTATATGCCCTAAACGTCGGGTATTCGGATTGAAATCGACTTAGGGCTTCCTTGGCCAGGGCTGGGAAGTCTGCGCGCCCATTAAAATCAGTGTTGAATTCAAAAACCCCCGTACCAAAAAACATTGTTTTTGACATCAGGGCACCCTCTGCATCCTCGGCACTTACGATAACTTCCATTCATGCCTCCCTGGAAGAAGGAATGTCGCCACACTCAAATCCACGGCCATGCTTGAAAGAACATGGCAGTGGCCCTGTCTTCCTT
>Ga0208957_1001321_pt1 | contig 13156 bp, 15 predicted proteins | sample RifOxyA1_FD_184029 | JGI IMG/M metagenome (GOLD analysis project Ga0208957, IMG submission 184029) | Groundwater microbial communities from Rifle, Colorado - Rifle Oxygen_injection A1 (SPAdes) | ecosystem: Environmental > Aquatic > Deep subsurface > Groundwater | place: Rifle, Colorado, United... | reverse complement strand
AACCTCAGCATTAAACTCAATTCCCTTCGGGAACTTTAAAGCTCGAAACCTACGGAGAAAAACTATGAAAATCAAGAAAAGCAAACATGATATATACCTTTCAGATGAAGGCAAGGACAGCAATAAGTATGTAATCAAAGGTAATAATCTTACTTGCAGATGGATTGAAAGAAGTATTCTTGTATGGTCAGAAAAAGATGGAATACCTGATTTTGTTAAATTATTAAGCAGAATGGAAAACGAAAGAAGCAGGATGGCTAAAAAATTATTTGAAAAAGGTGTTAAGTCATGGTAAGAAACAAAATCTGGAAATCAAAAGCATATAAGAACACAAAAGTAGATTTCATAAAATCTCAAATGTCAATAAATAAGATACTATTGCAGAATGGGATTAAAGATGTTCAGCATACCCAAATGGCAAATAAATCCCAGATTGTATTTATGAAAGAATTAAAGATTGAGGATAAGAGTATGAAAATAGGAGTTAAGATAAGTTTGCCTAATGTTACTGATAGAAACAAGAATCAGCTTTATAGGGCATTATTTTATTATTTGAAAGCGAAGTTTGAGAGTTTAACTTTTGGATTTGTAGAGGAATATAACGAGGCTTTCATAAAAGAGTTTATGCCATATCTGATAGCAGATAAACAAGGCAGAACTGTTGCTGATTTGATACTGCCAAAATTTAATAATGCAATAGGAAATATAAGAGATGAGGGAGAACAGTTATTTTTAGAAGATAAAACAGAAGATTAAATGGTTTCGGGCTTTAATTTTTCAACCGAAAAAGAGTTTAATAGGGATTAAATTCAATAATCCCTATCGGGATTACTCTCGTCAGGAACTGACGAGCTTTTCCTTACGGAAAAGGAATTTGAATCCCAACATTATGAAATATTAAAACGTCGCATAATTGCCGTTAGGCAGTTCGCCTGATGACTCACCCAAATTAAGATGATGGAGGATTGATTGAAAATGGAGATAAGGACAAAACACAAATTAAGAAAGATGAAGGTTCAGGATTTGGCAATGATGCAGTTATCATTATGCTACGACGATAAGACAAGTGATTATGAGATTTTTATTAGAAGACCACAAGGAGATGCTATCATAATTCAGAACGCAAGTAATTGTAGAGAAATATGTGTTTTGTCTTGCGATAAAGATAGAGAAGTATTATTTGTAGGAGAAATAAACAATATGGATATAGTTAATGTTGATATTACACCATCAGCTTAACTTCGCCTAACTGTATACATTATGACCAACAAAAAAGAAGGTGAACAGCAAAAGTTCCCAAAGAAAGTATTTGGCGAACTGAAGCTAAATGGCGGATTAAACCATCTAACTCAAATAATAAAGACCAAGTACCTTTATCCTACAAAAGATTATCCAGAAGGCAAGGCGGTAATAGAAATAATAGCCCCAGATCACATAAACTCCTTCTCAATAAAAAAAGATGACATAAAAGACATTCCAGAAAGGATAATGCAACTTTCCATGATGATGGATAGGTTGCAAGATTCCAGAGACAAGGAGCTTATAGCCGACAATATCAACTTCAACAAAAAATTAATGGAATTGGCAGAAAATGAAAAGCATTCTTTCCAAGCAAAATCCTTCCGCTTTATAGAAAAGGATTATGTCAGGACACAGCAACTAATGTCAGACCTTGCAAAATTATTTGGTTATTTATTCTACAAATACAAGAATGACATCGAAAAGGAATCCAGAGTGGAATACATGGCTAGCTCAAGGAATGCCATAGCAATCGGAATGGCAACAAAAGTTAGGGAAAATTTTATTCAGGGCTTTATGGAAGGCATAAATGAGCAAAAAAAATGATTTTAAGGGACAACAAAAAAGAGAAATGGAATTGACAATAAAAGCAACTTATTCAGCTTTTTTAATGTCAATCATAACTTGCATCATAGTAATTTTGATAGAAAATGCCTAAAATCATATCAAACATAGGAATAATGCTTTACGGAATAAAGTATATGCTTGATAGGTATATGTCCTTTTTCGGTTACGCAATAATGCTCTTTCTTATAGCATTTAAAGCCATATCAGAATTTCTATTTATCAAATACCTCGCCTTGATAATCCTAATTTGGTTTGCACTAGCTGGATTCTTTATGCCAAAAGAAAAATTCAGGGGCTTCGTAAGAAGCCTCATTGTTGAATAAAATGCCTAAAAAAAGATATATCGGAAGGCTGAGGGAGACAGAATTTGTGGGAAATAATGGGAAATCATTGACAAAAAAGCAAGTGCGACATAATTTAGAAGTTTTGCTTAAATATTATAGAAGACCAAGATTTCACAGGAATGGTAAAAATACTTCCACAAAAAATTAAGTCGGTAGATAATTTCCAGACTCCAATAATGGCATTGAAGCCATTATTGCCTTACCTGAAGAAAGACTGGACTATTTGGGAGTGTGCTGAGGGCAATGGCAACCTGACAAAAGAGCTGAACAGGCAAGGCTACAAAGCAATCGGCACAGATATAATTAAAGGCTACGACTTTCTAAGCTGGCATCCAAAATCTTTTGACTGCATAATAACCAACCCTCCATTTTCACTAAAACAAAAATTCTTGGAAAGGGCTTATACGCTTGAAAAGCCCTTTGCCTTTCTGCTGCCATTAACAACATTTGAAACTAAAAAAAGGCAATTCCTATTTCAGAAATATGGATTGGAAGTAATATTTTTTGACAAGAGGATTAATTTTGAAATTCCTTCTGGAAGGGGGGGTGGGGTCTTGGTTTGCTACAGCTTGGTTCACGAATGGCTTAAATATCGGTTCTCAGATAAATTTCCAGAGTTTGTTAGATATAAACCAAAAAAAGCTAGTTGAGGTAATGCCATAATGCCACAAATTCATGTAAAGTCCGATGGAAAATTACTGATCATAATAGAAACTGGTGCAAACTTTGAAAGAAGCATCAATGCTGTAATGGGCATATTAACCCTCTGACCCGAATATTTCCTATGGAACACCACAAACAAGATGATGTAAAAAAGCATATTGAAAAGCTTGTTAAACCCATATTTGAGAAAGTTATTTCTGAAAGTTCCAAAGGAAATAGAATTTCTGGAGATGTAAACAAATCAAGTGTTGGCAAAGATGTTTACTTTAGTATAATAAATGCCATAAGAAATGGAATTTACCCATCCAGATTAGCATCAAAATTAAATGTCAAAAGGCAGGCTCTGACAAGATATATCAGGAGGTTGAAAATAGACGGTATTATAATAAAAAAAGGCTATGGCACTTGGGAGATAAATGAGCAAAAATATAATGAATTTCTGCAATCAAAAGATGTAAACAAATCAAGTGCGGTAGCAATTAAAGACTGCAAATCCATGTTTACAAGTGGCAAAAGAATTAGGGGGCATGGATTCCAGATAACAGTCAGGATTCCAAGAATAAGGGGATGGGAAAAAAGAAGAGAGTATCTGGAAAGGGAAAAAATAAAAAATCCATCTTTATCTTATGAGCTAATAGGCAGTAATTGGGACGGGGAAAGGATAATTGTGCAAGGTCATAAGGTCTGGCTTACCCCAATAAGCATAATAATCTATGCCCCAGAATGGAAATCATGGTTTGCTAAAATAAGTAAGGATTCACAAAGTCATGCAATTTATGATTTACTTCAGATTATCAAGAAAACGGAAACTCTCCTTAAAGTATCATTTGAAAAAAACAAGAAATACGAATGGAAAGTATCAAGACAACATTATGGAATAATAAAAAATGCCTTAGCTGTCCAATACGACAAGACGGGAAAAAAGATGTATTGTTATGCAGAAAGGGGCTTAATCTATGTTATAGACAATTCTCACAATTTGCATGAGTTTGAAGGTATGCACCCAGATACAGCAGTTCAAGACACGCAGATAGTAGATAATTTTTTTGTAAGCCTCAGCCAACATCCAATAACCCCAGAGCAGATTTTAAATACTTTTCAAATCATAGCCCAAAACCAGAAAACAGAGCAAGAGAAATGGAGCTTTTATGCAGAAAACATTGGAAGCCACACCAAAGCTATTATAAAGCTAGAAAAAGGCATAGGCAGATTAATAGACCTTAAACAAGGAAAACCCACCCCAAAGCCCAAAAAACAGAGAATCAGCCCTAATATACTAAGGCATCTCAACAAAAAGGGGGAATTGGTGTACTAAAACCATAGTATAGTTTTTTAGAAAAATGCTCATAAAATGTGCTCTGGAAGGCTGTAAAAAACGATTCAGGAAAAAGCATAAAAACCATAAATACTGCTGTAAGGAACACAGGGACAAAGCAGAACAAAAAATATCAAATGAGAAAAGAAAAAATATTATATGTTTTACCTGTGGAAAAAAATGTTATGGATACCAATGCAGGAAATGCACAATGGAAACGAAAGGATCTAGGCTAAATAATAGAATAAGAACTAGAAGAAAAAAATTGAGGAATTTATGAAAGCACTTTCAATCCAAGAACCCTTTGCTTATCTAATAATTAATGGGTTGAAAGACAAGGAACATAGGACTTGGAAAACCAAGTTCAGGGGAAGGTTTTTGGTAGTTTCCTCGCAGAAGCCCGATAAAGAATTTATGAAAGAATATGGATTTAAAAAAGAAGCATTTAAATATGGCGTTATTCTTGGATCTGTTGAATTATACGATATTGAAGAATATGGCAATGGTGTTTTTGCCTTCCTATTAAGGCAGCCATTAAAATATTTTATTCCGATTCATCAAAAGGGAAAATTGGGTTTTTTTGATATTGTTTCAAGGAAAGATATTATTGAACAAGAGCAGGTGTTATTTCCAGATGCTAAGTAAAGATAGGTTTGAAATCATAAATAAGAAATTAAACAATATAAGTAACATAATCCCAAAATAAATCATGCTAAAGCATGGGGCTTTTGAGATTTTGTCCCTATACTTTGCTTCAATTCATAAAGATATGCTTCGGCATCATTGCACGAGACGTTTGGCTGTGTTACGCTCAGCCTACGCAAGTTACAAGAAGCGTTGAAATCAGATTGCGAGGAAAAACCACAATGCAAACAAGCAAAGGAATCGTAATACCGAGAACCAAGTTTAAGGCAATAACAAGAAAAGTCTAAAGCCCTAAAAAATAACAAATTATTTAAGTTTAAAAGCAAATAAGGGTAAGGAATTTCAAGCCAAGCAGTCCAAAGATATTTGAGGAGTTAAAATCTTGTATTAAAGAAAGATGAAAGGCAAACATATTAACACTGAAACTGTAAAAGATGCTATTGAATCACTTATGGAGATTGCAAGAGTAAAACAGGAGATAAAAGATGAGTTAGCAAGTTGAGATTTAAAATATTATTTTGGATTGTTGCATTGCTTTCACTAATCTTAATCCCAAGCATATCTGCCTCGATTGTTCCGCTTTCTGTAGGAACTTATGATGTGATAATGTGCGAGCCTTTAAATGAAAGCTTAGCTTATGGGCAGATTGACTACAATGACCCTGCCATTTCAAGAAGCAATGATAATATCCAATCAATATTTTCAAATAGCCCTAGTGATGCTCGTATATATGCTTGGACTCAACACGCTTTAAATTCTTCCATGTTTCCCTCTAAAAACCACGCATCTTTAAGGACAACAGTTTTGACTTGTAATGTAACTATGAAGCCAATAGGAACACCAGACGCAGGTTTTGTTAATGTATCTCTTGTAAAGCCAATTAACGGAATTAACGGAACTGCATCTTATGGTGTATCAAGCTTTAATGTAGAAAATCCTTGCGGCGGGGTAGTAATTGGAGCTTTCCCATCATTTCCAAACTTTGAACAATCGCCTTTTTGCAATGTAACCCCTGAAAACAGGACATGGATTTCTTCAACTAATGTTGGTTTTAATAATACATGGAATGTTACAAATGCTTGTCAAATTGCAGTTGATGAAGAATTTGAAAATATAACATTCGCATATATCGCATCTCTTGATATTACGGGTGTAGGCACAAGAATAACATTTGCAACAAAAGACAACAATGCACAGCCTGCTTGCTTTGGAATGAGTTATAAGATAACTTCAGTAGCAGATACAACCAAGCCAAAAGGCAATATGTCAGTAAATAACACATCTCCAAAAATTAATGATAAGATTAATTTTACGATTAATGCAACGGATGAAACTTCTTTATCGTGGTTCTTATTCTTGGATAATCAGACAGGAAAAATGAGAAATCAAAGCATTATATTAAGCGGAACGGCAACGGATTATTTAGCTAATTTTTCTTCTAATATAACCGTTCCGAGAGGAACTATAATAAATTTTACAGGATGGTGGAATGATACGAATAATAATATTAATCAAAATTCAACTTTAATAACAATAAACAACACACCACCAAGTTTTGATTTAGTTTTGGGTGGTGCAAAGGAAAAAGAACCTTATAATTCATCTTTGGTTGGCTATTGGGATTTTGATAATTGGAATGAGACTTATGTTTTTGACAGAACTTCTAATAATAATGGTGGCTTGATTGCAGGGGCTAACAGAAGCTATGGAAAGTTAGGCTGGGGCATGGTTTTTGATGGAGTAAATGATTATGTTAGTGCCTTAGATAGCAGCTTATTTTCTTTCCCAAACAAAGGCTTCACTGTTGAAGTGTGGATAAAGCCGAGTGTTTCACCAGACAATTATGATTCGATTGTTGGGAAGTGGAATAACCAAGCCCCTGCAACAAAGGAATGGCTATTCAGGTTTGGAACTTCAGGTACCTTTGAGTTTCGTTTAATAGATTCTACAAATACAGGCATTGGAAGAAGCACAACAGATACCATCCCTGTTGGGCAATGGACACATGTAGTAGGAACTTATGACGGTTCTACGACATCGAGTGGAGTTCAAATTTACATAAACGGGGTAAGAAAAGACACAACCGCTATAGGAACAAGCTATGCTGGAATGAACGACACTTCCGCTAAACTTTTCATGGGCGTAATGGAAGACACTGTCAATGGTAATAACGGTTTTTTCAATGGTATAATAGATGAAGTTGAGATATGGAATGTAGCTTTAAGTGCAGATGATATAGCAAAAAGATATTCACAAAATAAGGGAACAGGAAACATAACGACGCAAAGCTCTTTGAGCGTGGCTGTAAATTCAAGCTCTGATGCTGATAATGATGTTTTGTTTACAGCAGTTGACTGGTGGAAGTGCCTTGACAATGGGAATTTATGTCAATTGAATGCAACGACAGGGAAGCCTAATGACAATGGGGTTGCTTTATGGCTGCCTTTGGATGAGCGGAATACAGTAAGTGATTATTCATTCTCAAATAATAATGTAATTATTCAAGGAGGAACTAAATTTACAAATAATAGTGCTATTGGCTTAGGAGCTTATGAATTTGATGGCGTTAATGATATTCTTAATATAACTTCCTCTCCTGTTTCAACCAGTGTTAATTATACAATCATGGCATGGGTAAAATATGATACTTTAGATGAAGGTGCTATATACGGCAGTTGGTTTAATACCGTAGACAATTCAGTTATCCTAATAGGGCTAAGTGACCATCAGGGGGGAAAAGCTAACACAATTAAATTTACAACGTTTACTAACGGATTATCTGTTACTAATACGACATCAGATTCTGGAGTAATACCATCTCTTGGTGATTGGACTCATATAGCCGCAGTATATTCACATGATGGAGATACGTCTGCTAACAGAAGGCTTAGGATATATACTAATGGAATAGAAAGGAATATTGCTTCAGTTACTTCTGGCGGAACTTCACAAGGCAGTGGGAATTTCTTTGCAGTAGGTTTAGGTCATGACGGAACAAGTAATAATTATTTTGATGGAATAGTTGATGAATTTTATTATTTCAATAGAAATTTAAGTGCTTCAGAAATCAGCCAGTTTTACTGGGCAGGAGTAAGAAAAGGGCTTACATTAAATTCATCCCAGACAAAAAAGAATGAAATCTGGAATGCAACAATAACATTATATGATGCCAAACAGGGTGTTTCAACATCAGCTAATTTCAGTTTTGACAAAATACGGAATACAATACCCAATGGGACAAATTTCTTCAATACGACAATAAGGCATGGAAACAGAAATATGACGTTTAATATAACATCTGCTGCGTTTGACCCTGATGTAGGAGAAGGAATAGATACTTTATACTATCTATTCTATCAAAATTTCTCTGGAGATTGGAAGCTATTAAGTAATACTACAGATTTGAATGTAACCACAAACATATCAACAGGAGATGGGCATTATGGGCTGCTCGTAAATGTAACCGATTTGGAGGCTACTGCAAAAAGCTCAATTTTAGCTTTTGAGATTGATACTGATACTCCCTCACTTGAAGCATTTAACTATACCGACAGCACATTTACAAATCAGAATCTAACCTTATTGGTAGCTGTAAAAGATAATTCCCTGCCTTATAACAACAGCATAAGGGTATGGAAAGGAAGCCGAGATTATCACACAAACAGCAGCACGGCAAGAGTAGGGAAATACATCAATCTAACCAACTTAAACTTAAATCTTACCGAAGACGGCAATTACACTATTGAAATTAACTTCTCTGATGCGGTTTCTGAATCGCCTTTGATAAAAGATGATTACAAGAAAGGCAAGAAAGGGGAAAGTGAACTGATATTTAACGATTCAAAAACCAATTCTTTAATGCTGATGAAAATATGGTTTGTTGAAAAACAGGATAAATTAACAGATACTCCTGCTACATTAAAATCATATTCTGAATTTAACCAAAAAGGGACTCACCTGAATTTCGGGGTTAATTTTACCGTAGTAAAGCCAGAAACAAAAATAATTTTTAATTTGAGCATAGATAAAGAGAATTTTGATGTGATTAATAATTCTGGAATAGAGGGGCTTATAGTTTTTTATCCCAAAGGCATTGACTTCGATGGGGTATTATTGGTTAATGGGATTAGCAGAGGATATAATGCAATAGTAACAAAAATAGACAATAAAAATGTTCAGGTAAAAATTGAACCAACATCGGTTTTAGCTGGTAATGATGTTGTGGAGTTTAGAAGTGAAAGCATATTCGGGTTGAATGTTGTAACATTTGTTTATAATTTAGTTATTGATAGGACACCCCCATCGGCATTTTCTTTCAATATATCTGGATTTCCAATAAATAATACATTTACAAATCAAAAAAATTTTAATATAACTGTAAATGGCTCTGATGATTACACAGCAAAAGCACAGCTATACATCAATGATATTATTAACTCAACATCAAATTATAATAACGAATCAGTAAACATAACTAATATACCTCTTCCAGATGGAAATCATACCTTAACTGTGCAAATAAATGATACTGCTGGAAATAAAATTAATTTTTCATATTTCTATAAAATTGTTATTGATACCATAATACCAACAAACATAAGCCCTCTTAACAGAACAGTAATAGGAAATTCAACAAACATCTTGGATAACACCGATGTAAATCTTACAGTAGAGATAAGGGACACTTGGCTTGATAGTGGAAATTTCAGCGAAAACTGCACTTCCACTTCAAGAAGCTGGATTAATCATTCTGTAAATATAGAATCCAATAAAACTTATCATAATGTTTTAGGAAGTGCAAATTTTTCGGCAGGGCAGGTTTGCGGATGGAAATATTATTTCTATGATAGGGCAGGAAATGAGCTAGACCCAATATTTACTTTCAAGATTGGAAGCTCTGCAACAACCAGCCCCGCAAGTTCAAGTGATGATACATCAACAGCAACACAAGGTACAGGGACAGGAACAACGCAAGCAACAGCAGAAGTGTCATCAGAATTAAATCCAAATGATCCTATAAATGTTTTTTTCCCAAGCGAATGGCTTATAGAAAAGGATACGGAAGTAAAAATATTTTTCTTCAATGATCAGAAAAAGCTTCATGATCCAATTATAATAAATTTTGAGTTTAAGCCCTATGACTATTTTATATATAAAGACCTGAAAAAACATTCAATAGGCAATTATACAGCAATATTCTACACTCAAAGCTTTGCAAGGCTTGAAAATCCAAATGACGGCTCAGCACTATCATATACCCTAAAAATATCAGCGATTTCCAGCCCAGAGGTAATAAAAGAAGTGACTTTCACTATAAAAAAATCCTCATTTGTTGATGCAATAACTCAATTTGCACAAGAAAGGAAGGAAGATACATTGAAAGTTATCGGAAAAATAACAGGCTCAAATAAGGAAAAACTGACCACTTGGCAGATAATTGTAATGGTTGTTGCCTCTATTTTCGGATTTTTAATGTTATTATTAATCATTGCATTTTTTGTGTATATCAGCAAAGTAACTTCAAGGGGCAAAAAGCATAAAGATTTGGGATTTGGCTAAATTCATAATTCTGAACAAAAAATAACAATGTTTAAATACTAATTCTGCGAAAACTTCAAAATACTGAAGATTAGAAAAAACCATAGTATTGTTTTTTAAAATGGGCAAAAGGTATGAAAATATATCAAAGCTTCTTACAGCATTGGAAGAGATGAAGGAATCGGCTACAATCCACAAACTAGCCGAAGAGACTGGAATGCACCAGAACACCTTAGAGGAATTGCTTAATCTTTTTGAATTGCTGCCAGAACTGCCATTTAAGGTAAGAATAATATCCAATAATAAGAGGAAAATAATAATCAAGGATGATAATCTGGATTCAAACCAAAAAATCAATCTAAAGCTAAACCAAATAGAAAAAAAACTGAATTTGCTGATGAAAAGATGACCAACATAAGTCTAGGCTCAAATTGCAATTTAAATTTATCCAAGCTTATAGATACAAGGCTTCTCGTTCAGGCAAATTCTGGTGGGGGAAAATCTTGGCTATTAAGAAGATTATTGGAAAAATCTCATGGAAAAATACAACAGATTGTATTGGACTTAGAGGGGGAATTTTCAACTTTAAGGGAAAAATTGAATTATATTCTTGTGGGCAAAGATGGTGAATATTTCCAGAATCTTTGCCCCAATGAAATAAATTCTACAACATTTATAACTTATCTTGAGGTATGTGCATGAAAAAAACAATATTATTGCTTATACTGCTAATAATAAATACTGCTTTAGGCAATGCCCTTCTGATAGAGCCTGCAACAATAACCACATCAGCAAATGTAAATGAGGAAAAAAAAATCGAATTGAGCATAACAAATGATCAAAGTTTCATAATCTATGATATTGAGTTCTCTGGAAACCCTTACATAACCTATCCAGCAAAGATAAGCCAATTGGGAATAAATGGAACAATAAAAAAGAACATAACGATTTTAACTAATGCTGATTTTTCAACAGCCCAATATGTGTCATTAATTAAGTTTTTTTATTTTCAGGACATATCGTTTCCTTCAAAAACCCATGACATAAACATAACAGATTCGCAATATGTGCCTCTAAAAATTACAATAATTAAGGGAGATTCTATAAAATGGAAAAACTATGGCTCATTGCAGCATTCAGTAACTTCTTCTGACTTTAATGTCATGTTGCAGCCAAATGGCGAGACGACAATAAGCTTCAATGAAATAAAATACATAGATTACCATGATACAAATACGGGATTTCATGGATTCATAAATGTGACCAACCAAAGCTCCCAATTGACTCATAATCCTGATTTTGATAAAAGTTTTGTGATAAATCTGGAATCAAGGTTTAGGGATACAACAATAGAACTTTCAATAGTGGATAAATCAGATTTTACAGTAAGCCATAACAGCTATGAAGAAGGATTATTGAAAATATCAAATACTGGCGATAAAAAGGCAATAAGCCTTAATCTAAAAGCGGATAAAAGCTGGATTGCATTCAACAAAAACAACTTCAACCTGTCTGCTGGCTCAAATAGTTTCATAACATTCAGCATAAACCCAGTAGCAGCAAGCATAGCCGAAACCAACAATACCCATCAGATAAAAATAACTCTGCAATCAAGCAATGCAGGCTCAAAAGAATCAAATATAAATGTTTTTGTGCCTTATGAAAATTCTTTAGAGGAAGATTTAAGAAATAAAAGCTATGATCAGCTATTGGAAGAGGCAAGAAAATTAAGGGAAGCACTGGATAAGCTGCAACCACCACAAAATCCAGAGCCAATAATAATTTACAAGGAAAGTGAAGTGCCATATAATTATACCCAGACAGACATCTTCAATATGTACATCAGGTTGGGAAACATAGAAAAAGCCATTGGAGACACAAGCAAATTCTCGAATGAAAAAACGCAATCAATAGACTCAAGGCTGGAAAATCAGCTTATTCAGGTAGATAACCTTCTTTTAGTTGCAAATGAAAGCTTGCAATTGGGCTTGGAAAACAAAAAAAGGATTGACAATACATCAGTAACGGTGATAATACTTATCATCATAGTTTCTGCTTTAGTATTGGGGACAATTCTGATATTTACGCTGGTGAAATACAAGAAAAAATCATTAATGGAGCAATTGATGAAGTAACATAATCCCACCATCTAAAGATGGGGGCTTTTATCCATAAGCTCAGTCGCAGTTGTCAAAAGACCTTTGACATCATCACTTTGAATGTGAGGCTCTGTTACGAGAGCCGAAACACCATCAGCTTTGCTGTGGTGTTTAGAAGCGATATTAATCGCTCCGTTTAAATCAGCGTTTAAGGAGTAATTGCAATGCAAACACTTAAAAAAACCTTTGGAACGAGAACCAATCTGTCCGCACTTACTACAAAGTTTAGAAGTATGGTAAGGATTAACCCTAATTACATTAATCCCATTCTGAATAGCTTTGTAAGTGATAAAGCTATGCAGTTGGTAGAAACTCCAGCCATTCAGCCAGAAGTTAAACTTCTTGCCCCTGCTTCCTTGTCTTATTCCTTTGATATTCTCCAAAACAATTGTTCCAGCATTGCAGTTTGCAACAATCTGTTTGCTTATGCTGTGGTTTACCCAAGCCTTGAAACGTCTCTCCCTGCCAGAAATCTTTTTAAGCAATTTCTGGGCAGAACGAGTGCCTTTGGCTTGAAGCTTTGCCCTCAAACGCTTGAATTTGAGCCTATACCTTTTAATCTTATTTCCGCTAAAGAACTGCCTATTGCTTGTTACAGCAATGTGGTTTATTCCGACATCAACACC
>Ga0208957_1001320_pt1 | contig 13157 bp, 9 predicted proteins | sample RifOxyA1_FD_184029 | JGI IMG/M metagenome (GOLD analysis project Ga0208957, IMG submission 184029) | Groundwater microbial communities from Rifle, Colorado - Rifle Oxygen_injection A1 (SPAdes) | ecosystem: Environmental > Aquatic > Deep subsurface > Groundwater | place: Rifle, Colorado, United... | reverse complement strand
CTCATCTGGCGTACTAAGAGCAACCACGTAGCCGCCCGTCCATGTGTAGCGGGCATAGCTGTCAATCCCGACCAGGGAAGCTCCTAAGACATGGAACTGCTCATGGACGCCGACTGAGAAAAAGGCGATGACAAAGAGGGTGATACCGAGTGCGGTTAGTTTTTGTATCACGGTCACGATAGTGTCACCTGTTCCAGAAGCATCCGGTAATGACGGCGTGGATTCCTACCTTGCTCGTGCTGAACAAGGATTTCCTCGCAAGGCGGTAAGAACTTGACGTAGATGGTGGCCCCCCCGTAGTCATAGAAGGTTACGGGCCAGGTAGCGGCCATTGCTTCCTCAATTACCGCTTTGGTAGTCGCGCCGCCACCCCTTTCGGGCTGTCCCTGATTGTTGATAAGGTCATCGTCTACTTCAATCTCGCACTCAATCATCCTGCGGAGAGTCGGATAGACGATACCTCGCAGGTCGTAGTCAAGCAGGATTGGGGTCTTTGAAGTATCATCAGTGACAGGCAAGAACCGTAGCCGTATTAGCGTTGACTTCGGCTTGTTACCTTGGGTATCGGCAGGGAGATAAATCGTCTGAATCATGCTGGTAGCCGAACCAGTGAAATTGCCAATCGTAGTGTATGCTGTATCCTCTAATAGTTTATACTGCGCCTGCCAGTAAATGTCCGCATCGTAGGAATGCCCTAACTTGCACGTTAATTTGATGAATGCCTTAACATCGCTTTTGAAACCTGCATGAAGCCAGGACGTTTCCCAATAAGTGCTTGAACCCCCTGTTGGATACGTATAGTTTGTATCAGCCGTAATGTTACCATAGACCGATGTTAGCGGAATGGCTTGCAACGTAGAAGAACTGTCTGCAAAGTATAAACGCTTCTTTGGAATATTTGTTACCCACATTACTCCGACAGGCGCGGTTGTCAGAGATTCATAACCGATAGAGTGCCAGTACCAATCTGTAACGCCGTCTATCGTCTCTTGCCTGCCTGCAATAATATGGTTTGAATTCCCCCCCGTACTGTTTTCGATATAGCCGTACAGGTAAACATCATCACCAGCAAGGCCACTCACACGCCCTACATAGGCAGCCTGATTCTTGGCGTAAAGTCCTGGGGTGATGTATTGTGCCGCACTTGCGCTAGAGTCATACCACCAAAGAGCCTGAGTGCCGCACGGATAGAAAAGGTCTCCCTTCCACGCCATTGCTCCTTTCCCTGATGTGGAAGCGGTATTTATAACCGTTTCCTCTGTCTTACGTTGAACCACACCTGCCGAATCGAGGTAATAAAGACGGTCAGTTTTGGCAATATAAATAGTGTTACTCTCCGAGAACATTCCTGTAATGGGATAGGTGCTACTGTCAACTGTCGTCTGTGCAGACCAAGCCGTCCCGCCGTTAAGAGGATTAGGAGTATACCGTATGGCATTCGTGGTATCATTACCCCAAAGGTTAGGGGCAGCCCCGTTATTCATCTGGAAATACTGAAACGTATTTACTGCCGCCGTACTGGTTGTGACAACTTGTGCCGTACTCATATAACGATAAGCAGTAGAAGTTCCGAGAGCGATAAAGAGATAAGATGTGCCACTTACGGCAAACACTTCCAAAGAGGTAATCGCAGCAGGGGCTTGCCAAACAAAGGTGGCCGCCGTTCCCCCTGAGTTTAACTTAGCAAGGATAGTCCCATAGGCAACATAGTGAGCACTATTGAAATCAACACCCTTACAAGTTATAGTCCCACCTGCTGCCCATAGAGGTGTGGTGATGTCATCAAAGTAGCTTATCCCGGCGTTCGCACGGAGAATAACTCTTAACCTTGTGGCCGTTGAACTTATCTGTCCAGTTGCCGTGACTTCCCCCCAAGAAGCGGTTGTACGACCAGCAGCCGCTATGTCACTAATTCCATCATTGAGAATCAATGTGCCCCCCCCCGCTCCATCGCCAAATATCCATCCTGTAATAGAAACTGTCGCCCCTCTAAGTGTGTTGTCCCAAGTTAAATCCTGGTATGCGTCCCCATTATTTACTTGCCATGAGTATGTGCCTCCATGTGCTTGCACATCAGACCAAGCGCCACCCGTCCAGCTAGTATCAGCTTCCATATTGGCATTGGCTACTACTTCAGCAGGAGGAGTTGTTATGGAAGCGGGTAACGGTCCCGCAATAGCCATGCCACTGAATCGCAGGTCGCAGTTGGATGACAGAAAGTATTTCTTAGGTGTGTTGGGGTTATAGAACTCGTTAGCAAACCCCATTTCCCAAGAGTCCTGCCGGATGGAGAACTCTTTTTCGGGGGTGAGTTGGTTATAGCCCGGGTCTCCGTTGTAGATGCGGGTACTCAGGAAGTCGTCATAATAGGAACGGTAAAGAGGTTGCTTCGTTCTTGGGTCGGTGGCGAGATAAAAGCCCCATTTGATAGAGCCGTCTTGCCTGAGCAGTCCGAGGTCGTGCTTGCCTTCAACATAAGTTCCTGCCATTTACAGCCCCTTTAGCTGATGCGCCATGTAAGGCGTCACGAAATTCCCGCTTAACCTTTGGTACTCGGCAAACGCTTCGGCAGCTTCCATTTTGACACGGCTGCTATCCCTGTTGCCCATCGGTATCGCCATCTTGTCCAGCAACCAGTAGCGAGCATACGCAACCAACGCATCTAACTGCCCGCCCGCATCAATCGGGATGGTATCGGTCGCTGCGCTTAAAGCCCCTGAGAGGGGCGCTGTTCCCATGAGACGCAAGCGGTAGCCGACAGGGAGATTCGGGATATTCAGGTAGTTGTATGTCCCGTCATTGACTACACTCCATTCCCATAAGAGAGACCACGCTTGCCCAAGAATGTCATCGGCGGGTAGATGATGAGAGGAACTTACCTCTCGTCCCGTACTCCATCCTTGCACATGAACCTGCGCCAGCGAACCTACCTGGAAGTCGTAAGGCAACCAGTAAGAGGTAAGCCGTCCATTTGAAGTAAGACAGGCATCATCGAAGATAACGTACTTGGCGTTCGTTACCACCTTGAATCTGACCGATATGTACTGAATATCCTCATTGATTGTTTGGTCGAGTAGTTCCAGGCGTGTCCATTTACCGGCGGGACAAGTTGTAGTGGAAGTAAGAGTTTGCGCCGTCCCGTCCGCCTTCAAGGTGTAAATCTCAATAGTGGCGTCATCGGCTACCTGCGGTTTTACTATGCAGGTGAAGTCTACTGTCTTACCCGCCAAGTCTAACAGACGGCGGTAAGTATCTGACGCAATATGGATATACCCGTTCGCTGCTGATGCTGTAACCTTCGTTGCCTTTGTCGCGTTCCAGTATTCATCTGCCGTAGTATCCGCCACTGAAGTAGAATTGGACAAGGCGTAGAACAAAGGGTTAGTTGATACCGCCCATCTTTCAAATGAGGCGTTGGGCAGCCAGTTCCCCGTTATGAGGGTGGTGTCATCAACTACCCTGCTTATCTTTTTGCCGATTTCCTCAATCGCCCTGTTAATAGCGTTTACCCTATCGGTACGGCGGTACTTCGTGACTTCGATTGTTGCCAGGTTAGCCCCGTCAGAGGCAAGGTTTGCCCCGTAGACGGTGATAGTTCCTGACGAAGTAACATAGTCGGCAATCCGCCGTTCCACGCCAGCATTAGCGAAGTCAGTGATATAGACCCACCATTCGTTGAAGTAGTCATTATCATTACCGTCAAACTGACGAAGGTTAGTCGAAATGATAGAAGTATTCGTGGTAATGGCGGTTGTCACAGCTACACTGATTCTATCGGAGAGGCCTTCTTGAACTCTCTGGTCAACGTTCGCCAGTGTTGTCGTCATGTTTTTCCCCTTTGACTTGTTTTACCCTCCGGCAGGCGTTACTTTTTCTAGTGCGACAATAAGCCCCAAGAAGAAACTCATCAAGCACAAGGCAATTATCCAGCAGGTTTCGATGAACCAGTTACGATTCATTTTAGGCTTTTGTCGGGTAGCACGTGAAGTAATAGGGCGTGCCGCCTATGTCAATTTCCACGTCAAGTTGTGTTCCACTAAGGGCGGAAGCGGCGGCATTTTTGAGGTTCTTTAATTTCATACCATTCGCCCCCGTGCCAGACGTACTAATAGTAACTGCTTGGTCAAAGGTCATGGCGTTGATGTTTGTCCAGACGACTGTGCCTGTGGTGTCTGCCATGCCAGAGATAGTCAATCTCGTGACATTCCCAGAACCAGCGGCATTTGGGGTAATTATGAGTACATTACCTGGATTGACCGCGTGCGTACTTCCGAATATAGCGATTTGAGAACCTTTGCCTGCGGCAGTAGTGCCGCCATAGGCGACCAGATACTGGTCAGTTGCGGTTCCTTGGGCAAGTTGTATCCCGCCTAATGCACTAATCGTGATGGCTTCCTGGAAGGCAAAGGCTCCTGCGGAATAATGTAGTCTATCAACCGCCGCAATAAATACTGCCCACGTATCGGAAGGCGTAGCTGTTCTTCCATAATACTTCAAAACACCGCTATACGCAGAGTCTGTGTTTCCAATTAGTATTGATGCCGATTTGTTTAGCGGAGCAAACAGACTAATCGCAACATCATCCGAATTTTCAAATGTAGCGACCGTCCCTGCTAGTGCAGTCACTGCTCCCGCACTTCCTGCCCACACATGAAGCAGGGAGTCGGGGGCAGGTAGAGCGCCAGTGCCAATCGTGTAGCTGCCTCTGAGGAAACCTTGTGTGGCTGAGGTATCATAGAACATCCACTGCTGGCTGTGTCCTCCCAGATTGGCGTAGAAACCAAAGTCTCCATCCGCCGTGATGTTGCTGAGAATGAAACTGTTGGCGGCAATGGCTTGGGAGACGGGCGTGCCTACCAGCACACCAGTCAAGGCAGTATTGGCGTTAAGTGCTGTTGAACGAAGAATGGAAGCTATGTCACCATCTGTTCCCCAAACGAAAATCGTATCATCAGGAATATCTAGCGTGGGCGAACCCAGGTATTCCCATGATGCCACACCGTTAGCATCAGAGGTAAGTAATTTACCTGCTGCCGGCGTCCCTGCGGTATATGTCAGCGTCCCAGTTATTGTTCCGCCGGAAAGAGGTAAATAGGCGGCACTATTGATTAGGACTGAATTGATATTAACCATCTTTCACTTCCTTGGCCTTGTCCTTAGCCTTGTCGTCAGTTACTTCGGCTTTTTCAATCTCAGCTATCTTGGCTTTAAGGTAATTCACTACACCAATCGCCTGATAGACCGCCGACTTGCCCTGTTCTACGGAGCTTTCCGCTTGCTGGAGTTCTTTTTTCATACCTTCAAGTATATTCTCCATTTAGGTGAACCTCCCTCCTTCACGTGAGACTGCCACATTGACAATCAAATTCGCAGTACCCGCATCCGTCAGAGCTTCAATACAGCCTACTCCGTTTATCCCTTTATTGATATGTTCTTCAAAACATTGCCCTGAGAGCCATTCGGAATAGGCGGTACTGCGGTTCATCGCTACCAGGCTATTGAGTGTGGTATCGCTATCTAAAACCGCGCTCACAGTCCATCGAGTCCAGTATAATTCTGCGTTGGTTAGACTGTTTACCGGAACGGAAGCGTAGACCTCCTTTAACTTGACTGTTACCCAATCGCTAGGTACTGTCCATGTTACGTTCCCGTCTACTGCGAAAGTTTTGCCGCCACTAGCAGTCCCATCAGTAGGAGTTATACTTGCCCATGTACTATCACTTTTCCAGTAATGCACCGAAAGGGTAGACGCAGCCCCCGCATTAGGCGCATCCACGTCAACGGAGCATCCCCTGAAAGGCAGATGAGAGCCAATTAGTAAGAGGCCTGAATTCGCAAGAGTATCTAAACTGGAAAGCACCACATCGGTTGAAGTGTCCGCATCCTGGGCGGCGGAACTGTAATCAGTAGGCATAGTTACCATGAGGTCGGTGGACTTCAAGACAACAAGCCAAGGGTTAAAACACCATTTAGCTACCACCGCCGTAACGAAGGTCAGGGGGGTTATCATTACCTGTGTGACACTTTTAGGGAGTAGAATAAACCCTGCCGTTGTGGTAAGTGCTGTACCACCGCCTGCTGTTGAAGCAGACCTCATTTCACCGAAGCCGCCAGCAATTACTTCGCTTGCCATATTATGTCCCCCTTGTCTTACCCATCAGCAATTCCAAGACTCACTTTTAGCTGAGGGAGATTTTATTTGGCGGATGATTCAAGGCTCACCCGCCGGAAGCCCTCTATTCAGTTTTCGGTTTTCTGTGCTTATGCCTTGTGTACTTCCGCTTTACTTTTTGAACTGGCTCCACGATTTGCGGCGGAGGAGGCGGGCTTAATGAGTCCCTAATGTCCAATAGAACTTCGAGAATTAGAGAATCTACCCTCTCACCGCACTTTGCTATTACATCTCTGTTACGCATCTTCCCACAAGCGGACATACCGCAGCGTCATTACATGGGCTGCCGCGCTGTTGTTCCTGATACCCACGTAGGGGACAAGCGGAGTAGCGGCAGTCGTTGAAGCGGACTTGCTACCCACGTGAACCCCGTTGACATAGAACTTAGCAACCTCAGTACTGAGGAGTTCAATCCGTAAGCGGATATTCGTTGCCGCCGCAAACGGGTCAAGACCAGCGGCTACTATCGTTCCCGCCTGAGCGCCAGCTTTCGTATTCACCATGTACCAGCGGTCAGTCGTCTGTTCTGTGTCACGACAGAACCCGACACCGTTAGTGGCCGTGTCTGCGACTGTAGTGCCCGAAATAAGGAAGGGCAACACGCCGGAAGCCTCAGTAACGGCATCCGTCAAGACGGCGTTAATCGCTACTGTCGTAATCACGTCTAACTGGAAGCAGAACTCCACTACAGGGTTATTAGCCGCAAGAACCTTGATACCACCGAAGGCATAGCTGCACGTCTTAGTGTCTGTTGCCGCCGTTGTGAGGGTAAGCCCGCTGTTACCTAAAGCCACCGCCGAAGTGGTGTCGATGTAAACCGTATACTGGTTGGTTTCATCAAGGGTTAACTCCTTGAAGTTCCACTCCCTCATAATCTTATTGGGATTCCAGTAGCCGGTCATATTCTGGCGGGTAGCCGCATCGCCAACAAACTCTATTTCCTTGCCAACTCTAACTTGCTGAAAACCAGCCATTACCTCACTCCTTTGTCGCAGAACTTCTTTTAAGACGCTCAGCGGCAGGGTTTACTACCCTCTACGTCTGCTGGTTGTTTCGAGGCACAACCAGCAACGCCCTCTATTCAGTTTTCGATTCGTAAGGCGCACCATGCACCTTCCCAATGTCCGCCAATGCTTTTGATTTAGGAGTCCAGTTGTCCATCCATTTACGGCGTGAAGGATAACCTTCCCCATCAATTCGCACAAACGCTAATGGACTAGGCTTCTTCACCATCCGGCGGTTGCAGACAGTACATGATGGAGCGTCACTGCTAAAGTGTTGCACCTTCTCTACCGCCTGCCCACAGGTATGGCAATAGAACTCATAAATCGGCATTAACTACCTTTTATTTCGAGCGAGTGTAGAATGGAATGCCAAACGAATCACGGATTTCATCCGCACCCCAGGCAGAATCCACGATAATCTTGGCGATGAACTTGTACCCCATGTCCCACACCCGGCTGCGAGGATTCTTCTGAATCACTATACCTATGGCGTCCCTATGGCTATAAACACCATAGTTACCCGTAGTGGTCGCCGTCAGGTTGTTAGTGATATACACCTTTGCATTGTAGAGTGCCCCGAACAGGCCGAAGGGGACAACTGGCGTTTTGACATAATCCACCGTAATGAACTTGTCAATGGCCAAAAGGTCATTCTTGGTTGACGGGTCGCCCACGATACATCTGTCGTCATCTGGCACATCGTTTTCATCAAGAGTCTGTACCAGCGCCCGAAAGATAGCATCCGTAAACGTCTGCCCGTCTGCGCCGTAGACCGTGCTGGCATTCAGCGTTGAGAAAAGCACCCCAACAGAAGTGTCAATCTTCTTGTTGATGATGTAAGCACAACTTTTCGCAGCCCCGGCAAGGTAATCGGCTTCCTGTTCAATACCGATAAGGTCACTGATTTCCGATGCCGCCTGATACCAGTTATCCACCGTAATTGAAGCCGCGGTTGTGGAAGCATCAATAGCGGTAGGTTCTGTACCAGGCGTTACTTCTGTCGCCGTCCCTTCGGTAAATACCGGAATTGAGACCTTGTAGCCTTTACGGAGGTCCCTCTTGTAAGCCGTATTAAACGCATTAACACACACCAGATTACTCATGGTGTGCATCAGTACGTTCTTACTAAATATCTCCGGGATGAATTTCCTTGTAATTAACTCTGCAAGAGTAGGGTCAGACCCACCATCATAAGCCATTTGGTTTCTCCTTTTACTTGACTTACTTGACTTACTTGACTTTACCCTGGTCGGCTGCTAGTTGAATTTCCGCCTGTAGCACTTTGTACTCCTCTGGCGGCATAAAGTCAATCTGCTGCCTAGTGTACGTCCGTTTCGCGGGACTGGACGGTTTCCCTAGTTCTTGAAAGGTCAGCCCTTTCTGCTTGGCGACTTCCTGGAAGATACTCTCCTTATCTTCAGGCGTTAAAGGCTTCTCTTTCGTTGTTTCTGCCACCTTCTTCTCCTCTTTAGGTTGCTTTTTCCGCTCAACCTGCTTTAGTTTTGCTTCCGCCCTATCAAACTTCCCATTTTCCGCCGCATCCTTAATCGTCCAGTAATCATCGTCATCTTCGGTTAGCCCTAATGCGACCGTTCTCGCCGCATACTCATTGAGTTTTTTCACAAATGCGACTTGCTCCCTTTGCCTTTCGAGGAGGGAATCCTGCTCATGCAGTTTTCTTGCTTGCTCGTCCGGCGTTAAGGTTTCATCCTGCATAATCTTCAGCCTTTCGGTAGCGTAAAGATTATTCAAACGGATTTCTTCTTTAAGTTGGGCTATCTCAGCACGGAAGTCACTGGCTTGTTTAAGTTCGTCATCTTTCTTATTGACCGTTCTCTGGATGCTTTTCAAGTTACTTTCCAACGCGAGGATTTTGGCTTGATACTTCGCTTCCAGCGGGTCAACAGCGGGTTCTTTAGCCACTTCAGCAGGTGGGGGTGCTTCTGAGGGAGGCTGAACTGTCTGAGTTGCGTCAGTTACGACCTGGCTCACTACTTCAGTTTCCGGTGACATAAAACAAAACCTCCTTTTTGATAGGTTGTTCCCCTCTTTTCGCAGGACTCTTTCATAGAATCCTCATTGCTTACAAGATAATCTTATATAGGATAAAAGTCAACAGGTTACTTTTTGAGATACTTTCTCCATCCATCAGAATCAGTCTGGCTAGTACCTTTAGTCAGATAATTACGCCACCCCTGTTCCCCCATATTCCCACCAGATGTCCTTGTTCCACCACCAGCGGTTGTGCTGCGGATAGGATTAGTATTCAAACCAATAAAACCACCAGCAGCACCAGGAAGCGCATCTGGTTCTTGATTGAGTAGTGGGTCTGCCCATGATGGACTAATCCAATTACCCAAGATATTTGTCCATGTGAGTTTGTTCCCATCATAATCAGTAAAGTTGCGATTCAATAACATCTTGTAAACGTCCATACCTGTGCCGGTGATTGGAGACGTTTTAGATGAGAACTGTTGTAAAGCCAGTTGGTCGAGTGACGGCGTATTATCTTCTTTGCCTGATAGTGATATACGCTTACCCGTTGCAGCATAAACGGTTGCATCTATTACGGCTAGTAGACGCCGAAGGTCACTGATAATACCACCCAACCGATAAGTGCGCTCTCCGACTTCCACATTCCCAAATTTTGGGTCAAAGGGATTCAGGGTAGATTCTTTACCTTGCGCCGCATTAACCCCAAGATAGATGACTGTTCCTGCTCCAATCAATGCGGCTAAAGACGTTCCTGCTTGCTTGGCAGTATATCCCGTAGGATTAGTGAAAATGTCATACAAAATCGCTCCGGCACTCCTGGTAAATCTAGGCGACATCCATCCCATTGCACTCTCAAGACTGCGCTGGCTTGTGCTGATGCCCATTGCTCTCGTAGACAGGACGCCCGTCATGTTGTTTGTTAGCTTGGCCCATTCGTCCAGTTTGCCTTCACGTGACGCCATACGGAAACCCGCTTTGTAAAGATTTATTCCAGACTCCACTCTAGCCGTTGTAAATACTGCTTCTGACCGTCCTAACACATGACGACCTAACCAATCGGCTACCACTCTCGGCTTCCCACTTAGGGGAGACTTTTCCAGTAATGATTGAAGCGGAGCAGCGCCTTCAACCATTTCGCCTGTTTCAAGGAGACCACCGCGTTGCACATAATCAATTACTAAATCCTCATTCTTGGCGATGAAATCTTCAAGGTGTGTCATTTCCTTAGAAAAGAGAGTCTTTAGAGAACCACCTGTTGATTTTGCCCACACACTAGTCGGCTTTAACATCACTAGATTGCGAATATCGTACCCTAAAGAAAGTGCTTGTTGGATAAGACTAGCTGATATGTCATATGCCAAGCGTCCCATCCTCATAATAGCCCCCACTTTGCCCGCGCCTTCAACCGCCTTATGAAGCACATCGGTATTAGGCACGTAACCGAAATGCTCGTTTAATTCCTTCGCTACATCTCTACCAGTCTTACCGCCTTGAGAGACAACCACACGATTGCCTAATCCGGGTAGCCCGATAACCTGTCCATACTCCTCAGTCCCGCCGGCCCCCATTCTATCAGCAAATTTGCGGCGAAGGTTACGTGCCTCTTGCCATATCGTATTATTAGCGTCATTCAAAGTCTTTGCGTCTTCCAGTATGCCGCTAATAGCCGACTTCTGTGCTTTACTCAACGTTAAGTATGCTTCCCTGGTAGCCCTGGCTGCCGTATTTTTGTCTTTCACAGTTTGAGCAATAACTTCGGCTATATCACTAATGGTAAGTTCTGGATTAGCATCAAACGTCCGCTTTATTTCCAATAAGGTTCGCTCGCGCTTGGCTATGTTGACCGCATCCGTTCCAGTCACCAGCAAAGCCTTATTTATTGCGGCCATCGCCTTACGGATAAGGGCTTCCCTTTGCTTTGGCAATAGGTTAAGTGCGTCCTTCAAGCGTGGTTCAAGAGACGGGAAATGTTCCTTAATGAAAGAGGTCGTCATACCACTAGGAGATTCACCCCTCTTAATACGTTGCAGATACGATACCAACTGGTCTGACTTCAGCTTGGCTTCCCGAATCGCCGAGTAAGGTCGCCCCAATGTTTGCCCTACCCGTTCCTCTGGTGTAGTGGTTTGCACCATTTTCAGCACGGCTTCAGATAACCTTTTCTTCTTGACTAACGCATACGAAGCCCGCACCTGTTGGGTAAGTTCTTTGACAATGTTAGTCTCATACGTTTCGCCAGCTTTCAATCCCTCCGCCACCGTGTCCCACTTCCGTTTTTGATTCAGGGCAGACCGCTTAATCTTAACATCAGCGAGGTTGGCAAAATCATCCAGCAAGTCATCGAGAGTGGCAGTAGTTTTAATGATACCCTCTTTTACTTGCTGTGCGAATCGTCCGACATATTGGTAGTTTGTCTCATCAGTCAGTCGTGTAAATGAAAGACCTGATTTATCAATCGCATTTGCCAGTTTTGATGCGACCCCTCCTGCGGACTCCTCTTTAACCTCAAGCAAAACACGGTGAAGGAACTGGAAGTCAGACTCACCTGCTAAGACTTTAATTTGTCCGGGTTGTGGTGTTCCATCAACCAAAATCCCTTCATTCCGAAGCATATTACTGATTTTTTTAGAAGTCTCCCGAATCTGCTGTATCAAGGAACGTCTGGCGTCTCCTACCGCGCCTGTGCCGAAATCATATCTATTGGCAAACTCCACCATATCATGCAACGCTTTCGATGCTTTTCCAGTAGGTAATGCTGAAAGTTGTTTGATGTCGGTGGCGAGGGATAACGCCTGTTCATCCAACTTAAAGAGAGGCTTAGCTCTAAATCCCGCCTGTCGGATTACCCTTGATGTAGCAACAATAGTACCGCCATGAGCAATATCGTCAATCATTCCAGATATAGCACTAAGCACAACTCCAAAGTCATCAGTAACCGCTATCGGGTCTACTAATTTCGCAACTGTACGTACTACTGGAAGATTGAAGACCTTACCCTGTACTCCTTCAAGTTTCTGTCCCTTTACCCGATTAAGTAATTCCGTCACCGTTGGAATCTGTACCCCTTTGAATGGAACAGGCGGTTTAGCCGGAGGTACTGGTTGGGCAGGAGGCGCAGGAGGATTACCTAATGGCGGTCGCCCGCCAGGTGGCAAGGGTGGTTCTACTGGTGGTTCAGCCTTTGGCGGTACAGACTTTGGTTGTCTTCGTCTAGAAGCCAACAAGTCCCTAGCCCAAGTATCCTCATGCACGTTTGATACGGGTGGTGTTTGTGCAGCATATCGTGGTTGTGGCTGGTCTCCCATACCAAAGGCAAATTTAACAGGCGAAGGAGGCGTGGTGGTCGCAACGGGCGGCGTCTCAGGGGGAATCTTACCACCCACGCCGGCGGCCTCAGTCTTGGGAACTGTCAAGGTTTCGTTGACAGTTGGGGCTTTAGGCGGTTGGGAGGCTTGGACTTTAAGTGAACCACCTTCTAGTTGTGCATGCGCTAATGCCTTAATCCTGGTTCTTAATTCAATCCCATTCGCTCGTATCTGTGCCTCTGAAAGGTCTGGAAATTGCTTCGTAAGGAATGACAAGTAATCAGCGTCTCGCTTACTCTTAGTTGTCTGTGCCACGATAAACAGAGCCTTGTCTACGTCACTTTCAAAAACTGGTTCGTATGAAGTCGTTCCAATGTTGTAACGTGGTTTCGCTCCCGCTAATTCTTTCGGGAGTGCTGCCCCTTCCGCTTTGGCCGTCTCTGTTGGCACCAACTTTGCCATTCTTTCAGCGGCTGGCTGGTCGATAAGGTCTAATCCATCACGTCCTGACGGCATTCTGACGGGTTTATCGAGCCCAGCACTCCTAAATTCCAGTTCACCTTTCAAGTCCCTTACGTTCCCAATCGCTTCACCGTCACGGTAAATGACAACCAAGTCTCCTTGGTTGGTCGTTTCATGTTTGAATGTCACTACCCCTTCCGCTTTGGCAGCCGCAGGGAC
>Ga0208957_1001319_pt1 | contig 13167 bp, 25 predicted proteins | sample RifOxyA1_FD_184029 | JGI IMG/M metagenome (GOLD analysis project Ga0208957, IMG submission 184029) | Groundwater microbial communities from Rifle, Colorado - Rifle Oxygen_injection A1 (SPAdes) | ecosystem: Environmental > Aquatic > Deep subsurface > Groundwater | place: Rifle, Colorado, United... | reverse complement strand
AGTAGATATCCACTTACCAGAACCAGCCCTAACCATAAGCTCTATGTTCTCTGGTCTCTCACCTACAGTTATACCTGTAGGAAGATTAGGTAGAGATTTACCTGTCTTCTCCTTCTTCTCCTTATTCACTTATCTCATCACCTCCTTGTCTTATTATGTGGCGTGCAGACCAATTAGTTTCATTATCAAGGGCTGCCCAATCATAATATACCGAAGGTAGAGAGTTAATAGTACTTGGGACACCCTCTATTGTTTCGTCTTCTGTTCTCCAAGATATAATACCTTGTCTGTCATCTAGAGAGTTGAGTATCTCCTTAGCGCGTTCTGCTACTTTAGGCAGGAACTCCTCTAGGTAGTCTGGAGGTATGACTCCATCTAGAGCCTCTAACTCTTTGTTATAGGCTTCTATGATAGTCCATACTAGTATCTTATGTATTATAGTCATATATCTCTCCTACCAAGGCACAAACTTCTTAGACTTCTTCTCTATATTTACGGTATGTAACCACTCAGGTAAAGATAATGACTTCCTCTTTCTTCTTGCCCCAAGTATCCTCAGGAGATACGTCTCATATTTCTGCATAGCTTCTTGTAGAGTTATGTACGTATAGCTGCTAAAGCCGTTGGAGTTTGCTGAACGTACATACAGAGTTAACTCTAGAGGTATGTCTTCTTCACTGGCAGTGGGCACATCTGCTGCTATCAAGTCACTATCATTGTAGCTATTAAATTCGCCATTGTCCCATGTAACAGTATACGGCATACTATCACTGTCATCCACTGTAGTTATCCTTCCTACTACTACATTACCACTACCAGTCCATAGAGGATTATTGGATGATGCCCCGTGACGTCCACTAATATATAAGACCTTGTCTCCTACCACAAAAGCCATATTCTATCTCCTTATATAATCTCTAGCTTGACAAGAGTTGCAGCACTAGCCTTCTCTTGAGGTAATGTATAACAGCCACCTGTTCCAGAGCGCAACTCAACTGCTCTATCTATAATACCTCTACGCTCACCTAGCAGAAGGGCTTTGGCTCTAGCAATATAACCATGCATATCTATGGCTGTCTCAGACTTTATCTTCTCTAGTATCTCTATTACATCTCTAGTAATCTTATACATCAGTCATTTACCTCTATATAGGGTATCTTCTTTCTTCTCTTTGGCTTCCTCTCTTCCGGCAGTAACAGTATCATATTATGCATATCCAGTATCATCTCTCTCTTATACTCTAGACCAGATAACACTAGTCTCACCTGATTAGTTATCCAAGAGGCTATGCTTAGGACATTATACATTACAGCTCTCTGTGTACAGGGGACATCAGCAGTCTCCTCATCTGTGCAGAGAGTCTTATTATATCTCCTTTTGTCTGCCCTAGAGGATATATTACAAGTATAGACCTCTAACTGATTACCACCCATTCTGCCATCTACAAAGTACAGTACTTCAGGGTTATCTTTAATGGTATCGAATATCTCTCTCCTTACCACCATACTATCCACAGCAGATACTACTATACTAGAGAGAGGCTCTTTCTTAGTCCACTCTCCGTGCATAGTGATATCCACTCCAGTGAAGTCTCTTATCATATCAGATAGAGCTTCCACTTTAGGCCTGCCGAGAGCGTTGACAGGATAGAACTGATTAGGCAGATTATGCTCTTCCACGAAATCATAGTCCCAGACGTGTATATCTGTGAAACCTATCTTAGCTAGTGCTAGTGTGGTAAATGAACCGATACCACCTGCCCCTATTACACATATAGGTGTACTAAGTATACTACTATCTACTAGACCACTCTGCCTTATAAATCTGTTTTCCAATGTGTACCCTCCAATATAGATTTAGCGAACTCCTTGTCTCTCCAAATGTCTATTGGGAGACATCTTACTTTCTTATGCTCACAGTCTCCCATCTTACAGAGGAAGCCCAATCTATGAGCCCTTTTATGGGGACATCTGGCATAATTCCTCTCTCCACGATGAGGACACTTTCTTATATTACTACATATCAGTAACCGACTAACAGTACTGTCCATACATATACTCCTGCCATTCTACACATATACGTTGATAAGCACAATCTATACAGTTAGCTGCGTTACAGTTATCAAACTGGTCTATCAGCTCTGGTGTTATCGCACTTCCATCTTTATGCGGGTAGATAAGATTAAAGTCATTTACCATAGCCTTTAGATGTTCTGCGTCTTTCTTGTCATTATCAGAGCTGAACCCGATGAGTCTTCCTACGTATGGTTTATCCTCTTTCTTCTTTGGTAGCCACTTCCGTTGCGTGTAATCCCATTCTTTATCTTCTATATCCACAGTCTCCCAAGTACCAGAGACACTATTATATATCCTGACACTATTATCATCACGAGTCCAGTCATTGTTGTAGTAAGATGTTGCTGGCTTGCTATCCTCATATTCCTGCAATGACTTGAGATTACGTGTCACTTTATCTTCTATGTCCACAGTAGCAGCAGACCATATATAGATAGGTACACCACTCACAGCTAATGCTATGGGCTTGCGATAGTCTATACGTCCCAGTATGTCCATAGACTTGTTAATGACTAATGAGATAAACCACTCCCCTGCTAATAATGTCTCATAATTATCTTCATCTGTCCCACTATGAAACGTCCCCATATTAGCGTGGCTATGCCAATGTAGTCTCAAGTCCATAGTATCCTTGCCCTCATTTATCAGCTTATTCATAAGAGTATGTATCTCCTCTTCTGGTATATCTGTTGAGGACATAGTATTGTCTTGCTTAGCGGGCAGGAATATCTCAGAGATGTTGAACTCTATTTCTCTTGTGTCATTATCTCGGATAGTCTCTCCCTTGATAATATGCTCTATCATCTTAACTAGACCACAGCCACTTATCTCTTTGGGATAGTCCGCAGCGTATCTCATAAGCTCGTGGTATACAACTTCGTCCATTGTGATATAGACATACTCCTTGAACTCTGTAGATATGCCACCGTTACTGACTTTGATGAGTATATCCTTAGTTTCTTCGGGAGTATGGTCTGTACCTATAGCTCCCTTTGCTATCTCTATCTTATGTTTACGCTTATGCTTACCCACGACACTCTCCTCCCTCATCAGGGTTCTCTGGGTCAGCCCAGTGCCAACGTGAGCACTCTGTCATGCAATAGTCATCATAATCGTCGCCTAGTCTATCACCACTGATGGGACAATATAGACAAGTACAATCATCTATTTGTTCCCCACAACCAGGACAAGTAGCATTTTCTGATGGTTTACAATGACAATTATCTGCTAATGCATAACAGGTATGACATCTAGCATCCCAGTCAGGAGACCACATATATATTGGCTTGTACCAACCAATCCTCACACAGTGAGAAAGGTATTTGTGTATGCTTTGGAGTAATTCTGTTATGCGGTAGTTAGCTGTTTGAGTGACAATTTCCCCTTCATAAGTACCCCAACAAGGTATGTTACCCTTGATATGTGGGTGCATATAGAGACCTTGCTCACCTGTTTTGACGTAACTTTCAAGCTCATTTGATATCTGTATCTGGAATAGGTTATTTATGTGGATGTAATATCTCCCCAGCTCAAATATGCCACTATGGTCAGTTACTTTAGTATCTTTATACTTGATAGTAATAGGCTTAGTAAGAGCTTTAATGTTTAGACCTCTTACTTCTATATCATCATAACAGTTAGCTAGTAGAGATATTAGGTGATTACGCATATTAGCTTGGGCAGAAGGAGAGACAAACTTGGTAAAGTTAGATATCCTTAAAGCATCTAACTTGTTGAAATCTTCTGTCTTTACTGCTATATCGTGCCGTAATTCTTGTATCTTATCTGCTACAGCTATACACTCAATTTGGTAGAGGTCTCTGCAGTTGGTCATAATATTAGTAATATGCTCTACTACTACCCTAGCTTTATTGTGTCTCGTTACATCTACAGCGTTAGTGGCTTCTATGCCAAATCCTCTCCCTGATATTACATCAGATACATCTGCTATAAAGTCGTGTCCGCCTCCTATATCTAGGAATAATACGCCATTCTTTCTATCTACTTTGATTATAGTGGCTAAGTCCCCTAGTCTAGCATAATCACCTAGAGAGTATGTAGCACCTGTTATCTTTACCACTTGACCCACACTTACCGTATCTAGAGTGAGCTTTATAGTAGTAGATAGAGTAAAATGTATCGGGGCATAATAGTACATCTCGTTATTATCGCCATTTACAAATACCCCTTTGCTATCTATGTCTATGACCTTATATTCCTTGTCCTCCGTCATAGGGAGATGTTTCTCACCATTAGAATGATAGACCACTATATCGTCCACTTTGAATGAGTGGTTAGGTGGTTCTGGAGGTTTCATTCTAATTTGGCCTGCTAATGTTGCCATCTTGTCCTTCTCCTTTATAGTATCTATGTTACATTATACATACTATACATACTATATATGATACACTATATATCTATATCTATGTTACATATGACTACATATGCTACACATGTAGACGGAGGCATAGAGCTACTGTCGCTATGGTGTATCCAGTATCATCACTAGCGTTTCCACCAATGACTTCGAGCCTTAGCTCTGCTCACCCTATGACTTATTTCATACTCCCTGCTTACTTACCACCCTTCATAGCGGCAGTAAGCGTGATAACCGCACCTTCTCTGGTTATCTTGGTATCTTCATCTGCTTCCACGTTGTCCACTCGTATTGTCCTGCCGTTGAGGTCTACTCCAGCCAATTCTAAGACTTCTGCCACTGTGACAGAAGGCTCGACATTGACTTCAACTACCCTTTCACCTAAAGGGGCAACCTTTACTATCATTTATCTATTCACCTCCTCTCTCTATTGGACTTATGCTACCCTGCTCTACGATATCCTCTAGAGACTATCTCTCTATTATCTTGATATGCTTACCTTTTATTGTGATATCAGTGATAGTGTCTCTCTTGCTATGTTGAGATAGTGGCTCTAAGCTAGTTGCTCTATAGGATACATCACCTATCTTGTAATATCTTATACCATCTTTGTACTTTATGCTCTCTACTATAGTTACATTACCAGTTAACTTATCTCTTACTTTATCTCCCTTTCTTATCATATATTACTCTCCTAAAATAGTTGGTATCCATAGAGCGTGCTTATTTATAGACTTCCTATAATTTCCGCTTCTCCCTGTCTTATAGTATCCATATGTATCATTAGTATAAGGGAGTATATTATCTATTATAGCCATCTCTCTTGATACCCTTACGAGAGTCCCAACAGGTAGGGGTTTAGTTCTATCTACAATCTCTACTATATCTGTCATCTAGTCCTCCTGTGTCAAGTCAGGTGGTATATCACTAGTCTCACTGTCTACTATATGCTCTTCACTATCCACATCTACAGTTATCTCTAGAGTCTCTCTTGTCTCTTCTGCTGTTGCTACTACCGTGAAAGTGTTAGGAGATGTCTTCTCTATTGCTATTGTCATAACCTCGATATCATTATACTTATTGCCTAGATGTATGCTTACTGACATAGTCTCACCAGTGAGATTACGCAGGGACTTCTCGTTCTCTACCTCTATGTAACACTTATTCGCAAGCATCTACTCTCCTTATAGTATCTATGAGACATAGATTACCTAACTTCTTTATCTTGTTAGTGGCATCTGCTTTATTATCCGCCCATACTAGTAGGATAAAATAGTATTTTTCTGCTTTAAGCAGAGCTTCCCATAGATATTTACCACCTTTGGTTGCTCTCTGATTAGATATCTTAGCCATTATATCTCCTGTATTAGTCGAAATACCGCTCTATCTGCATCTCTACCCACTCTTCCGCTGTCATATTCTCATCGTGGAGTATCTCTTCAAGTATCTCCGCTAATTTATCTGATATTGCTATTACATATGTCTTAGCCATTATTTTCTCCTTTCTGATATTACGCTTATCGTGTATCATACAGGTATCACTATATTAGACGGCTCATTGCTCACTTCCGCTAACATCCAAGCACACTTTGGGTTACTATCTATATCTATGTTGAATATGATACAGAACCCATCTAGATGATACATACATTGCTCACACATATGCTACCTCCGAGTATTTTCATACCACTTTGCTAACATTACCATACAGTAGATAACTACAAGCCATTGTATAAGTATAAGCATATCTACTTCTCCGTCATATCATCTACTCTCTGCTCTAACTTTAATATCTTATCCTCCAGATATGCTACCCATATTATTAACAGTATGATGAGACCTAGCAATAATACTGCTGATAGTATGCTCATGGTACTCTCTTTATCATATCTCTTATCTCTATTATCTTTATATGTAGATATGCTACATATGCTATCAATGCTACTATGAGTATAGCCAATAGAGCATATATCATAGTATCTCACCTACTCTCTGATATACTCTCTTTATCCTGCTATGCTCTGGATGAGTAAGACTACGTATCAATCTCCTATCTTCCTCTGTAAGCACTCCGAGCATACGCCTATAACCTCTCACTTTAGTATCCACTATCTTATGTAGTATGTTGCTAGACTTGAGTATGCTAGATATACTCTTACATTGATTACGAGTGGTATTCTTGATGATACCTACTGGGCTATCTTGTTCCAAGACTATTACATTGAACATATGACCTCCGAGTTATAGTAGCACTCCTACCGATAACTGGTTAACCTGATATTCCTCTCCTCTATCTCCCCTACTCCTACGAGGACGCTTGAGACCTAATTCCACTAACCACCCTCTTAACTCCTCTCTATATGATATACTCTCCTTACAGAGTATCCTCTCGCTATCCTCTAAATCTCTGATACACATATCAGAACCTCCATCTTGTATCGCTATGCTCATATATGTATGTAATGTGATAAAATCTCTTAAAATAAGAGAGGGCAAGGCGTGTGCCTCACCCTCTCGACTACTCCCCGACTCTATCGCTTAGAGTATCTCGCCAACCGCCTTCGCAATAGCGGATTTAGCTGTCTTCTTGCGGATACCGATAATCCCTCGAAGGACTATCTCGCTTGTACCGTCCGCTGTTTCGGCTATAACATCACCCGCCCAGTTATTGGAGACCACTAGGTTGAAGCCACCCTCTACCTCGTCGCCTTCTTTGTCGAGGCGTGGAGTTTTACCCATCTTTAGGACAGGTATGCCGCCTATAGCCAGTTCCGTTCCAGCGATATTGTCGGCGTTGACTTTGAGTTTACGAGCCATTTTCTCTTGCCTCCGTTTTTGTTGATTGGTTAATAGCAACAGTTATAGACCTCTTATCGGATTAAACGGCGGACGTTTACCCATAGTCAATCACCTCCTTTCAAATTGTCAAGTTTCCAGATTTTCCGGCAGGCAACTCCTGCCAAAGTCGTGCGTTGATGGGATTATACCACGCATTTTAACCCGTTGTCGCATAAGGGTTTACGGACGTGCCTCGTCGGGGCGTTCTTGGGAGTGTCCGCAGGTTTTGGACAAGGGCTTCAAAAATAGTTTCGGGCTTCCGTCGATGAAACGTGGTTGAGGGTAAAAAAAACACCCTTGACAGGACTTTTTTGTGAAATGGGTTTTTCTCGTCGGTGGCTCGTCGAGGGGCAATAAATATCGGCTTCCGTCGGGGCAAGGTGGAATTATGCCTTAAATGGGCAACAGGACGCAAAAAAGGGGCGGTTGTGTCCGGCGTCAAGCACAAAACAGGCGAAAGGGGTAAACTTGTCGGGGGATAATGGGAACGTGTCGCAAATAGGGCAAGGAACATCAAAAAAGGGGTATTTTGAGGGCTTTGGCAAGGGGATTTGCCTTCGTGGGCTTGTGCGGGGATAAGGGCTATATGAGTATAGAGAGATATACCAAGACATAGCAATATACTACTATCTATTAGCAATAATATACTCTAGGATACTCTAGCCATAGCAAGATACTACTATCATATGACAATATAATTATAGTCAATAGCAAGATAGTCTAGACATAGAGCAAGAAAATCACTTTCCCCCATAGAGGTATAGGCATATTCGTAAATCTCTATAAATATGCGTCACCCTCTCAGAACTTAGACTCTCATAAGTTATGTCTCTATAATGAGTTATATCATATATAGTAATAGTATATTATATCATCTATAACTCATTGATAATAAAGTACTTGACAAATACGATATTATAGTGTATACTAATGCTAATAGCATAGAGAGTTATGAGAGTAGAGAGTATAGCATAGAGAGTATATCACATATATCTAGTATAACAAATAAGGCATGCTATGTCATAGCACTAGCTATGGTGTATAGCTAATGTACAAGGAGCATAATGTCCACAAGAAGCATCAGTCTCACAAAGATAGCTACTCTCACTGAAGATGATGTAGACTCCATCAAGAAGGAGTCCCTCGTCACAGGTAGACCTCATCAATATTGGAGGTCACTGCATAGGCATATTCTCTTCTGTCTCGAAAAGGGATGGACTCCAAAGCAGATATGCGAGAAATTCAAGTTACGGCCTATCCAGTACTACAAGATAACTAATAATGCTAACTTCATGGCTAAGAGAGACAAGATAGAGGCCGCAGTAGATGATAGGATAGTCGAAGAGGTAATCAAGGAGACAGTACAGGATAAGGTACGTCTCCTCTTCGAGCGTAACCTCATGAAAGCAGCTAAGACCGTCATAGATATCTGCAAGAATGGCACTCCTAATAGCAAGATACGCTTTGAAGCAGCAAAAGAAATACTCTATCAGAGTGGACTCAAGCCAGTTGATGTAGTCGAGACACGTGAGAGGCTCTACACACCTGAAGAGATAACCTCAGCACATGCTACAGCCAAGGAAGTAGAGCAGATATTCGAGAAACTCACAGGCGGCACCAGCAGATTTCTTGTATCAGATGTCACAAGCGACCCTATACTAGCCATAGAGGACAAAGAGACTCCTGATGCAGAAGAGCAAGTTACCGAATCAAGCTAGTCTCGATAGAAGATTATGCCAGCAGAGTCTTTACTATCTCTGCAAAGAGGTCCTGGCTTATCATGATATGGTCCCTCATGTCCATGGCGAGATGTGTCACTTCTCAACTTACCCTTCCTTTGGCAGATTCCGTCAGATAAATGTGCCAAGAACATATTTCAAGACCTGGGTCCTCACCATCGGTAAAGCTATCTGGCTTACCCTCCCCGATGAGCAGGGCTACTACAAATCCATTTATCCCTACAGAGGACCCAATGTCCGTATCCTCATAGCCTCTAATGTCATTGATAATGCTGCTAAGATGATATATAAGATTAAGCAGGAATGGATGTCAAATGAGAGGCTCCGTGCAGCATTTCCTGAGCTCATCCCTGACTTCAACAAGACTCGTTGGTCTGACCACGTCGCAGAAGTCAAGCGTGACCTGAAAGCAACAGAGGGCACTTACACAGCTGTCGGTGCTGGAGGTTCAGTTATCTCTCAACACTTCGACCATATCATCGAGGATGACTTAATCTATGCTCGTAAGGATGATTTTACAGGTCAAGAACTCATGCCGTCACAAGAGGACATCGATAATGCTATCGGTTGGCACAAATTAGCATTCTCTCTGCTCGCTAACCCTGCCATAGGCTGCATTGACCAAGTGGGAACACGTTGGGCACCCCAGGATATTATTTGGTATGTCAGAAAGTTCGAAAAACAGTACAAATGCTTCCAGATGGACGCTACAATCGATGGAAAGTGGCCTATCACATCGAATTCTGAGTGTATCTGGCCCGAAAGATACAATCTAGACACTCTAAATCAACTGGCCAGAGCTCAAGGGCCCCGCATCTTCGAGACTCAATACTTAAATAGACCTCGTGCGACAGAAGACATCGTATTCCGTCATGAAATGGTCAATATTTATGATTCTCTCGCCGATACACCACAAGATACCGAGAACATGACTATCGTTGACCTCGCAGGATGGGGTGATTCCAAGGGAACAGCAAGAAATGTCATATTGACAGGCACCATGGATATCAACCATCATCTCTGGATTAAACGTCTGGACGTAGGGCGATATAACCCTAGCGAGGTCATCTCTCTCTTCAAGGCACACTCCCGTCAATTTAGCTCTAAGATTTATGTTGAAGAAGTACAATACCAGAGAGCTATTCGCCATTTCTCACGCTTAGAAATGGAACAGACTGGGGAGTGGTTTAGACAAGAGCGGCTCCCCTTCGACGGACGCAAAGACGCCAAAAACCTCCGTATTCGAGCTCTCGAACCTCTTGTCACCAATGGGGGTCTACATGTTGGCCCCACTATGTCAGCTCTCTTAGAGGAATTAGAGCTATACCCTCATTCTCATACTGTAGATATACTAGACTGTCTCGGCTATCTGATGAAAGTAGCCAAAGCACCTCTCAAGGAGACTGCTGTCAATGTCCCTGACCCATTCTGTATCGATGAAATCGAGAAAGAGCTCAAGGCTAGGTCTAATTCTGCTAGTGGCTATCCTTTTGATTTCCAGTTGCGTGGTCTTGGTCTCATTAAGGAGCCTAATAGTGTCTGATGCCCAAGCTGTTGTTCCTGCTCAGAAGTACTATTACGATTATGGAGTGCCCGCAACTAAGCAATATGAAGGATTCAGGGACACTGTCTACAAGGATACTGAAGGTAACCCAACAATAGGATATGGTTTCAACTTGAATGACCCAAATATGAGACAAATGATACCTGCTGATGTCATTTCTGGTCAAAGACCTCTTGCACGAGATGAAGCGGATAGGATATTCATACCTCGGTATAACCAAGCGGCAAGAGATGCATTTACCTATCTTGGGCGTGATAATTTCATGAAACTTGACCCAGAACGTCAGGCTATTATAGTGGATATGGCGTATAATATGGGTTTTGATAAGTTGAGTGGCTTTAAGGCCCTTAAACAAGCTATAACCGATGGAGATTACATTAAAGCAGCCTCTGAGATGAAGAATAGCAAGTGGTATGACCAGGTAGGCAATAGAAGCAAGGAGCATGTCCTTAAGTTTATGGGAGACACTAATGCCCTTCCGTAGCGAGTCTCAGCGTAGATTTCTATGGTCTCGGCACCCAGAGGTAGCAAAGAAGTGGACTGCTGAACATGGCTCTAAGATAGTAAAGAGTCGTGCCAAAGCTCTAAGGAGAAAGAAGTCATGACTTATCACAGTAACAAAGCTATGCATGCCATAAAGAATAAGACCTCACCTACAGCTATGAAGAACTCCCGTCTACGTGTCATGATGATGTCAGAGAAGAAGATGAAGAAGATGATGAAAGGTGCGTCCAGTGTCAAGTCCTGAACGTAGCTTAGAATGGTGGAAACTCTCAGTCCGTAACGGCATAAAGTTCCAGCAGAAATATGCACGTTCCGACCTATGGGCTCAATATAAGTCATATTATCGCCATAATTTTCCCAAGGGTATCATCCCTGTGAATCTCGTATTCTCTGTCTTACGCACGGTTGTACCCCAGGTCTACTTTCGTAATCCTGCTGTCATTATCACTCCTACAAAACCAGGGCTCGAATATGAGCTCCATGCCAAGTTAGTAGAGTCAATAGATAACTGGCTGCTCAGGGAGCTATCAGTAAAGACCCAGTTCAAGAAGATGATAACTGATGCTTTCCTCTGCGGCATTGGTAATGGTTTCGTAGGCTATGACTCTGAGTTCGGCTACTCTCCTAAGAATCTAGAAGGTGAGTCAGCTATGACCATTACTCAGTTTGACAAGAAAGGCTACCGTGTAGAATACAACTCTCACGTCAATCCTGGCATGCCTTGGTTCCTTAGAGCTCGCCCTGAAGATGTCATCTATCCTTGGGGCTGTGAATCTGCTGAGAATGCCGAGTGGGTAGCGATGCGAGTCTTTAGACCTCTTGATGACATCAAGGCTGACCCTAAATATAAGAACACTGATAAGCTCGTAGGCTCATTCACTCAGAAACGTACCACAGCAGAAGGTCAGCAATACGCCGATAACTTTGAGCAGCAATTACTCGATAGGGAATGGGTGGAACTCTGGCAGGTTCGTGATGCTAAGACTGGAGAGATATTAGCATTCACCATGGACCATAATGATTTCCTGCGTAAGGAAGAGGATGTCCTACAGATAGAAGGTATCCCTGTGGAGACTCTCACTTTCAACCCTGACCCAGACTACATCTATGGCATACCTGATACCCGTATCATAGAGCCACAGATGCTGGAGTTAAATGAGATACGCACTCAAGCCATGAAGCATCGCAGAGTCGATATCATCAAGGCTCTCGTCAGGAAAGGTGTCATCAAGTCCACAGAGATAGATAAGTTGCTCAATGAAGAAGTCAAGGCTATGGTAGAGATAGAGAGTGATGGTCCTCTTTCTGAATCAGTCATGATGCTCCAGCCTGGCAACTCAGGTATCCTCAATGACCTGGCTAGTGCTGGTGAGATAGTACGCTCTGATGTCAGAGAATCTATAGGCTTCTCTCGTTCATCTCAAGGTGAGTACCAAGGCAAGACTCACATCTCAGCTAAAGAGACAGATGTAGTCAACTGGGCAAAAGAGATACGACTCGATGAGAGACGTGATATGGTAGCTGACCTTCTCTCTAATGTAGTACGGAAATTTAACCAGATAATATTCGCTAACTGGAAAGGTCCACAAGTTAGGTCTATAGTAGGACCCGATGGTATGAAATGGTGGCTACAATTTACAGGTGCTGAGATTAAGGGAGAATACAATGTCAAAGTAGACCCCTCTAATGCTCTCCCTGAAGACAAGAGAACCAAGAGACAGGACGCTGTCGAGATGGCTAAGGCATGGTCTGAGATGAACCAGGGCCAGATACAACAAGGTATTCCCGTTCCAGCTGAGATACAGCGTTTCTTCTTCTCTCAATATGATGGTATCAATGTAGATAAGCTCTTAGCTCAATCTGCTCCTCCTCAAGGAGGCGGCATGGCTCCTGGCATGTCCCCTGGTATGGCTGTTCCTCCTCAGATGGCAGCACAACTCATGTCCCAACAGAAAGCTGGTGGAGGGATGCCTGGTGGCAGATAAGAGATGTGAGAAACATCCAGGATGGTCTGCTGATGAATGTGTATGGTGTGGTCATGCTCGTGAATCTGTACATGTGACAACCAAT
>Ga0208957_1001312_pt1 | contig 13212 bp, 24 predicted proteins | sample RifOxyA1_FD_184029 | JGI IMG/M metagenome (GOLD analysis project Ga0208957, IMG submission 184029) | Groundwater microbial communities from Rifle, Colorado - Rifle Oxygen_injection A1 (SPAdes) | ecosystem: Environmental > Aquatic > Deep subsurface > Groundwater | place: Rifle, Colorado, United... | reverse complement strand
GTAGTATGCCGATGCAACGTGCGCTAGGTGATGTTCTACGAAGCGCACCTTGCCGTCGAACCCGAGCGAGCGGACTTGCGCTACGCGCTTCGGGTTGAACCACTTATCCAGCGGCGCGAACACTTTCGGTGCCCTGGACCGCAGCAGAGGCAGATGGTCGAAAAATAGCGGGCCACTCCCTTGAAACACAGTGGCCAGGCGTACCTCGTCGATGTCACCGATAGTCAGGCCCGCGAGCCGCAAAACTTCGGGGATGCTCTGAAATGGGAAGCCTGTTCCTCCGGCAGCGACATGATGTACCTTTTTGTCCATTATCGCGGCGCTTGCGCCATGTCCGTCGTTTATGCCAAGAATACGACTTTTCATGGCGACATCACTTTCGCTTGTTGAGCAAGAAATCGCCGAGGACGAGATGCTTCAGGTCCGACCGAACAAACATGCTCAGTGCTTCCTTCGCGCCGTGGATGATTGGTTCGCCTGTGATGTTCGCCGACGTGTTCAGCAGTCCGCCTCGACCAGTCTCACGTTCATAGATGTCCAAAATTCGAAATGCGCCAGGATTCCACGATTCGCGCAAGACCTGCGGACGAAGCGTCTTGTCTGCCTGATGCATTGCGGCTACCAAGTCGTTGTGCGCGAGCAGCGTGGAGTCGAATGCCTCAATCATGTATGGAGAGTACGCGGGCTTGATGAGATAATCCTGCATCCTATCCTCTTTGATGACAGGCGCGAACGGAAGCCAGAAGTCCCGTGACTTGATGGTCGCATTGATTCTGCCTACGTTGCGTAGGTCGCTCGCGTCGCACATGATGCTTCGGTTGAGCAGCGCACGAGCACCGAATTCCATGGGACCGCGAACGCGCGCAACGATTTCGCCCTTCAGAATCAGGTCGGCAGCAAGGTCATCGACATGAGATGAATGTTCGTAGTCCCAATCAAAGTCCATACTCTTCAACTCTTCAAGTGTCGCGCCGCGTGCCATTGCTTCCGCATCACGAACCATGACATCCGCTTGCCACTCTGACATTAGAACTTCCTCAATCTCTTTTTCGGTCGGCTCGTCACCCAGGTACAATGGGCCGAGTGGCTCGATGCGCGGCTCCTGACCGACTTCAAGCATGCGCTGCGCGTACACCCACATTGCCGCGCCGATGCTGGTAGACTCGTCCCCGCTCGACGGCATTGGAAAGAGACCTTCCACTTCCGGCATCTCGCGGATAGCCTTGTTGGCCTTGACGTTCATGAATGAGCCTCCACCGACGGCGACCTTTCGGATTCCCGTTTTCCGAACAGCAGCCCGAACCCATGCGGTCATCAGGTTCTCGAAGTGCGTCTGAAGACCCCACGCCATGTTGTCGAAGCGATGGCTTCGAAGGTCGCGATGCATGTGTGAGGCAATGTACAGAAGCGGCTCCCGCGTGCCGCGCTGAAACGAGAGCCCATCAGGAGTCAAACCGATGTAACTCTCGAAGACCTTCTGCGCCACCTGCCCGTACTCTGCCTTCGCGTAAGGCGCAAGTCCCATCACCTTGTACTCGTGTTCGTGCGACTTCATCCCCATGTGCCGGGTGAGAAATGCGTAGACGTAGCCAATCGAATCGTGGTGGTGCGTTGCTGCGATGCGTCCGATTTTTCCATCCACGCACGCGCTCACGGTGGCACTCAGGTCATCGCCCGCCGCGTCGCTCGTCATCATCAGCACCGGCTCGTTCTTGGGCCACGGCGAACCGTAGTACGCGCAAGCGCCGTGAGCCGTGTGGTGGTCCACCCAAGTAATGGGTCCTGCGTACCCGAGCCCGCGAAGAATCTTGCTTCGGATTTCGTTACGCTTTCGCTCCCGCTCGGCGAACATTCCGGGCAGAGCGCGTTTCAGGTCCGGAAGAAGTTTGTAGTACACGGCATGCAGCGGCGTGTACGGCGTGTGGGATGGAGACGTGAAACGAATGACAGAGAGTCGGGTAAACGGCGTTTCGCGGTCGTAGGTAACCTTTCCGAACTCTATCTTGGGACGCCCGTAGTAAATCATGAACTGTGAACCGTAGGCTACCTCATCGATGTCAGTGATGTTCAGTCCCGCCAGTTGCAGCACGCGCTTCAGCGCGTTGATTGGGAAGCCCGCCTCGTTCTTGTAGTTGGTCATGCGTTCTTCTTGGATGACGAAGCGAAGTTTGCCATCGTCGAGAAGACAAACCGACGCGCACCACGAATCGTTGATGCCGAGAATTTTCACAGCCAGTTTCTCCTCAGCAACAACCACATTTCAAGCCGCGAAGGCCAGAACACCAGATACAACCGCCATAGTTCGAACCGAACGCGCAGAGAAATCTTCACCCTAACACCGCCCACAGAATCAGAACAACAGAAGCGAGAAACGCGATGTCAAAGATTTCTAGCCAGAGAAGAATCTCTCTTCGGGTCATTCCATTTTCTCCTTCCTCAGTTGATTCGACTTCGAGACCCACTCATACAGTTCTGGCGTCATAAGCGGCTTGAGCAGTTCGATGTTGGGAATCAGACAGTGGCCTCCGATGATACCCCCGAACATGATGGGGACGAGCCCGCGCTCTCCGTCGTACACTGCGCGCTTCTCGAAGAACCATTCCTTCAGTGCGCTCAGGACTTCGTTCTTCGGCACGCCGCCACGAACCTCAGGCCTGTCCGCCTGTCGCTCGATTTCTTGCCACAGAACGATGCGGTAGGCGTACTCAAAGGTCTCAAGGAGTTTGAACCACTCAAGAGCCTCGATGCTCGGGGCGAGGCGCATGCTGATTCCGCACGCCTGAAAGTGTGAGAGGACTTCATTCGAATCGTCCGTCGTCGCAATCCATTTCGGGAACTCGCGGAGGTAGCGAACGAGTTCTGGGTGCTCACCGCGAACGGGGGAGTACGTGGTCTGTCGCGGATAGGTGAGCGCTCGCGTCGCGCCAACGGGAAGCGTCGAGTGAATGACAACGTGGTTCGGACTGAACTGCTTCATGTAGAAATCGACATCCTTGGCGAACGTAGGCGTGTAAGGAATGCAGATGTGCAGCCAGTCGTACTTCCCTTCAGGCGCAAGGCGACCTTTCAGCGGGTCGTGTATCACAACCTCGTAGCGCTCCTTGAGAACTTCCTCAAGAGCCCGGCCAACCTCACCGTGGCCGACAATCAAGTCTGTCGTCACAAGTCTTTCTACGCGCCAGCGCTACTTAAAGGTTGTCTCATAGGCCGCAGCAAACGTTCAAATAGCCTTGCCGCCTGGTCACTCACATGTTGGACCGAATCGTCACCTTCGCCGGAAAGTTTGCCATCTTGCTTGGCATCGTGGCTCTCGTTCTTTACGCCGTCGCCACGTTCGTGTTCGGCGCGATTAACGCATCCGACCATCTTTCGGGGCTCGGGCCGCGTGACTGGTTTGTGTTTGCGTTCATCTTCTCAGTCATGCTGGTCGTCGGCCAGAAAGTGGCTGCGTGGGTCACTGCGTGAAGTCTGTCGGATACACGAGTCGCGGTGTTGAAAGCCAGTCCTTCCAAAATCGGATGATGTCTCGAAGCCTGGCATCTGAGTACAAATATGGAAGGCTCTCGTCGTCGTAGAAAATCTCTCTGATGTGGAAGCGCCGCTCACCTTCTTTCACATTGCGGACACGACGAAGATTCCAGTGCATCAGAGGGCTTCGTCAGACTCAGGCGGGTTCTTCCCCATCCGCCAGCGCAGTACCGCGCCGAAAATCGCAGCCGCTACCAGGATGGTCAGCAAAACGTAGATTGAGTCGAGCGACATCAGTACCACTTCGATATTAGGTAGCCAGACACGAACGCGAGAGGTCCCCACACAAGTGCAAGCATGTTGCCCCCGAATCCGGCGAACCAAGCGCCCGCGAAGAACAGCGCAGAACCGACTCCGATGACTACCAGTCCTTTGTGCATGTCAAGCAGAACGCAGGAAACGCTTATAAAGGTTTCGTGCGACCTTGCCGTCGCTGGTATGGACGCACGCGCACGCTATCGGGGACAGGACGCCGCAGCCGGAAGATGTTCTCGCTCTCGCGACGTATCGCCAGTCCACGAGCGCGGCTCCAATCATTAGGTCCCCAAAACGAAACTTCGCCAAGAGACTCAGAACCCGTTCCCTCTTTCCTTCCCTTCGCATTCAAAAAATCGAAATAGGAAGTGTGACGTTTCCCCCTTCTCGTGAGTTCGCGTTGAAGGAAGTCGCTCAATAGGTCGTTGTGTTTTTGAATCGCGGCCAATTGCCCCTCCACATTTGCATCGGAGATACGCAGAAAGCCGTGAGCAAATAACGTATCCACATCTTCGTAAGCGTCTCGACCCGGTTTCAGGCCATGGGATTTTACGAGAGTAGTTGCCATCGTCAGGTGTGTGTCCTCTCGCGTGGTCGAATGGAACTTGCCCTCAGGCGTAATCCAGATGCGAGCCATCGGCGCTCACCGAATGATAGATGAAAGAAGCACGATTTCGCCGAGGACCAGACCCCAAATTCCGCCTTGGGTTGGCGAGAGTGTGAACTCCCCCAGTGGAAGCATCGGAAATGCGAAGTAGCCTACTAGAAATCCTAGTGCCCCGAAAAGAAGAAGTGCCATCCAAGCCTTTATTGCGACCATCAGCGCCGCCTCGGTTTTGACGCGACTCTCGCTACGGACTTTCCCTGTAGATAGTCCTTCTCTATCTTTTCTGTCCATCCAAGGCGACTCCTTAACTGTCCTTTGCTGAAGTTCTTGTGAAGTCCTCGAACAAACGCCTGCCTACTTCTAGTTTCTGCACCCTTACGAACCGACGCGCGGAACGCGCGAGGATGCTCCCGTTTGTAGTGGTGCCGCAACTTCGACAGGCCGTTCTGCGACGGCCATTTTTCGCTTCCCACATACACGCGATGCCCGTAGCGGTCTTCGATGTAGTTGCGGCGTCGAGTGTATGGTGAGACGTGGACTTCTGCTGCTGAGCGACGTAAAGAGCGGTCCGCTACGCGGGAGATTACACGGGCAGTGACTTCTTCCCTAAGCGCCTCGTAGTAATCTGGGTCAACGTTTTCCAAGTTCCCTCGCGCCAGTTCAAACCGCACACGTTTCATTTCGCTGACCAGCAGTTCGTGCGGATACGTTTTGACTCTCTCGGTCATTTCTCGACGATGAGTGCCGAGTGGCACGGGGCGCGCCAACGGCGGATGAGCCATCTACGCCCTCCGTCTGTGTGGTCGAACACGGACATCGAGGCCGGGGCGGCGACGAGCGGGCAACTTAGGTCTACCGAATAATCCAGTGTGCGTCAAACCGAGCCCAGTGGCTACATGGTGTTTGAACTCGTTCGCCGATGCTGTCTTTCCCGTAGTTTCGAGATGGATGACGTTGAACTTATTGCGGAACTTCTTGTCCTTGAGAGCGGCACGATACGCTCCAAGTAGAAGCCTTTTCTGTTCCCGAGTCATGTTTTTGAATTTGAAGTCGAACCCAGTGGCACGCGCCTTAGGATAACGCTTCTCAAGAAAGTCGTCAACCAGGTCTTGGCCGTCGTCGCTCCAATACCCAAACGGCGTTCTAAGAACGCCCATGCTGTTGCCTCCGTCTGTGCAAGCGAACACGCACTTCGGGATGGCGACGGAGACGAGTTCTCAGCGGCCAGGCGTCCGGCACCCGAACAAGGTCTATGTTGCGCTCATCGTCATCACTTGCATGCTGCTCAGAGATTTCCTTTGCCTCCCGCATCGCCGATGTTCTGTCTGAATACTGCTGAAACTTTCCGACCGTGTTTATGTCGCCCGAAGCAGCATCAATGAACCGAACTGTCCATCGTCGCCCGTAAGGCGCGCCCGTACTCGGAACAAACTGCTCACTCGTTACGAAGTAGATTCCTCCGTGGACCGGAAACGTTTGGTCCATGACCTTGCTTCTGAAGAACCCCATCGTCTTTTCGTCGAAGAAGTGACTACCGCGTTCCTTTGCGAGCGATTCTAGTTCCGCAACGGCCAAACTGGCCATCTACTTGTTTCTCCGAGCATGCTGGCGAACGCGGACTTCTGCGGGGCGGCGACGAAATCGGGAAGGCATTCCGCCCCTTGTTCCGATGTCGATGAAACGCTCGTCGTCGTCATCGAGGCGCGAGTGCCCGCCAGCGGCCCGACGAAATCGTCCTTCATCGAAACGATGACTGTCCATGCGGAAAATCTCTGCGAAAGAACTGGTCAAAGAGTCCAAAGTCATTATAGCGGCATCAGAATCTGGGTCGGCAACTCCTCGCGCGTTACGCAACACTTCAGCCACCATTTCATAGGTCTGCTTAGTCCACCGAGTCATCAAAGCACCTTCTGAATCGTTTTCTTGACCTTGCGCTTCGACTTACGCCATCTTCCTTGAAGGTACGTTTCCCAGTCAGGACGACGAGCCATCAGACGTTCCTCTCTTTTCTTGACTTCTGCAATCGGTCAGCCTTGCGTACCATGGTTTCAATCTGGTCAAGGAGTCCTGGCTCGTTCCTCATTCGTGAAGATGGTTCGTCCTGCCCCTCCCAGTCCGGCGTGACTGCCCACGCGCGTGCCGCCTGTCTGAGACCTTCCGCGTTTTCCACGCGGGTCAGTTGGGCCATCGACTTGATGTCCTCGAACGGCGTAGGACACGAGCAGCCGGAATCCGTTGCGTAGTAGATGTTGCCTGAGTCATCAATCCATGAGACAAACGTATCAAACTCCCACGAGCCTCCCGCCTCAAGCGAGCCGAGGGCCGTCAAGCGCCACTTCTCGGGGTGGTAGTAAATGTTCGAGTTGTCAAAGTAGGACTCTGTTGGCGGAGGAGGCGGACGCGGCTCGCGTGGGTTCCGACGTGTGTACTGACGAACGCGAACAGGAGCGCCGGTCATTCGTCGCCCTCGTCGTGCACGCTGATTTCTGAGTCCGCTTGTAGGTCTCGCATTACAAACTTGCGGTGGTGCTGCTTCGCAAGCCTGCGCGCATCTCTCTCAGAATGAGCCTTGATTGTGTAGTACCCCTCAGATGTTCCCTCTCCCGTGGTATTTCCGCGACCGAGGTAACCACTGTGCCCGCCTTCGACATGTACATCATACAGACGCATCTTCGGCTTCCGTGTGTGTCTGCGAACGCGAACAGACTTCGTTTTTAGGCTCTTCGGCATGTGAAGGAATCGCTTTCCGGGCAAGTCGTGACTCATCGCCGGTCACTCCCGCCGCGAAGCATCCGCTGCTTTCCGACGGCTCGTTCGATGCGCTCCACGGCATAGCGTGTAAGGGCCTTGTCCTCAGCGCGCGTATCGGGTTCCAGAATACCAACGACGTTGGCAGCCAGAACCTGGGCTTCGGTCATGGCGTCCTCTGCGCGCATGAACAAGAAGTTGTCGAGCATCCCTGCGGCCCCCATCGTTTCAATCTCGGTGACGAGTTTGCCTCGGCGGATTCTAGTCTCGGTCTCGGTCCTCGTGTCGGGTTTCCTACTTCGTGTATGTGACATGTTACTTCCCCTTTCGGCGAGTGTGAGTTGAAACCCGAACTTCCGGGCGACGGCGGCCTGTGCCGGGGTAGCGCAAATCCGCCGAGCGTTCCATGCCCGCCATTACAGACTGACGAGTTCGCTTCGGCAGTCTGGAAATTTTCGAGAGTGTGGCTTGAACCTCGGCCTTGGTCAACCATCCAAGAACATCGCCATCGGGGGTGACAGGCGTGTCATAAACGAGTTCGTCGTTCTCGTCCAAGACCGCAAGTTCGTAGAGCCCTGCTTGCGCACCGTAGCCATAGTTGATGACCGACGCGCCGTAACCGTTCTTGAACCTGTAGATTTTCTGCCCGTGGCGGTCGTGACCGATGTAGCCGCGAGTGCTCGAAGCGCGCCAAGGTGCCATCACACTTGACAACGCCTCAGCGCTATTTAAAGGTTCTCTGACGCCTATCGCGCCCACCGTGCTTGTAGCGCTGCTTGAATTTCTCCCTGCGCCGGTCCTTTTCTGTTGTCGCTCCTCGCAGGGACTCGGGAACACACGAAACCAGACAGGCAAGACAGCCCCTCACACAGAAAATTCCTCTGTCGCAGATGCACTCAATCATGGCCGACACGGAAAGGGGTCACGATTTATCAGAACGCCATGATGCTGCCAAGCACGCCACTGACCCAAGCCGCTACGAGAACTGCGACTGCGCCCGCAGCCACAAGAGCGATTCGTAGTTTCCGCTTCATCGGATGCCAAAAGATGCCGAACAAGATGGCGAGACCTCCGATGAAAATCAGAGGAAGGAAGAGAACGTTAATGAGAAAGAGAACAGCGAGCAGAATCTTGCGCTTCGACATACTGACCTCAACGCCGGATGAGTATAAGAAGGTGTCGTGCCACCTATCCATCTCCCGTTCCGTCGCACTCGGTACAGATTCCGTTTCCATCGCGGCACTTGCTGCACGGCGCGCCGTTGAGCCTGAGAACCCCCATACCATCGCACTCGATGCAGATACCGTCTCCGCCGCAGGTGTGGCATGCGTCGTCATTTGTCCGCCCGCGACCGCTTCTCATTTACGCCAGTCCCCCTTTTTGAAACTCTCGAACCCGCAGTCGGGACAACGAAACTCGCCGTCGGTCCAGATGATGAGGTCGTTGCCGGGGTTTTTGCACCTGGGACAACGTATCAACCATCGCCCTAGTCGCAACTTGACTCGCTTCTTGAAGTCGGCCCATGTCATCAACTCTCCATACGCCAAGCCGCTATTTAAGCCTTAGGCGAATGCAAGGGAGGTAGCAAGGTTCATAAGGACGTTCCGCGTGGTGAGGACTGTGCCTCAGCGCGTGAAAGTTTCCCGTCATCTTCGTCGGCGACGCGAAAGCGACATCATAGAGCGAGCCACGCTCATGAAAAAGGCTAGATTCCCAAGATGGTCAGGCAAAGAAGAGAGTAAGATGCGCACTCGCGCCGGAGGTAATGTCCCAATCATCATGACGGTAGAAGGCGGCGGCGGGTCAGACCCAACGCCCGTTGGCGGGACTGCTGAAATTAGCATCTCGCGCAGTGCGTGGAAAGAATCGATGGCACATACGATTGACCAACTCTTGGGGTTCGACATCGTTCCGCCCACGTACCTGCGTGAGATGAAGCCGCCGCTGGATGAATACGACGAGGCGCGCGACGATTACGGAAGGCCACTGAAGCCAGTGGGCGTGGCTGTGCAGCGATGGGTCCCCGGAGCCGTGAATATTGGCTCCAGGCGCGCTGCCCGAATCGAGCCCAACGAAGAAGACCTCATCAAGATTTTCCTGTTCGACATCATTGTGGGCAACCCTGACCGACACGACGAGAACATTGTCGTGGAGACCAAATTCCCTTATCATGCGTGGGGCATCGACCACGAACTCATCATGTCAGATTATGTCGGGGCGAGTCCACGACTTGTCGTAGACAACTATGCCAAGGAGGCTCTTGATGTCATCGAAGGAAAAAGGATTCCCGAGGACGTGTTACAGAGAATTCGTGACATGCAATGGGAAGACTTCATCACCGCGACGGCTGGAATCGGAACAAGGGCTCGTAATGCCGCATGGAGACGCCGAGCCCTGGTTTTGAAGTGGAAGACCATCCCGACCGAAGAAGAACTTATGAGGATGTGATGATGCCCCGCGTGAAGGTTTCCCGTCATCTTCGTCGGCGGCGTGAGTCAGCAGTCTGGCGCGGGGAAATCGAACGGATTACCAAAGTCGGCAAGAGCACTCTTGGTGGGATTCAACAGAAGCGCATCGTGTATCTATCTTCGCGGGGACGGCGCAAAAAGGCTATGGTTAAAGTCACTGGCAGTCTCACCGAGGCCGTGGCCGATACTATCGATGAACTCCTTGGATGGGATTTGGTTCCTCCAGTTTCCGGACGAGAGATGTCTCCCGAATTACAAGAAGAGTTTGGCGAAAGCGAAATCGTTACAATACATGAGTGGATGGAAGGCAGTGGCCGCGTGCTTTGGGGAACCTTAGAACGTAAACCAGAAGAGTTCGTCGAGAAGAACGATGACAGACTGTTGAAGATGGCTGCGCTGGACTTCATCATCGCTAACTTAGACCGACACGAGGGCAACATGTTAGTGTCCCGTTCCGGACGAGTGTACGCCATAGACCATGCGTTCTCGTTTGAGTATGGTGCAGGAGAAATATTCCATCCAACGTGGACCACGTTCAACTACGCTGCTGGGCGTCCTATCCCCAAAAACATCATGCGAGACCTACGCAATCTTGAAGAGGGAGACTTGCGAGCAGCCGTTTCGCCGCTGGGGGAAAAGGCTGTCGAGGGAACCGTATTCCGATGGAAAGTTCTACTCAAGAAAGGAAGGTTCCCAGAGAAGAGCGCGAACGATTGGGGTTCGTTCTTTACGGAGACTGTATGAGCAATCGTGTCAGGGTAACTCGGCATCAACGAAGGGCGGTGAAGCGGAAGCAGGCAGACCGCATCGAGCGTGCCACTCTTCCAAGGGGCGCAGTGAAGTCCTACGAAGGTCGGGTTTACGAGTCTAAGACAGAAGCACATATCCGGGGCCGTGGCGGCGGTAAGGTGCGCACGATGATGACAGTTCGCGGCGGAGGCGGCGCGGAGGCCGAGCCAATTCTTCCTCTCTATGGAAAGACAGACGACCCCTACGAGCCCATCAGTCGAACTAATATTGAAGTGGACATCTCGCGCAGCGCGTGGAATGAGTCGATGGCGCACACGGTGGACCAACTCCTGGGCTTCAACATCGTTCCGCCTACGTATCTGCGCGCCGCGAAGGTGAAGACTGACGTGGGCGCAACAGGCGTCGCCGTCCAATACTGGGTTCCGGGCTCAGACGTGTTGTCGGCGTGGCGTCATAGCAAGCCAGGACGAGAAGGTGAGAGGCCCAACGAGGAAGACCTCATCAAGATTTTCCTGTTCGACATGATTATAGGACACGTTGACCGGCATAGCGAGAACATCGTCGTGGACCCGAAACCGCCGTACCACGCATGGGCCGTTGACAACGAGAACATCATGGAATCCAGATTGCGAGATTCAACGATTACGAACGTTGCGAACAGTCCCTCTGGGGGCCATGCGTCGCTTTCGTACATAGAGGGGCGGGAAATTCCCAAATCGGTGTTGAAGAAAATCCGGGACCTGCGATGGGAAGACTTCGTGACCGCGACGGCAGGGTCATCAAAGAGCGCGCAGAGAGCGGCGTGGGAGCGCCGGAAGGAAGTTTTGAATTGGAAAACCATCCCCACTGAAGAATCCCTCGAAGGCGACAAGACTGGGGCGGTCAAGGGACGGCGCGATGATGACGACGAGGGCGACGAGTTCTACGGCTACGGCGGCGACGACTAAGGTTCAAATACTCCGGCTGTCTTGGTGTCATCGTGGTCGCGCGCAAGATTGGCAGGTTCCTGACGGCGGAGTGGAACGGCTCCGGCGACGAGATTGTGTACGTCTCGGTCAAAGGCGGCGTTACCGACGACGTGATTTCGTTCACGTTTGATGAACTTGCGGACCTGGGGAAGTTCGTCGCGGACATGCGAGCACGGAAGAAATGAGCGAACTAGAGCAACTACTCGATGAGTTCAAGAGCGAGATGCTCAAGAAGTTTTGGGCGCGGGCCGAAAAGCAGCACCGACTCTCTGGTCGTTCGGTGACGGACGACGACTTCGATTGGAGCGACATGCCGCTCGACGAAATCGAAGCACACTTCCGTGAAGAGATTGCAGAGCGGTTCGAAGATGGCGCGGACAAGGCTGCGGAAGACATCGACATTGCAAACCTGTCGTTCATCGATTGGGCTGCTAGGCGGCATGCACCGAAGGTTCAAATACCGATGGCGCTTAGAAAGAATGCTACTGTGAAGCGGGAGGTGAGAATATAGCAGAAACGCAAAAGCGACTAACGATTGAGGAACTTCGCGCGAAAACCGCAAAGGCGATTGTCGAGGCAACGACGTTTGAGAAAACGCCGACCTTTGACATGCCAATCGGCTCGGAGACTCTCTTCAAGGTGAAGAAAGTCATCGCAGGACAGTACGAAGCCCCCATGGTCATCGCGGACGAACTGCGCGTGATGAACGGCGCAGGGAAGTTCGTGGTTGGCGAGACATTGAAGGCATACACGCAGGACGGAAAGGACAGCCCGCGTGTCGCCGTCGAAGTCAAGGCGGGCGAGGACATCCGTGTTCCGTCATTCGTGGTCCGGCGCGCGAAGGACAAGGGAATCGAATTCCACCCGAAGCAGGTCTATTGGGCAAAGCACATCGAGGACAAGGCCCTGTCGGGAGGGAAGACCTTCAAGGTCGCCGCCGTGGCACTAGTCGGCACCGAGTTCCCAACAGAATAGGACTCCCTTGAAGAGCCCGTGAAATCCGGGCGAAAAGGGACCGACCTTTCGGTTCTTTCGGGAGAATGAGCGACAACGGAAACGGAGACGAGTACGTTTGGACTAGCGAAGCCTCCATGATTCCCGCGAAGAGCGTGGACAAGAAACCGATGATTGAGTGGAAAGAGTACCAAACGCGCAAGCCCACGGATGAGGAGATGGCGAAATGGAAGAGCGAGTTTCGTCCCACCGCGTGGGCATTCATCTGTGGTAAGGTCTCGAACGGCATCTACGTTGTTGACGTAGACTCAATTCTCGCGGAGCACACCATCCCCGGTCGATGGATGCGACACTTCGGTCCGACAAAGACCGTGTGTACCTCTGGCGCGACGCCGGGCGAGCCAGACACTGGCAAGCGGCATTTCTACTTCCGCGACGCAAACGTTGGCAAGACAATTTCATGGACGCCGCGAGCGAAGGCGCTTGACAACATCCTCGTGCCCGGAATGGAAATCAAGGCCGAAGGCGGCTACGTATTAAGTGCCGGGTCACATCATCCGAGCGGCAGCATCTACACCGTCATCGACGACTCGCCCATCAAAGAGGTATCGTATGAGATGGTCGTGCATACGATTGAGATGGTGTACCGGCACTGGCCGCTCATCGCTACCATACTCCCGTCATACGTCACGGGGACGCGCACATTCTGGTGCACAAACCTCGCGGGCTACTGCTTCCACCATAAGTTCACTGAGGAAGATGCGCTCATTCTCGTGCGGACCTTGGCGTATGGTGCGGTGGACCCCATATCTACGGAAGCCGACATCAACAACGCGGAGACGGCGGTGCGTTCCACGTATGCTCGTGGACGAGACGGCGTATCGGTCGGCTATAAAGGCGAAGGTGGACCGCAGGGCGCAGGTTGGCCGGATGA
>Ga0208957_1001310_pt1 | contig 13213 bp, 12 predicted proteins | sample RifOxyA1_FD_184029 | JGI IMG/M metagenome (GOLD analysis project Ga0208957, IMG submission 184029) | Groundwater microbial communities from Rifle, Colorado - Rifle Oxygen_injection A1 (SPAdes) | ecosystem: Environmental > Aquatic > Deep subsurface > Groundwater | place: Rifle, Colorado, United... | reverse complement strand
GCGGCCCGCCAGGTCGGAACCGGGCGGGCCGCGGGGGGTGTAGATGGTGTCGCGACGTCAGGCCGGGGGTCAGACCACGATCCCGCCGAGGACGGCGCCGCCGTAGGTGTTCGCGAGCACGGTGACGAGGTCGGCGAAGATGTCGACCTCCTCGTACTGCGAGCTGACCCGGGCGAGCGGGAGGACCGACATCGACGTCAGCTCCTCGATCCAGACCTCGTCGAGGTTGACGACGACGAACGCCGTGGTCGGGTTCGAGGCCTCGCCCGACAGCGCGGTGACCTTGGTCCCGTTCCAGGTGTAGTCGTCGCCGATCGACGTGCTCTTGACGATCGGGATGTCGTCGTAGGCCTTGACCCGGAAGCCGGCCCGGATCTCGACCATGTTCACGAACTGCTGCTGGGCCTGGAGCGCGGCGTTGAGGGCCCTGCTCCCGGTGCGCGAGCAGAAGATGGCCTTCCGGTTGTTCGCGCCCCTGACGGCGTCGATCGCCTCGTCGAGCTTCGCCAGCGAGAACGAGTCGCCCGCGGCGGCCGAGGTGTTCGCGACGATCTGGCCGGCGGTGCCCTGGATCAGCGTGATCAGCCCGGAGGGCTGGTTCGCGTCGGCGGCGTTGTCGCCGTTCGCGAGCATCTCCTCCAGGAAGTTCACGAAGTCCGGGACCTTCGCGTTCAGCTCCAGCGACATCACGTCGGCGTACGAGCGGCCGGTCGCCGACAGCTTCCGGGTGATCTTCGCCTGGGTGATGGCGGTCCGGAAGGTGAAGGAGGTCTGCGACGGGGCCCCCGTCTCCTCGGTCGCCGTGCCGGTGTCCGCGACCCACGAGCCGCCGGTCGTCCCCGGGGTGCGCTTGTTGACGTACGCGGCGTCACCGGTGCCCGGCCTGTGGTCGAGCGTCGTCCACAGGCCCGGGTCACGGTTCGACAGGTCCTGCACGGTCCTGTTGATGAACGTCTGGAGGTAGACGCTCCCGGCGCCAGAGACGTTGAGGGCGCGGAGCAGCTTCTCACGCCGCCCCTGGTCGATCCCTTCCCACGCGGTTGCTTGACGGTCCATGTTCGTGCTCCTGTTGGAGGTCGGTCAGCGGTTGGCGGCCTCAGGCCCAGCCGACCGTGGTCCGCAGTTCGGGGGGGAGGAGGAGCCCGTCGGCCTCGGCGGCGCGGAGGACGGCGCGCAGGTTGGCCTGGGCGTCCTTGCGGCGCTCGGGCAGGTGTTCGTCGGCGTCGCAGGTGAGGAGCTTCATGCGCCTCTCGTCCGTGACGATCGACGCCATCGCGTGACAGCCCCGCTCGCGGAGCTGGGTGGCCATCTCGCCGTGGAAGGTCGGCGACCGCTCGGCGGCCGGCATCTCGCGGCTGATGCCGCGCCGGAGGGGCTCGTTCACCAGCGTCCGGATCGTCTCCTCGCGCGCGGCCGACTCGGCGGTGAGCCGGTCGACGGTGGCGCGGAGTTCGGCGACGGCGGGGTCGACGGCGGGGGGCGGCTCGGCCGCGGGGGCGGCCGACCTGGCGCTGGCCTCCAGCGCCGACAGCCGGACGGTGACGGGTGCGACGGCCTCGATGACCGCTTCGGCGATCAGAGCGCGCAGTTCCTTGGGATCCATGTTGCCCTCGGTGTCAGGGGTGAGGTCGGCGGACCGTTCCGCGTCGTCGTCTTCCCCGGGAGCACCTCTGCGGGCGTCGCCGTTGTCCCGTTCGCCCTCATCGTCACCCGCGACGCCGCGCGTGTCAACACCCGCGGGGTCCGGAGTGCCGTCGGACGGGACGACGTCGACCGCCGGGAACGTCGCCCGGGTCGCGGACTCCCCCGCGTCGCGCGGTGTTCCGGGGTCGGCGGTCCTCGTCCGGGAGAACCGCACGGTGTAGTGCTGGTCTGACGCGGTCGCGTCGTCCGCGTCGAGCGCGGTAGACAGCAGCCCCGGGAGCGACCGGAGGTTCGTGATCCAGGAGTCCGGGTTCGCAGGGCTCCGGGTCACGGCGAGGTGGTCGAGCTCGATGTCCTCGATGATGATCCGGGAGAGGTCGCCGTCGTCGTCGTAGATGAACCTCAGCTCGGTGAACCAGCCCCCCACGCTCTGCCCGATCCGGTGTCCGTCGGCAAGTCGCTGCGCGAGCTGCTCGGACCGCTGCTGCTTCACGTCGAGGCGCGCGGCCATCCGGAGGACGGCGCCGCCGTCCGCGTCGTCGGGGTGCGGGTTCCGCACGGCGGCCCGCTCGACGCGCGCGTCGAACACCCGGCCCATGACGTCGTGCCACTCGCACTCCCAGTGCGTCGGGACGTACGGGACCGTGCCCGCCCGCATCTGGTCGGCCATGCTCGCGAGCGCCGCCAGCGACATCTCGGTGTGGTACCAGTCTACGGACGTGGACGACGCGACACCCTCGACGATCGGGCCCTTGTCGAGCCCGGCGCCGTCGTCCCCCTCCGCGCCGTCGTCGGCGTCGTCGTCGCCCGCCTCGCGGCGCGCCTCGCGGCTACGCTGGTCCGCCAGCGCCGCCGGCAGCGAGGCCCAGTCCTGCCCGTCGACCGGCTCGCCCGGCTCGCCCGGGTCGGTGGACGCGGTGAGGAGTTTTGATGTTGAGCAGTCCCACTCGAACGGCACACGACAACAGCGGACGACGAAGTGCCGCTCACCGTCGACGACCGTGTCGGGGGCGTCCCAGTCCAGTGCGATCGTCTGGTCCTTGACGGCGAGCTTGCGCACGTCCATGCTGCCTCCTGCCCCCGTGCTGGGGGTGGTGCGAGGGCGCGCGCCTCTCCGGCGTCTCGTCGTGAAGCTACTCCGACAGGACGGCGTACGTCAAACCTCACGTGTCGTAGAGCGACAGGCTGACGGCGTCCCCCGACGTCACCTCGGCTTCCGTCCAGAGGACCAGGACGCACCGGCACCGGGCGCCGCAGCGGGTGTCGCCGCCCGGCCGTCGCGTCAGCGCGGCGAGCGGACGGAACCCGGCCGAGCCCTCGTACTCGCAGTCGGAGCACATCCCGCGGTCGCCTACGGCCACCCACTCGCACCACCAGGTGACGCGCTCCTCCGACCCCCGCTCGGAGCTGGCCTGGATCAGGCCGGCGATCAGCGTTCCGTTGCCGACGTCGAGCAGCTTCCCGGACCAGTTGTCGACCCGGTGCTCCTGCGAGAGGAACAGGTCGGACACCGCGGCGGCGAGCTCGTCGTCCACCCGCGGGGTCGGGCCGAGCGGGAGGAAGTCGTCCTCGGACCGGACGTCGCACCCGCACCCGTCGTGGTGCTGGTGCCCCCCCGGTGCGGGGGTCGCCCGTCCCCCGGTCGTCGTCGACTGGAGCTGCCCGACGGCCCGGAGCAGCCGGTCCCGGAGTTGGCCCACCAGCCCGTCGCGGTCGTTGAGGTACCCCATCGCGAGCGAGTGGTAGGACGCGCCCAGGACCTCGGGGTCGCCGACGGCGTCCTGCCCCGAGAAGGTCGCGACCGCGTCCCGACCGACCCGCACCGCCGCGACGTACCGCCGGAGCGTCACCGCCCCCCACCCGGCGAGCAGCGAGTCGACGGCGGCGGTCACCCGGCCCCGCAGGGCGGCGGCCCCGTCGTCGGTCAGCGGCTCGCCGTCCCACGCGGACAGGAACGCCGCGACCGTCTCGCGCTGCGCCTGTCGCCAGAGCGGGAGGACGTCCCGCGCGTACCCGACCACCTCGACCCCGAGACGTGGCAGGTCCAGCGTCCGGACGTCCGCGAAGCGACCGGCGGCCTGCCAGTCTGACGGGAGGTCCGGGTCCGACACGAGCCCGCGACGGACGACCGACTTCGCCTTGTCGGGTGCGGGCGGGTCGTCCACCTCGGGGTCATCGGGGCCTCCCTCCCCGCCGTCGGGGTCCTCCGGCTCCTCCGGCTCCTCCGGGTCGTCACCCGTCGTGTCCGGCGCCCCGACGCCGGCCAGCGTCGAGACGTCGATCAGCCCCTGCGCGAACTCGACGGTGGCGACGTCGCCACCGTCGATCGGGAGGAGCCCCCGCTCCTTCCGGATCTCGTTGCGGGTCATGATGCCCTGCCGGACGTACCGCTCGAAGACCTCGGCGATCGCCCGCTCCGCCAGCGGGTCCAGGCGGGAGTCGCGGTCGAACCGGAACCGCACGACCCCCAGGAGCGCCGGGTCGACCATCTCCGGGACGATGTCCCGGTTGACCTTGGCCTGGATCGTCTCCAGGATCGGGGTCGTCAGGTGGGACTCGCTGACGTCCATCTGCGCGGACGCGTGCGCCCTCGTGGCCTCCTCGGAGCCCATCTCGATCGGCATGACGCCGAAGGTCCGCCACACCCGGCGCTGGACCCACTCGATCACGGGCATGAAGTCGACGTCCTTCAGCGACCGCTTGAGCTGCTTCCACTCGACCGTCAGCGCCCCCCGGTCCGGCGACCCGAGGATCCGGATCTTGTTGTCCCGGCCCTTCTTCTGCTGGAAGTCGGCCTTGGCCGCCTCCATCGCCTCCTTGCCGAGCCCGCCGAGCACCAGCAGGCCCGGGGGGATCTCGTCGGCGTCGAGCGTGAGCATCACGTTCTCGGACGCGACGAGCAGCGTAACGACCTCGTTCACGAGCGACTCGATCAGCGGGCGGCCGAAGGGAGAGCGGGTGTTCGGGAACAGGTGCAGCATGACCAGGTCTTTTGCCTCGAACGTCGGCCCCGCCGTCTCGGACACCCAGTCGACCTCCTGTCGCCACCCGGACGTCGACCCGTACCTGTCACGGATCGGGGTGAAGTCGTCACCGGTACGCGCGACGAGCTCCACGAGGTCCCCGCCCCGGCTGCGGACCTTCTCCAGCACCCCGAACTCGTAGACGAGCAGGTCGGTCGTCCAGGCGGTGCACAGCTCCTGCCACGTCTGGTCGGCGTTCGGCGACCCGAGGAACCGCTCGACCCCGTCGGCCTGCCGCCGCGCGTCCGCGTACGCCGGCTCCTTCGGGTTCATCGCGACCTCGATCCCCCAGTCCCAGGTCGCGACGCGCCGGACGATCGAGTCGACGGACGCGCGGATGTCCGGGGTCTTCCAGTAGATCTCCCAGAGCTGCGCCCCCGAGAGGAGCCGGTCCGCCCGGAGGGAGGGGACGCCCGGCACGTCCTGGTAGAGGTACTGGTCGAGCCGGGCGAGCCCCCGGCGGGCCCGCTGCTGCGCGTCCGGGGCCCCGGGGAGAGCCAGCCACTGTCCGACCGGTCGCTGCTGCCGCACGGTCACGGGGGTCGCGGTCGATCCTACCAGGGCGAGTCGTCCGGCCATGTTGCCTCCAGTCGTTCGCCTGGAAGGTAGCACGCCGGTACGGCGCCGAGATCGTCACTGGCCGGGTCGGGCCGCGCCGACGGGCCCCGGGCGGGGCGGCGGACCGTCGGACGCGCCAGCGGCCAGCGTCGCCCCGGCTACGCCCCCATCTCCGACCAGCCGGCCGGGAACTGCGAGAACCGGAGGTGCCCCGGGATCGCCAGGCCCCCGCCCTTCATCGGGTCGACCCCGACCCGGCGGCCGTAGACGGCTCCCATCTGCTTCACGAACACCGGCACCGAGGCGGACCGCGCCTGGGTGACGAGGCTGTCGGCCCACTCGGCGCGCATCGCGCGGGCGTTCGGCCCCGACTCGCCACCGACGATCACCCAGTCCAGGCCCCGACGCCCGAGGTCGACGAGCGTGTCGCGCCCGGGCCCGTCGGCGTCGGGCTCGCGACACGACGGGCACCACGGCTCCGTCCGCGTCCGGAGCGGGCGGGCCCCGCCGGAGGTGTCGAACTCGTCGAGGTGTGAGGTCGTCCCGTCACCGCACTCCGGACACGTCCACTCGTACCCGATCAGTCCCGGGGTCACGAGGTCGAGCTGCGCGACCAGCGGCTCGACGGACAGTCCCCGGAGCCCCTGGACGCGGAGGAGTGGCGGGACCATCCAGCGCGCGGAGGGCTGGTCCGACACGGAGGCCAGGTGGATGAAGTTGTCCTGCCCCGCCCACCAGTCGGGCAGGTGCTCGACGATCCGCTCGGGCCGCTTGGTCGGGATGATGTACCGGAGGTCGGGCCGCCGCGCCATCAGGTCCCAGGCCTCGGGGCGCCACCCGTCGGCGGCGGGGTGGTAGAAGTCGCTCCAGGAGCAGACGAACACCCGCTGGCCGGACCGCCACTCCGGGCTCAGCACCTTGCGGAAGGTCGGCGGCTTCGACCGGACGACGACCGTCGGGTCCTGCCCGTACCTCCGCTTGTCGCGGTACATGTAGCAGTTGACGCACCCGGTGTGGACCGGGGTGCAGCCCTGCTGCGGGTTCCAGGTGTGGTGCGTCCACTCGATCGAGCTGTTGGTACCCATCGGACCTCCGACGACGTCGTACCCGACCCGGGCGGCGATCCGAACCTCGGTCACACGACGAGGTAGAACCCGCCGGTGTCGAGGATGTCGGCGGCGACGCGCGAGTACGCGTCAGCGTGTGAGTAGTGGTCGGCCTTGTCGCCGTTGTCCCAGACGTACCGCCGGCCCTTCTTGTCGAGCACGCGCATCGCAGCCGTCATCTCCCGCGACCAGTTGGGCACCGAGAACACGCCCCGCGGGAACGTCCGACTCGCGACCGGCCCGCCGCTCCGGAGGTCGTCGAGGCACGCGTCGAGGAGCTGGGTCCTGTCGACGACCACGGCGCGGGACTCCCAGGTGCAGGCCATCCCGTACGCCTGCGACCCGATCCGCTCGGTCTGGGCGTACCGGCAGAGCCACACGCGACAGCCGTGCGCGTTCATCTCGTCGCGCAGCTCCTGGGCCTTGTGCGTCTCCGGGAGCGAGTCGACGACCGCGACGTCGACCCGGTACCGGACCAGCAGGTCCCGCGCCTCCTCGAAGCCCGGGACCGTCCCGACGAACACCCCGCGCCGCTGCCGGACCCGTAAGCGCGTGTCCGGCTCACCCTCCGCCGGCTCGGGCCCGACGGGCAGGTGCTCGACGACGTCAATGTGGACGTGCAGCCGGGCCCCGACGTCGATCCCGGCGACGACGCGCGACGAGCCGAGCGCGTCGAACGACACCGTGTCCGGGGCGACGGCGGCCCGGTCGAGGTCCGACACCGTGACCTTCGCGCCGGCGGCCTCGTACGGTCGCCCGAGGACCGAGGTGTAGAACGTCTGGAGCTTCGCCGAGTCGCCCTGCGCCACGCGCCACTCGTGGTACAGGCTGCGGACGTCGACGGTGAGGACGTCGAGCCGGCTGACCTGGTAGGACCGCCGCCACGCGCCGGGGTTGCCCGCCACCCAGACCCCCCGGATCGGGCGGTCGAACGCACGCCGGCACCCCGTGCAGACGGGCCGGAGGTCACCCGTCGACGGGTCGACCGCGCGCTCCTCGTCCCGTGGGAGCCACGCCCCGTCCTCGGCCTGTCGCACGAACCCGGTGAACCAGTCGAGCGGCTGGCGCCTCCCGCAGTGGGGGCACTCGACGTTCCACCGCCGCTGGTCGCCCTGCTCGTAGATCCGCGAGATCCCGACCCCGCCGATCGTCGGGTTCCCCACCCGGAACACCTGGGGGTACGGCGACGAGCGGAGGCGGTCCCGCGCCAGCTCCAGGTTGGCCGTGTCGCAGTGGTCGACCTCGTCGACGATCAGGACGTCCGCGGCGAACTCGACGAACTCGGTGGCCGCGTTCGACCCGATGAACCTGAGCAGGCCCCGGCCGAAGCGCTTCAGCGCGAGCGACCCGACCTCGTTGCTGTCCTCGTCGGCCCCGGACAGCGTCCGCCCGCGGGGGGGGAGGCGCCGCCGGTACGCCGGCACGCCCAGCAGCAGCGGGTTGACCCGGGACTGCACGAACTTGTCCCGCTGGGCGAACTTCGGCAGGACGTAGGCGACCGTCCGTCCCGACCAGCCGGCCCGCTCGAACGCGAGCTGGATCAGGAACTCGGTCTTGAAGACCTGGACCGCCGACATGATGTCAAACCCGTCGCCCTCCAACGCGTCCGCGTACCACTCGACGGCGTACGGGCAGGCCTGGAACGACATCGGGAGCCCGCGAGTCGACCGGTGGTGCTGGAGCGCGAGCCCGATCAGCGGGTACTGGCGGCAGAGCGCGCCGACGGCGCCACCCGCGGGACTCCTGGTCGTGGTCGGGCTGGTCACGGGCTCAGCGTAGCCCGCCGACCACTACCCGGGGCGGGCGTCCGCGGTCGTCGTCACCGCAGAGCCGCCAGGAACCCGCGCCTGACGTACCCGTGCAGGAACCGGCGGACGTGGTCCAGCGACGTCCGCCGGGCGATCAGCTCGGCGGCGAGCGTGAGCGTCTCGAACGACAACGTGTGGCCCGACTCGGACACGTCGCCGGTCGCCCTGGCCTCGGCCGCCATCACGGCCCCGTCCCGCATCGCCGCGCGCCCCTCCACCCGGATCAGGTTGACCGTGTCCAGGCCCCGGGCCGCCGCCACGCCGTCCCGGATCGGGCACCCGTCCCGGGCGGGGCACCCGTTGCAGCCCGCGAGCGTCGTCCGGATCATCTCGTCGACGGACTCGGCCGTCAGGTCCCCGTCGACGTCCGGCGGGGTGGTCCCGCCGTCCCCCGTCTCGTCCTCGTCCGGGATCGCCGCCGCGACGACGTACGCCCAGCGGTCGATCTTGGTCCCGTCCGGGAACCCGGCGCCTGCGAGCGCCTCCAGGGCGGCGATGTACCTCCTCTCGGCCTGGGACTGCATCAGGTGCTCCTCTGCCCGTCGAACACGTTGAACTGCTGGCTCTCCAGCGTGACGTCCTCCCCCGACCGGGTGAACAGGTCGTCGTGGTCGTCGCCCCAGAACCACTCGACGTAGTACCGGAACCCGTCACGCGACGCGACGAAGGCGAACAGGCAGTCGGCGAACGCGTCACTCCCGACGGGGCTCCCGCCGCCGACCACCGTCAGCACCGCGCGCGAGGACACCATCGACGCGACGTCGAGCCCGACGCGTCGGGCGACCCGGGCGAGGCAGAACGACGACGCCGCCCCGACGACGACCGCGTACGGGGCCACGGACAACTCCGCGAAGTGCCGCATCGCGCGCGTCAGGTCCGTCGGCGAGAAGTCCGTCGCCTCCCGGACTGCCCCGTCAGGGCCACGCTCGTACACGTCCACGGGAGCCCACGTCGGCTCGGTCGGTGCCGGGTGCCCGTCCCAGAGCGGGGACGGGACGCACCGCTCGTCGATCAGGAAGATCCCGATCAGCGGGCGGTCCGGTTGGCTGATGTTCGCGCGGACGAGGCCCAACATCCGTTGGGCGAAGGTGACCGCTGCGTCGTCGTCCCAGCACTCGGGGTTCGGCACGTGACCTCCTCGCCGGAACCGTACCCGCACCGGGGGTCGAGCGAACCTACCCGCCCGCGCGGACGAGGTGCAGGACCAGCGCGACGCCGACCCCGACCTGGCCCAGTCCAAACAGCAGGAGGGCGAGCGCGAGCGCGCGCGACACCCCGTTCGAGGCCCAGGCTGGGGGTCCTGGCGGCGCCCACACGAGCAGGACGCGCATCCGGTCGACCTCCGCGTCGTGCAGGATGAACGAGGTGAAGAGCGACCAGCCGTCGGCGTGCAGCCGCGCGAGGTCCGGCCCGGTCATCGCCCGCTCGACGGCCTCGCGGGAGCCCCCCAGGTCCACCCAAGTCGTGTGGAAGCGGTCACCCACCTGTTGCATCACGCCTCCAGTCCGCCCAGCAGTTGGGCGTCTCGTAGACCCGCACCCGGTCGACGACGAGCCCCCGCGGGCCGAGCGTCGCGACGGCCAGCCGCGCGACGAGCGTCGCGAGGTTCTCGGCCGTCGGCTCCCCCAGGTCGTCCGGCATCGCGACGACGCGCGCGGACGGCCACCAGCACCCGCCGCCGACGGTCGGGAGCTGCCTGGGGCCCGCGACCCCACCCTGCTGCAGTGCGACCGCCGGTGCGACCATCGGGTCGTCCGGGTGCAGCAGCAGCGCGTGGTCCAGGACCTCGTCGATCCAGCCGCCGACATCGGCCTTGACGACGCCGAAGTCGACTACCCGTCCGACGTCGTCGAGCGCGTCCGCCGAGCAGGTGACGTCCACCCGGTACCGGTGCCCGTGGAGGTGCGCGCACCGCGACTCGTGGCGCATCACGCGGTGCCCGGCGTCGAACTCCAGCCGCCGCGTGGCGCTCACCCGGGCCACGTCAGAACCCCGCCAGTTCGAGCAGCCGCTCGAACGCGGGGTCGAGGCCCCGCGAGGTGTCGTCGGGCGAGCACGCCCGCAGTGCGGCCGTCAGCCGGTCGTAGGTCGCGTGCCGGATGCGCCCCCGGACGTGGCCGATGTTCACGCCCACGACCCGGTCCGCGGGGTCACCGACCCCGTCCCCCGGGTCGGGCGCGTCGCCAGGCTTCTTCCTCCTCCTCTCCGCCGCCTCCGGGGACTCGGGGCTGTTCGCCGCGGCCTGGAGGATCGCCGCCTCGGCACTCCGCCCGTAGTCCATCAGGTCGGCGAGGAGCCCGTCGTCGAACCCCGCGAGCGCCATGTCGAGCCCGCCGCCCTCCCCGAGCTCCCGCAGCCGGTCGTCGAGGTCGGTGACGTACCGCGACAGCAGGCCGTAGTCCCAGTCGGCCTCGGAGTTGTTGTCCCGGAGCGCGACGATCCGCGCCTCCGCCCGGGAGCCGGTGTAGACCGTGACCGGGACGCCGACGTCCGGGTCCTCCCAGACGAGCAGCAGGCGGAACAGCCCCAGCGAGGCGAGCGACGCGTCGAGGCTCTCCTCCTCGGCGCGCGAGAGCGGCAGTCGGGGGTTGTCCGCGAACTCGTGCAGGTCGGCGATCCCGGCGTACCGGTCGGAGCTGCACACCTTGACGACGACGGGCTTCCTGCTGCTCACGGGGGACCTCCGGCGGTGTTGCACGCGTCGAACGCGCGCTGGCGCAGGACCTGGGCGGTCCGCGCAGTGGTGCTGTTCTCCTCGCGCCCGACGACGAGGACCATGCGGAAACAACCCCGGCGGTCGGCGAGCTGGGGGAGCCCGACCGTCCGCAGCCTGGCGGCCGTGGCGGCGAACTCGGCCGGGTCGCGTCGGGCGTTCACCTCGTCCTCGACGGCGTAGTGCCCGAGGGCGGACACGACGAGCGTCTCGGTCGTGGACATCGCCGACCACTCCCGCACCGACAGGTTGTACCTGTGGAGCAGCTCCGAGGTCCGGTCAAAGTCGGTCGTCGGGATCCGGTTCCCGAGGTTCGTCGACCTCGCGACGTGGCAGTACGGGTGCGGGACCTGGAGGATCGTCCCGTCGCGCTCGTCGGGCAGGACCCCGAAGCCCCAGCGGGCGGCCGACGTCCACGACGACGAGTCGACGGTCGACCACGGCAGGTCGGGTCGGAGCAGGAAGGTCGGCTTCGTCATCGCGAAGCCGTGCGCGGCGGCGTCGTGCTCGCGGAGCGTCCGGAAGACCTCGACGTAGTACCGGGCGACCTCGTCGTTACGCACGACCGCGTGCGCCCCGGAGTCCATGCCGGCCGTCCCGAGCCCGACGTACGGGTACCGGAGGAGCATCCGCCGCAGGTGCCGCTCGCCGTGGAACGGCTGGTACACCCACATCACGTAGGCGTTCCCCCGGACGGCGGACTCCAGCGTCCGCTGGTTCCGGACCATGTCGATCGTCGACCCGACGTCGAGGTTCACGACGACGTCGACGAGCCCGCGGCGGGACACCTCGCGGGCGAACGCGGCGTAGCGGTCGACGTCGACCTCCAGTCCCCGCCGACGGATCGTGAACGCCCCGCAGTCCAGCATGATGAAGTCCGAGAACTCCCGGATCCTCTCCAGGTCCTCGATCACCCGCTGGGGCCTGGAGGCGACGGCGATGGCGTAGGAGATCAACGTCGCGACCCCGCCGTGGAGCGGGGGGCGAGGGGGGCGCGGGTGCGCCCCGGCGAAGGTGTGTACCGGCGCCGTCACGACCCCGACCCGACGACGTGCAGGACCCGCAGCGCGTCCGCTGGGTGGTGGCGGAGGAACACGGCCGCCCGCGTGATCGCGTCCTCGTGGTACGCGTCGAACCTCGCGCAGGTGTCCCGCTCCAGCGCCATCCGAACACAGAACGCGGCGCCCCCGACGTCGTCGGGCTCGTACAGGAACCCCGTCGTCGGCGAGATGACCTCCGGGTAGGAGCACCGGTTCGGCGCGACGGCCCAGGCCCCGAGGGCGACGCCCTCCTGCATCGCGATCCCGAACGTCTCCTGGTGCGCCGACGAGAACACCACCCGGGCGTCCGCCATCCTCCCGTAGTAGTCGCGCCGCTTGTCGCCGGTGTACCCGTCGCGGGTCCGCACCCACACGGCGTCGTCGCCCCACCGGTCGCGGTACTCCTCCTCGACCCGCCGGAAGAAGTCCGGGTCCTTCTCGGGCGACAGCCGGTGCGGGAAGACGACCTTCCGCGGGCGGGCATCCCACGGGACCTGGACCAGCCGCCCCGCCAGCGCCAGTACCTCCCGCTGGTGGACGGGGTTCCCCGTCGGGACGACGTGCCGCACCTCGGCGGGGTCGCCGTCGAACAGGTGGTCTGCGATCAGGCTCCTCGCCCACCGCGACCCGCAGAGGACGAGGTCGACCCCCCGGACCCACCCGCGCTCGACGTCGAGCGCCCACCTGGTGAGCCCCGTCCGGGCCAGGTAGTCGTGCGGGTCGAAGGCGCCGGCGTGGGCGAAGGCCGCGATCCCGACCCGTCCGCGGAGCCCCATCAGGTCGCGCATGTAGAGCGCCGCCGTCGTCGCCGGGCCCCAGAAGTCCAACAGGAGGATCCAGTCGCCGTCCCGGACCTCCCTGCGCTGGAAGTGCCGCGCGAGGTTCGCCGCCTGGGTGCCCTTCCACACCCAGGTGTCGACGACGTCGAGGAACTGGCCCGACCGGCGCTCGCCGACGGGCTCGCCGTCGACGACGACGACCTCGACCTCGTCGAACGCCGCCAGCTCGTCACGCCACCACCTGTACCACTGCTCCGTGTACCGCTCGTCGAACGGCTCGATCGGGAGCAGGAACACCCGCCTCACTGTGCGAGCCACGTCGACGTCCTCCACACGCCGATCCCGAGGACGGGCCGGCCGAAGTGCGGGACGACGTGCGCGAACTCGGCCACGACCTGCCCGCCAGGGTTGAGTTTCGGCAGCTCGCGCCACACGCGGGCCGGGCCCTGCGTCCGGACGAACCCGCCGGTGACGTCGTGCAGCGCGAGGAACCTGGGCCGGACCAGGCGGAGGACGTTGGTCACGTCCGCCAGCACACCGGC
>Ga0208957_1001309_pt1 | contig 13220 bp, 25 predicted proteins | sample RifOxyA1_FD_184029 | JGI IMG/M metagenome (GOLD analysis project Ga0208957, IMG submission 184029) | Groundwater microbial communities from Rifle, Colorado - Rifle Oxygen_injection A1 (SPAdes) | ecosystem: Environmental > Aquatic > Deep subsurface > Groundwater | place: Rifle, Colorado, United... | reverse complement strand
GCTGGTAAGGTATCCAAGGGTGGCGGGTATAGGGGGAAGCTGCTACACGAACCACGAGTGATGAGTTATGGGTACAGGACATACGAGGTTAATGGGGGAAAGTTAATCTATGGTGGTCCGTTTGCCATTTCGTGTGACCACGGATGTTTTCATGGACCAGGAACACATGGCATTCTTGAGCACGAAGTAGAGTCGGGTGCCGTTGATGATTTCCCTGAGTTGGAAGACCCGCACGGTGGATCTGCGTATGGGACTACTGGCGCATTTCCTCAACTGGCAGTACAAAAGTGCCTTGACCAGATACTACAGGCCGACGCCGTTCATTGCTTCCTGGATTCCATTGACGCCTATGGAACGCTTTTCGAGTTAGGGTTTGCCGCAGCTTTCATGAAGCCGGTCTACCTGTACTACCTGGAGGGCAAGCACAACTGGAAGAAACATTATTGGTTTAGCATGAACAGCCTGAACCTCAAGTGTTGTGAGCCAGGCACAGAAACATCCATCCATCCAGACGTTTTAACGCCTCAAAAAACCTACAAAGAACGATACTACGAGTACCTGAAATCACCAGAATGGAACAAGAAACGCAAGGCCAAGATCAAAGAGGCCGGAGGAAGATGTCAGCTCTGCAACACCAAAGGAAAACTCAGTGTGCATCATCGAACTTATGACAGGGTTTATAACGAAATTCTTACTGACCTTATAGCGTTATGCGACAATTGCCACAAGAAATTCCACGACATTGATACTCAACAAAAGGCACAGTGATGGCAGAGTCTAACCCGAAGCATCTGGTAAATTGCGCCAAATGGTATGCAAAGGAAAAGGGATGGCCGGTGCTTCCTTTGCACACCATCTGGCAAGGGGTTTGTACCTGCTACAAGAAAGACAAGTGTCCACAGCCAGGGAAGCACCCTCGGTACGATGAGGATCTATTTCCAAACGGAGCTAAATCGGCATCCACGGACCAATATCTAATTTCTGAGTGGTGGAGGAAGTGGAAGTTTGCCAACGTTGGGATTGCCACAGGAAGCCTATCGTTTGACGTTTTGGATGTCGATATGCACGGGAACATAAACGGCATGGACACACTGTTAGATCTTGAAGAGAAGTACGGGAAAATACCAGACACGGTGGAACAGGTTACGGGTGGCGGCGGGTATCAGAAGTTGTTTAGATGGACGGCAGGGCGACTTCACAACAAGGCAGCGTTTGCGGCAGGGCTCGACATAAGAACCGATGGAGGATTAATCGTTGCACCTCCATCGCTGCACAAAAGCGGGAATCTTTACGAATGGGAAGTATCAAGTAGTCCAAAGGTTGCAACCCTGGCAGAAATGCCGGAGTGGATAATTCTTCTTGTAGAGCAAAGTAGGGCTGCGAGTAATGCTAACGGTAACGGCGGAGGGATGAATCTTGAGGCAATTCTCGGTGGCGTATCTGAGGGACAGCGAGATGATACGATTTTCCAGTATGCGTGTCGCCTTCGCGCAAAGAATATAGACTATCAGGAAGCCAGGTTGCTCGTAACCGGAGTGGCAAGTAAGTGTTCCCCAGTGTTTCCAGAGAAAGATGCTGTCAAAAAGCTAGACCAGGCGTGGAAGTATAGCGCTGGAGTCCGAGATTGCTTTCATGATGATCCGTATAACACGAGGCCCCAAACGACCGATTCACCAGACTCACTCAATTCACTGAGTTCACCGGATTCACTGGGTTCCCAACGTTCACTGAGTTTCACCAGCGATTCACCAGAAATTCACCAGGATTTTCACCAGGGATCGCCAGACTCTCCGGACGTTCCTGGAACAAAAATAAACAATCAAGAGCAAGTGCCCGAAAATCAATCACAAATAGTCAAGAATTGGGTTGATATGTGCGATGGTGTTTTCACTATCAAGGATTTGGCGCACGAATTGCAAATACGTAATACTAAAAGTTATGACATACTAAAGAGAGTATTAGCTAATCTAGTAAAAGACAACCTGTTAGAGAGAGTTGGAAAAACCAGAGGAGTTTACCAAAAGGTAGAGTCGTCTTTGGAGGAAATGGATATTTTCTCTGAGGATGAAGAATCAGACGAGTTCCCTGTTGTCTTGCCAATGGACCTAACAAAACTCGTGAAGATCTACCCCAAAAACATTGTCGTGGTGGCTGGAGAGAAGAATAGTGCCAAGACTGCGTTTGCGCTTGAGACAGCTCGGCTGAACATGAACAAGATCCAGGATGTTTGTTACTTCTCAAGCGAGATGGGAAGGATGGAACTCCGCGAACGACTAAAATGTTTTGAAAATGTCAGGTTCCCCGATTGGAAGAAGGTCCATTTCTACGACGTGTCAAGAAATTTTCATCACCACATCAGACCAAATGGTTTGAACATCATAGACTTCCTAGAAATCCACGATGATTTTTGGAAGATAGGTGAACCGATCAGACAGATTTACGACAAGTTGAACGAGGGTGTCGCCGTAATATGTATCCAGAAAAAGAAGGGAGTAGATTTCGCGCGGGGTGGAGAGGGAAGCGCAGAAAAAGCAAGGCTGTATGTGTCGCTTTCCATGTTGTACGACGCTCATGGGAAACCCTATAACCAAATCAAGATAGTGTACGGAAAGAAGCCACGAAGTATAGATGATTATCCATACGGAGTGGACGGGATGGTGAGGGATTTCAACATCTTCGGTGGTTGGTTATTTAACCCAAAGAATGAGTGGGGCCAACAGGTCACAACCAACAACCAAGTCAAAAAACAGATCAGATATTGAGACTAGAGCCCAAGGCCGGGGATGAGGCGTGGAGACAATCTAACGAAGGAGGACAGGCACAATGACCGACGATAAATTGGAAAAGGCAAAAGAGCTGAAGGTGTTGATCGACGCAACACGGGGGGCCACAGAGAGTTTGGAGAACTGGCAAGATTCGTCCCAACGTGGACATGGAGCCAGAAAGATTGATGAAAACTACAACCTGGTCATTTGTAAGCATGGCGATGGATCGGGGGCAAAACTCAATCTGACTCGATACTATGGCAACACGCGGCTACTCGAAGTAATCAGGAAGGAACTTGAGGCGCAACTGGACGAGTTTGAGAAGGAATATGCTGAACTTTAACGAGGGAGGGAGATAGAATGGACCAAGAATCGCTTGTAATCCTAAACGAAGACCAGAAAGCCGTGGCACTCAAGGAATTGCAAGAGCTTTACTCTGCTGCGGCTCATCTTTATGAGACAGTCAAGAAGGGCGAACTCAGCTTGGAGATGCGACGGGTGCTTTGTTCGCTATGTGAGTCTTATACCGGTAAGGTCTCTACCGTGCTCGGGTACGACTCGGACTTAGCTAGAGAGCTTGAGGAACGATTTGCAGATATCAGAACCGCAAACATGCGTATCCACGAGCTTGAGCGGCAGCTTGGGTGTTGTGATATCACCAACGTATTGCCTCAGAAACTTAAGGCACTATCCAAGTCAATCCGTGACTGGTGGCGAAAGGAAGGATTTGGGCACGTCAGCGACATCCGGTTCACTGAATACGGATACATTCACGTAAAGCTGAACTGTCTCGTCATGAACTATGGAGACTCAATGAGTGATGAGCCAGTCACTCAAGCCAGGACGCGAAAACAGTGGATTGAAGACTTGAAGGCACGGTGGAACCTGTTTCAGCCAGAGGCACGCGAATGGTCTGCATTGTTTGATGACCACAACAGGGACGAATTGATGCGTACCATTGCGGCTAGGTTCCCATCCGCCACCATGACTGAGATTCGCGGGCACATGGGGAGGAAGCCTGAGATGGCTATGCGTGAGGCTGAGTTCATGATTTACGATTTGACGGATGTGGAGGAATGAGATGAAAACATGTCCCAAATGCGGAAGCCACAAGGTAATCATCTTTGATGCCGACAATGACCTGTGCCAGGATTGCGGGAAGTGGTTTCCTGCCGTGGCTGAAGTGGCGACGGTCAAATCGGTCGGACATGCGCGTGAACCGCACGGAAACTGCACGGAAACTGAGACGAGATAAGGAGATAAAGCGATGAACGGAAGAAAGGCAAAGGCATTAAGGCGGGAAGTGTACGGAGATGGAACACGCAGGCCGAAACGTCGGTATGTCCGTAAAAATGGGACTATCGAGAATGCGCCCAATAGCCCGAGGGCGAGGTATCAGGAAGCGAAGAAGTCAGGAGGACAAAGCTAATGCCGAATTCGCTGTATGCAGCAAAGAAGTACACTGAGCCGGTTAAACTTTTGGACTTGATGGCCCGGAAGGTGGAGTTTGTGTGTGCAACAGGGCACATGGCCAGAGACCCTGAACTGAGGACGGCGGCGAATGGGATGCAAGTGTGTAGATTCTCTCTCGCTGTGAGTTGGGGCAAGCGCGACGATGGGCAGGTCACGGAATGGTGTACCTGTGTAGCATTTCGTGAGACTGCCGAACTGATTGCTGAAAGGTTCTCAAAAGGTTCAGCAATTTCCGTGATCGGAAAATTGGCCGAGAACAAGTGGACAACTAATGACGGAGAGGAGAAGGTTACGGCTCAGATCCAGGTTTGGGAAGTCAGCGAACCGCTATACAAGAGACGTGACCATCCCCCCCAACAGCAAAGCAAGCCGGCCGGAGCAACCACTTCCAATCCGGGTAGCCATAGCGGTATGCCTCCTGCGGGTGGTGGGGGACCAAGCGAGGAAATTCCGTTTATGTACTCAATGATCTAGGAATTATTAACAAAAAAGGGGGATTGGATATGCCAACCAGAATCAAAGCATGGCAGTGTGCATTTTGTAGCCGATATCGGATCAACAAAGCCTCAATAACGCGACATGAAGAAATCTGTTTTAGCAATCCCAATCGGAAGATTCTTTCAGGCGAGATGGCAATATGGAAAACGATTCCAAGAGACTTGACCGCGATTGACAGCTACGGCGTTGATGATTCTGATTGGCACGAACCGATTTGGGACCCTGGAGAAGTGTTGAGCCAAAAATACAAGTGGTGGCCGAGGGACAAAGATGGCTGCGTTGACCTTGGATATATTTTCGACGGGTTAGAGTGGGTCAAGATGGAAGGATATGAGCCACCCCATTTTGCACCTGGATATTCTTGGAGAGATGAGGTTATTCCAGAGAAATACTATGAGATGAAACATTCGTTGCGATACCCGTCAATCCAAGAATCTAAATCCAATGATGTTCAACTTGTGGATGTATTCTAGGGAAGGACCGGTCCCCGACAAGACCGACGATGAATTTGCCTACGACAACGCACTTTGCAATCCAGGGACGCTCTCAGTTGAGACAGTGGACGGCGAGATTATTTATCCTGGAACTGTGAATTGAAGGAGGAAGTTACTTATGCCAAGAAAGAAGAAGTTACAGCACGTAGGATTCTACCCTGATAGGCTGAAACATTCAGAGCGTGAGACAGCTTTTGCTAAGGCATGGAAGCACGAGAACACTGTGCCAGGCAAGACTCAACTTCTCATGCAACTCATCCCCGATGCCACGGAGCGAGATGCCCAAGTAGCGGCAACGATTATTCAGTGGCTTGGGACGAATGTGGGGATGTGCTTCTTGCATGATGTTGTTCGGGATACGCCTTCCGTGAAGGACCAACTGAGAATTTGAAAATGGAGTCAAAATAGTCCTTGCGGTTCTCTTTTGTTGGGATTATTGTATGTAACAGGTTCACTCACTGCAAGATGAAAGGAGGCGACGAAGTGGGTAAGATGGTGCGTTTTCAGGTGTGCCTGGATGATTCGCTACGACAGAGATTGAGGAAGCATGCTTTGAAGGCCGGAATCTCAATGGCTGATGCAATCCGAAGGGCACTGGAGTTGTTCTTGGAATCGAAACGCAAGGAGGGTAAGTCATGAGCGAGCACAGCACAAAATTCACAGTGGGAGAAAAGGTGTTCACTTTGTCGAATGACAAGAGCGATGTGGTCTGTGGACGTATTCATTCCCGGGTTATCAAAACCCATGTGAATGGTGAAATTATTGAGTACGCCATCATTGGAATAAATAGTTCCACCATTCAATGGACCCGCGTTGAATGTGACGTCATGAACAAAGCCGACGCCATGAAGTTGTATTGGCAGCGTGCATCAGATGACTTCATGAAGTTGTTCGGAGGCACATCATGAGCGAACGACACGAGGGAGTGGTCAGGATGGATAGCCAAATGTGGTCCATCATCTGTGAGATGAACGCACTTCTGGCGCACATGGAGGGCATGAAGGCCGACAATCAGCAGAACATCATCGAGAGAAGAGACTTACCGTTTCTTTACTCTTCATTTAATCATGTTGCAGAAGAGTTCGACAAGTTGGCGAAGCGGCTTAGGGAGATTTAAGGGAGGGAACGATGGAGTTAATGAAGGATGACCTGAACTTTGTGGCAAGTCGCATTCCGCGAGACATTAGGGAAATTATGAAAGAAAGAGGTCTGTTCTTGGCTGGCGGATTCATTCGTTCCACCGTAGCGGGAGAGAGACCATCCGACATTGATCTGTTCGGACCGACCAAAGAGCGGCTTGAGAACTGTGCCCTCAAACTTACAACAGACCGCAAGGGACGATTTCATGCAAGCGACAACGCTTTCACGGTTCTAAGCCCACCACGGATGCCCGTCCAATTCATCCACCGATGGCTCTATGAGTTCAACCAGGAAGGCGCGGAAAGGTTGATAGCCGAATTTGATTTCACGATTGCACAGGCCATGATTTGGCGGGACGAGCATGGATGGAAATCATTGATATCGGATAGATTCTATGCCGACTTAGCAGCACGGCGCCTTGTTTACACCTTCCCACAACGGGCAGAGGACGCAGGCGGGTCTTTGCTTCGTGTTCGAAAGTTTTTGTCTAAGGGATACAACATTCAGGCTCCGTCGCTTGGTGGCGTTGTAGCTCGGATCTCCATGGCTGTTAGGTGGAACGACCTGTACGAATCGGACGGGCAAACCGTGGAGTGGATGGCGGCGAAAGTAATCACCGGGTTGATCCGTGAAGTTGATCCCATGGCAATCGTTGACGGGATTGACACCATTGACGAGCATGAGGTTGTCGCGGAGGACAAGTCGTGATTGACCACGAGAGAGAGTGCCACGACGCCCTAACCAAAGATCCGCCAAAGATCGACCCTCGTTACTACCGACTCTACGCCGACGTTGTTGACCGTATGGGCCCCGAGCGGTTCGAGAGGTGGGTGGAGGATTGGGAGGCGGATCATCCGGTGAGCATCAAAGGAAAGAGGCAATGAGATCGCCAATCCGTTTATGGTGCGTCCATCGTGGTCAACGAGTGTCCGAGGCTGTTTGCCGGAAATGCAAGCGATTCGACTACTGCCAGGAGCGACAGGAGGCCAATGTGCTACAAGAGAACGAGAGAGAAGGGGCTAGACGGATTTCTATGGCAGAATACATATCCGATCCTTGCCCGACGCCAAGCCTTTCCAGGACCGTGATTAAGACGCTCATCAATGAGACTCCGGCAAAAGTGTGGCATCAGAATTCTCGATTGAATTTGAGTTATGTTCCTGACGTCAACAGCAAGTACGACATGGGCTCAATCTGCCATTCACTCTTCTTGGAAGGCATCGACATTGCCGAAGTGATAGTTGCCGACGATTGGCGCAAGAATGCAACGAAAGACGCTGCCAATGCTGCCAGGACAAAGGGGAAGATACCACTCCTCGAAAAGCACTATGACCAGGCTCTCAAGGTCGTCACTTCGGCGCAAAGACATCTTGCCGAGTCGGAGCTTGGCATCACGGATCTTCAAAAGGAAGGCGATTCAGAGCTTTCCTACTTCTGGCAAGAGAATGGCATCTGGCTCAGGATTAGACCCGACTGGATTTCAAAAGACCGATGGATCATTATCGACACGAAGTTTACTGGATTGTCCGCTTCCCCGGCATCATTCGACCGGTTGGTCTTGTCCATGGGATACGACATCCAGAGCGCACTCTATGCCCGTGGGATTCGGCACATCGAGAAGACCGAGCCCAAGTTCATATTTTTCGTGTGCGAAGTCGAGGAGCCTTATCTTTGCTCACTCATTAGTCTTGATCCACAATACCTTGACATGGCCGACAGGAAAGTTGAGATGGGTATCGGTCTTTGGAAGAAGCACTTGGAATCGAATGAATGGCCTGGATACTCAAACCGTATCCACTACGTCGAGCCCAAGCCTTGGGTTATGGCTCAGTGGGAGGAACGACAATTTGCGGATGGGTTGGCTGAAACCGGAAGTGATCCAACGCAGAACTGGAGCGACAAATGAGTTTTGTATTTCGACCGGCAGTGAGAGAGAACGTCGGCCTTTTTATAGGGCTTGCTGGGGGGACTGGTTCAGGTAAAACGTGGTCAGCAATGAAGATGGCTACCGGAATAGTGGGAGTCGGGAATAAGTTTTGTGTCATCGATACCGAAAACAAGAGGGCGAGTCACTACGCAGACACCTTCAACTTTGACGTTGCAGACTTTGAGCCTCCGTTTAGTTCAATGCGATATGAGGAGGCAGTCAAGGCCGCTTTCGATGCTGGATACAAAGCCATAATCGTTGACCAGTTCAGCTATGAGCACGATGGAGAAGGTGGGTATCTTGATTCTCAATCTCACGATTTGAACGAGCGGGTGAAACGTTACATGACGAAGTATCCGAACACCAACGAGTTCCAGGCGATGGAGAAGTTGACGCCTTCCTCGTGGATAAAGCCCAAGCAAGATAGGAAGAGAATGCTCCAAACACTTCTTCGGTGTTCTGCAACTGTACCAATTATCTTCACGTTTAGAGCTGATGAAAAGACTTTCCACAGCGTTGACGGAAAGCTAGTGGCAAGAAAGACCCCTGTTTGGGAGCCTATCTGCGGTAAAGGTATGCCATTTGAGATGACTGTTTTTTTGATGCTTCTTGCAGAGGCTCCTGGTATTCCGATCTTCCCTCCGATAAAACTTCAAGAACAACACAAGTCGTTTTTCCCTCCCAATAAGCCCATTAATGAGGAATCTGGCAAGGTGATTGCCGAGTGGGCGGCTGGTGACAAGGCCAAAGCAGCGACGCAGACATCCACTGACGAGCGTAAGCAATACCTGAAATCCATCCAAGATTCTCTCGTGAAGGTGTGGCCGGGCAAGTCGGCAGCGGACACAAAGGCGAAGGTTGGCATGATTGCTCGCGCATTCAACGGTGCATCATGGAAGGATCTTGAGAAAATGGATACCGATGCTCTCCGTGTTGCTGCCTACAGGTTCATTCATTTCTCAGAAGAAATAGAAGGCGGGTCGTTCGAGCAACTTACGGAAGAGGTAGCCATTCAAGCATGGGCCAAGGTGGTTATGACTGAGGATGGCGAATAGCAAAAGTTGGAGATTCCTATGGCATACCAATCGGAAGGTGACAAACTCTGCAACGCGGCACTGGAATACACCGATGCCGGGACGTGGAAAAGCTCTTGGCATTGGCCTCACGACCAATACGGGCATTGGGGCGTTGAGGCTGTAGAGAAAGCATTGGAGGATCTTCGGTGCGGAGACATGCAATCAGAAATTGACGCCGCTATTCGTCGCATCAAGGATAGATATGCTTTGGCGGAAAGGATGAAGGAATATATCTCATCAACGAGAGACGAAGCATAGCAACCAATAGCCCGGTGCCTTGTGTGTCCGGGGCTGGCTTGAAGGAGGAAGTCCATGAAAGTCACACTGAAAGACGGGAAGCTGTCAATCGACATTCACGAGATACTTGACGGTCTATCGGAATCGGAACTCATAGACCTTGCGGAATCGTTCTCGATCCAAGACGAGATAATCAAGCGTGTCATGCAACAGGTTCTTGACGGGTGTACTGAGGATGGCAGTCACGGGTTAGATAGTCCTGACCCTTTCCGAAATTATCTCCCTCCCTTGACGGAAGCAAGGATCAGGGTCGCGGAAGAGTCTCATATCCTGGCAAAAGAGCAGATCGAAAGGATGAGGCGACACATGGCATGGCGGGAAGAGTGCCACAAGGAAACGAGCGATTGGGCATGGGCGATGTACCACGCATGGCCGCAAGAGAGTATCAGACGAAGACCCGAAAGGCCGAGATAACCAGAAACACAACCCAACCACCCGGCGCGGCGGAATCGTGTTCGTCGCGCTGGAGTGAAAGGATAACCATGGCAACGGCAGAACAGAACAAGAAATTCACAGGATCACTACTTGTTCAGTGGCCTCTGGATGAAGCGATTGACTGGATAAAAGTCAACCTGTCACCTGAAGACGTGTTTGACGAAGATGAGTTGTCCGAGTGGGCTACCGACAGAGGGTTTGTGAAGGGGGGATCATGAGCGACACCAAACCAAAAGCCTACTACGGTCCAGGCGGTGCGCTGGTTGCGGATCGGCGCATTGACAAGATAACGTGGGTACTAGACGACCATGCGGCAAAATGGTACGGTGGCAAACATCTAGTCGCCGAATCCATGAGCAGGGAAGCCGCTGTTGCCATCACTGCCGCTCTTGGGCTCGAGTTGGTTGATGAGCCGTTTGTTAAGGGGGAGCAATGAGTAAGACAAGCAATTATCTAACATTGGAAGACTTGGACACGGACCCGCCCAAGGATGCCAAAATATGTCAAAAGTGTCACGGCTACGGAGTAATCCCATCGTGGGAAGGGTTTGCCCAATCGTCAAAGGATTGCGATAACTGCCAATGCAAGGGGTGGGTTGCCAGTTAGGAGGGCAAATGGGAATAACCAAGGCAAAAGCCGAGAAATGCACCAATCACCATATTGCCTGTGATTGCAAGCAATATCGCGCCGAGCAAATCGAGGCCGTGTTGGGAATCGTCCAGACATGGGCATCGTGTGCCCAAGATTGGACTCTCGAAGAGATGCAAAAGACGCTTTGCATGATCGAGGAGCGGTGTCGGGAGGTATTGAAATGAAGGAGGATAAATCACCAGTTACAAAATTCAGGCGTGAGTTAAACAGGATAATGCCTGGGTATACATGGACAATTCGCAGAACCAAATCCTTTGACACCTCCGACTCCAAGTATCTCGAAGCCGAGGGTATCAGATCGGCAGGATTCAACCGGCTATCCACGCTGCGAGTAATTAGGCGAGAGAGAGCCGGTGTGATCGAGTATGAAGTGGCAAGCTCTGGCTTCGGTAAAAAAGCGCGGTGGCTGGCTACTCATTCGGGTGCAACGTTGGCCAGTGCATTACGTGGGCTTCAAACCCGATACGAAGACACGGCATACATCTACAGCAAACACGCAAGGGATTTGGAGGCTGGGAGAAGGTCAGTCGCAGAAAAAACAAAGGAGGGGCAATCATGACTTGGCTACTAGTTTCAATCATCGCATCAGTCGGTCTAATCGTAGGCATCTTGGCCGGCATGTTGCTCATGTACGGAATCATCACAAAGACGCTTGGCAAAGAGGGCAGGAAGAACCTCGAAGATGCCGAGAAGAAACACCGGGAGTATCTTGAATCTGCGGCTACCGGGCATGAGATTATGGAGAGAAACGGAGCGGCGATAAATCGGATTGCTAAGGCTATTGCTTCTGCGTCCGGTTCACAGACTGACATTGACAAGTTTGCACGATATAGCGCAGACAAACTCGAACGTGAGAACGCATTCTTAATCATGGTAGTAACTGACATGGCGAACGAGTTCATGGAGGCAGGAGACCTTGGGCACGTTGTCTATCCTGCAAATCCTCACTTGGAAAGCAACGTGAATTTGGCGATGGGAGTATAATCGAATCCCTCCAGGGTAGGCCGCAGCCCTTATAGTACCGGCCACGAAACCGACGAGCTTGAGAAAAGCGGTGTCAAAAAACAGACGGAGAGATCGAAGATGAACCAGCCAGCCAAGAAAATTGACGCATTCTCAATCAACTTTTCCACGGATAACCAGCGGCACAGGCGAGAACGGATCATCGAATTGGCGAAACTCTTGACGGAAGATCCAGTCCGAAAGGAGAGGCGCAAGAAAGGTTTATGCGTCAACTGCTATTATGACAAAGGGAGGCTCGGCGGCGCGGCTATGACGACCCGGCCTTGCGGCTGTTGTGGAGAAGAGATGTCCTTCGGCAGCACGGCAACGGATGCACTGTGCTTGGACTGTGCCAAGATCCTTGGGCTTTGTAAGCGATGTGGGGCTACCATGGAGTTGAAGCGGTTGAATGGTAAGGCACTGGATGAGATCCTGGAAGTGGTCCAAGAGAAGCAGTCGCAGATTAAACCATCAACATAGGAGTGGCAATGCATTACAAACCATGCCTTCACTGCCGGCTAAAACAAGGCTGCAAGATTAAGAAGGCCATAAGCACGATGTTTATTCTTCATTGGCCGTACATGGAGGATGAAGAAACTGGATACAAAACCGCGTTCCAACCAACGGCTGTCAACTTCAAATGCCCACTTCCGACGCAAGACCTTGTGCCGGGTCAACGAGTATCGGCGGAGTTTGACGATTATTTTATGGATCGGGAGGATTATGGCAAGACCAACTGGCGTACTATCACAGCGACAGTCATGGGATGGAGGTCTGGTAAGGTCAAGATATGGCTTGATAAGCCAGTGACATTTCTGGATCGCGTCTCTACCGTGGTCAAGGTGTGGCCGGATCGACTTACGAAACTTGATGATCCCATTGAGACGCTTTGCCAATGTGGACGACCGAACAGCGTTCCTGTAAATCTTGAGTGGTTTTGCGATACTTGCAATCCAGGGGCACAGTATGAATTTCTACAGAGACACGAGGAATCACAATGAGCAAGTCAGAGCGAACCAAACCACTCAACCAATGCCACAACCCGGCGGACGGTGGATGTAAAAATCCGTGTGAGCCTGGGATGAACTTCTGCCCGGATTGCATGAAGGCATTTGGCATGAAGGGCGATAAGACGGTTCCACCACGCGGAAGATACAGGCACCCCATCATCGGTGTGGGCGATGCAGCGCAGACGCATTTGAGAGCCGCCATCAGCGAAACATTGAACGGATTGATGTCTATGGACAAGGACGAACTAAGGAAAGAAATCAAGTCCAGGGAAGCCGGGGATATCGCAAACATCCTCATCGAAACCGGATCACTACAACTACAGGAGGCAACGCCAATGGAAGAAGTGAAAGACCAGATCAAGAACAATGCCGTGAGCCAGTCCCTTAAGAAAAGATACGCAGACAGCCCCAGAGAGGGAGTATTCTTTGACGGATTTATCCGGGATTGGATT
>Ga0208957_1001307_pt1 | contig 13228 bp, 15 predicted proteins | sample RifOxyA1_FD_184029 | JGI IMG/M metagenome (GOLD analysis project Ga0208957, IMG submission 184029) | Groundwater microbial communities from Rifle, Colorado - Rifle Oxygen_injection A1 (SPAdes) | ecosystem: Environmental > Aquatic > Deep subsurface > Groundwater | place: Rifle, Colorado, United... | reverse complement strand
GCGGCTGTAGTGTACGCAGGCGGTGGCGGTGGAAGCGCAAGAACTTCTGCTACTGCTGGTGGAACCGGAGGCAGTGGTGGAGGTGGACGTGGTGCTGGTTCTGCTGGTGTATCCGTAGCAGGGACGGCAAATACAGGTGGAGGTGGTGGAGGAGGTAGTGGTACTGGGGGACAACAGACAGGAGCAAACGGCGGGTCTGGAATTGTTATTGTTCGTTATACTCCAGCAAATACTCGAATGCTGGTAACAGGAGCTGGTGTTGGAATAGCGACTGGAACAATTTCTGCACGTCTAGAAGTGAAAGGCAATATATTTGCTTCTGGTTCCATTACTTCAAATTCTCTTCGTTCTGCAAAAACTGATATTGTTCTTATTACCCCTGATACAAGAAAAGCAATTATAAATTCTGCCAATTCACTTTCTTCAAAAATTAGCAGATGGAAATGGCGTTTGCCTGAAGAATATAGAAAACCTCGTTCTATTTTTACATTAAGCGACTTCCATGATTTATGGAAGATTGAAGAAGCAACGAAGATAGAATCAATAACTACAATTCTTTCAGTTACAACCATAATTAAAAGTGTAACGGGAGAAGATATTTTAGCTTCTGAGTTAGTACCTGTTTCTGTAACACGAGAAATCACATATAGTTCTCCTACAATTATTTTAAGAACCGCTAGTGATTTGTATGAGGAATGGCAACAAAAAGAACAAAAGTTTAAGGAAGAAAAGATAAAAGTATCTAAAAGCAAGAATTATACTACTCCACGTTTTGGAGTTACTATAGATGATATGCTTGAGCTTGCAAAAGTAAATCCTGAATTAGCTCCATTCCTTCAATCTATGATTGTGTATTCTGAAGATGAGAATCAACCTCGTTTAGGACATGGTGAATCAATCCAAGCATTGTTGGCTCTTATATTAATTCAACAGGAACGGCTTGATAATCTTGAGGCACGAATTAAGGTATTGGAGACACGATGATGAAAAAATGTCTATTACTTTTAATTCTTATTTTTCCTTGGTCAGTACAGGCTGATGATCGTGCATTTGGAACTCCACCCGATATTCTTTTAGGGCAATCTATTACCGCCTATTTCAAGCCGATGATTAAAAATGCTGCTGGATATTGGAATTATGCAACTCAAGCAATCAGTCCAACACCCACTATTGCGATTAAATGGTATCAAAATGGGGGATTGAAAGCAACGGCAACGGGAACTACAGCTTCACCGACGACATTTACCGTTGCCCACTGGGGCCTATACCACACTTTCACACCTACAGCCGCCGGTTTTGTTGTTCTTTCGGTGAGTCAATACATTAGTGGTAATGCATATAATGATGCTGAAACGATTAGGGTAGACAACATTCAAAACTTTATTAATACCGAGATTGCTCAAGCGACATCTGATAATCGTTCTTTCAACACGGCACGAATTGCAAATGCCACGGCTTTATTCAATACCCGGATTTCCAGTGTCTCAGATGCGGTGAAATTCGGTGCGGGGATTCTTCAGGCATCCGATGTGGCAATGCTTGATTTAAATGTGAATGGAACCTATGAAAACGGGTACACGGTTTCCATCTTCGGCTTGTCTCTTGAATCCGCCGAACCAAACATCGTTATCGTTCTTTCCCAACACACCGGCGTCACGGACATTGTTTACGGAACTTATAAAGCTCCTCTCTACAGCGCCACAAATTCTTTCACCTATTACAGCACCGCTTTCAAGGTTATCAATGGCGTAACCTCCTACAAAAAGGTCTGGAGTCATTCATTCGCGGCCGAGAGCGCCACGGGGTTTTTCCAGATCACGGCAGAGGTGAGCAATGGAACGTTGCGGAAGAAGGTAGGGGGAAATTTTAACGTCACGCAATACTCTATTGACACGAGTCAGCTTATTACGCTGACCACGTTCAAAAACTATCTAAACCCAATGTACGCCCATGCCAACATCACCAACGTGACCCTCTACACCAGCATGGTTACGATTGCCAGGGCCACGGCGGGCCTCAGTGTGGCAACGTCGCGCTACGTGCCTGCAAATGCCGTGTACGGGCAGTCTAGTACGGACTTGGACGGAACCTTTTACCACATTCTTTTTGACTACGACTCGCAAAGACCAGGACGCTACCGTGTTTTTACGGTTCCTGGTGGTCAATCGGTGCTTCAGTTTGCTGATGCGGAAATTGGTTCAGGGAGTCTGTCTATCTTGAGTCAGAACTAAGGAGCAAATCAGTCATGAAAAAGATCGCGCTGGGAATTATTATCGGGCTATTGTTTACTATTTTAGTCAATGCTTCTTCGGTTCTCGGAGACTTTGAATCCGCCCTTGCTCAGAAATTGCTCGGACGTTCAGGAAGGGTGGGGGATGTCGAAACACCGATCAACGGGAACATCTGGAATGAACAGCGCACCGTCATGATCGGAACGGATCGGTTTGCCGCCGTTTACTATCAGTTTGTTCCATTCGGGAATGTGGATTTACAGGATATTTATGATGCCATGCCAGACTACTCGTGTGTTCTGTACGACGCTTCGCTTTCTGGTACTCTTACTCTTGACCAGCGCCTGGCCCTCTGTGGCCTTACCGCAGGTCAGTAGTGCCACCTTTACCATCAGCATCAATCTCTATGATGGGGGCACAGTAGTAGAACCGGCGTCGTTGCGGACTTCACTTATAGGCATTGAAGAAGTAACGCAAACTATTGATCCGGGGACATCTAGCCCTCAGTTGGTGAATGGAGACAGCGTTTATTTACGTAGCGGGACGCATTGGGATGTTCTGGTTCGCATGACGGTGGTTGCCTACAACATGGATAGTTCAATTCCGGTCTACTTGGATACCTATACAGATCGGAGAATGGACCCCACGGTCCCGCCTGCCAGCCAAGATTGGGCTGAATGGACTTACACAGCACATGCGCCCGGATATGCTTATGGGAGATTTCCGGTTCTAAGTGGTACGGGAACCGTTACCAAGGACTTCGGTTTTTTGTTGCGGGAATCCAACGTCGCGCTTTATACTGATTATCGGGTGCAATTTCTGGCGGATTTACACATTGAAGTAAACGGGATCAGCTATGCGAGCGTGGCTCTGGGTACAAGCCCTTACGTTAAACTGGTTGACTCGGCTCCACCGGCGGCGACACCGACGCCGACAACGCCTCCAACAAACACGCCGACACCAACGAATACGCCTACTTGGACTCCAACTCCAACTGCAACAGATACACCGACACCCGGCTCTACGCCGACGTGGACAAACACGCCCACATTCACGCCTACTGTAACTCCTACCTTTACCCCGACGCCCCTGCTGACGAAGCTAAGGCTGGGGATTCTCATCAAATATCCGGGCCGGTTGGTTTACGTGCCCTTCTATAGATCGGATCAGATTCAAGATGCGACTGGAATCTACAGTCAACTGCGCTTCAAGGTTCCCGGCCAAGAGGGGTGGATGTTGCTTGCCCCAAAAGGCCGCGTGGTTTTTGAAGCTCAGTGAACTTGCCGTTATTTATCTGCTCTTCCTGACGGCTATCTCTTCCGTCGAGGCGGATCAAACTGTTGATGTATCTACCATTATTCTCGCCCGCGGAGCAAATCCTTCCGCTAATTACGAATGGACCAGTCCTTCACCAGGCGCAGTTGATTTAACGGATATTACGGTAAGTGATCCTTATACTGTTACTGGGCAGAATGTTCCCGCAGAGGGAGGATGGTTCTCTTTTTACATTGCTGCTGGCGCGACGCTAGTACATGATGGAAGAACAATAGGAGTTATGTCCGCCAACTGGACCGTTACTGCGAATGTCGGGGGAGAACAAAGACATATTGGAACTAGCTATTTAATTGCCTTTCCAAATCAGAGTTCCTCCGCTACCCGTGGATTGTTGCTACGCATCCCAACCACTGAGGCATACACGGGTGATAGCGTCTTTATAATTTCGACACTTACGCTTTCCTGGACTCCGCCGGAAAGTGATTCGATCACGTCCATTTCCTTAACTTTGGGAGAGATTCCGACCCCGACTCCAACCGCTTTGCCTACTCCAACCCCGACAGCTCCGATTGGACCAACGAATACACCTACCCGTACCCCGACTCCCGTAAATACTTTTACGCCGACTCCAACCCCGACGCCACCCCTAATTGCACTCTTATTTCCGGACACAACCTGCTGGTGGGAGACGGGGCCGCTCAGCTTTAGGTATCAGTTCACATCGGTGGACACACATGCCGCTTACGTTCAATACATCATCTCGCGGCGATACTCTTCAGGGATTACCTACGAACCGGTCTCCTTCGGGGCGGCAACGGATTATACCCAGACTTACCAACTTGCCGCCGAGGGGGGGTATGTGTACCGACTCATTGCCAAGGCGATGGCAGGGGGGAACATCGGGTATCTGGACAGCCCTTGGAGCGCCCCATGCGAAGCCTTGATTGCTCCCTACCAGACGGCAACGCCGACATTTACTTCTACCCCAGTGACGCCAAGTACCAATACCCCGACACCGCCACCAGCAGATACTCCGACGAAGACGCCGGTTCCGACAACGCCGACCCCTTCTCCCACTCCCATTTTTACCAATACGCCGACTCAAATTCCAACCCATACGCCGACATCAACGGGGACGGTTCCAGTTGCGACAAACACGCCCACATTCACGCCTCTTCCTCCTACAATCACCCCGATCCCTCCATCGCCGACCAACACTCGTGCGGTAGCGGATACACCAACACCTACTCCACCATTAACACCAACACCGAACATTCCTATTTCAACTCCACTACCCACAAATACTATACCACCGGCGACGTGGCCACCTGCAACGGCAACTCCTACTTTTACTCCTGGTCCGCCACCGCCTACCAATACTCCACAACCATCCTTAAATTTTCCGACGCTTGCTTGTGAGGCTGCCGGCAACGCAACAGCACCGCTATTTTCCTATTCAATATCGAGTATTGATACGCGGGTGGATTGGATCATCGTAATGATTGACCGGATGCCGACAGGCGGAGGAAGCTGGCAATCCGTACATGTTTACTATCCCAATTTCAACACGCCGATACCAAATATAGATTCGGATAACTCTCCCGATCTACCGACCATTCTGGCAGCCCTGAACTACATTTATCGAGTTACGGTTTTTCTACACGATAATGTTTTGCCGACGATCAATACTTCGTGTGAGGCGACAATTCAGTATGTTGGCCCTACTCCAACCCCGACATTCACACCGACGTTTACCATTACGCCAACGATTCCTATCACTCCTTCGCCAACCAATTCTCCGACGCCTTCCCACACTCCCACTGTGTCCATTCCCAACATCTTGCCTTTGCAAAGCATCCTGGCCTCGTACAATACTCTGGCCGAAAACCATGAGTTCTCCTGGACCTTCCATATAGATTCTCTGCATGATGGCTTTGTAAACGCGGCGGAACTATCCTGGGCGAGTAATTGGATTGCGGCCCCTACTTCTGGGAATGATCCGGCTTTGGATACAGCGCCAGCAGGATTTATCTGGCTGGTCAGCACTCATCAGGATGCGGCAAATAATTATTCTCACGCGGGGACGTTTGTCTTGAGCTCGACCTACACCATCGTGGGCAGAAACGTTGAAGAAGACGTGGGCAGGCGGCGAAGTGGGTTTATTCGGGTGAAATACGTGGTTCCGACGCCGACATCGACACATACTTTTACGCCGACGCCGACGTTCACTCCTACGTTTACCAATACTCCAATTACTCCGATGCCGACGCCGACGTTCACCAATACCTATACACCGACGCCGACTATTACTCCGACTCCGACGCCGTTGGCAGAAGTCTTCCCGCTTTCAGGACTTTTATATAAAATCCCAGGGATGCTGATCGGAGTGGAGGGAAGCAAAATACATCCTTAGATTATTCAAGATGTTGGTGTAAAATGGAACCATGCTCTCCGCATCAACCTTCTGACGATGAGGAACCAATAATGGATGCTCAACCTAATGGAATACATGCCCGTGTAGATGTCTGTGAAAAAAACATTACCAAAATCTGGGAAAAACTTGACAAAATTGACAGGGATGGGACTTCTTTTTCTCTCCGCCTTGCAGAGAGACACGTATCAAATTTACAGAGTATAGGAGAACTAAAAATGGACGTGAAAGAAATCAAGATTACCATTTACAAGGCGGCGGGGGCGGTGGCGGCAATTTGGGCTTTTCTATATTTTGGTTTTCAGGCATTGCGGTTCATCTAAAACTTATATGTTCCACGTGGAACAATCATTTGAATAATTGGAGGATACGCCATTGAACGCACGGCGGAATGATGTGATCCAAGCCGTCTCCAGGGTGCTCCAGCTCGAACGGTTTCAATCACTCGATATTGACCTGGTGGAAGCCATCATCATCCAGGAAAGCAACTACGCTAGGTTGGCGCATCGGTTCGAAGAAGAATTTTACAACCGCTATATCAAGGATATGCCAGTAGAGAAGATCAAGGATCAGAACCCCGCCGTCGGGATTTTTATCTCGTTCGCTACAGAGCGGCATGATCTAGCAACCTCGTGGGGATCCATGCAGATCATGGGACAAGTAGCGCGTGAACGGGGTTTCCGGGGCCAGAACCTGCTCGTGTTGGTCGATTCGGATTACGAGGGTATACTATGGGGGTGTACTCATCTTGTTTGGCTCTCGGAACGGTATCACAAAGTAGAGGGACTTTTGTCTGCATGGAATATGGGGAGTCCGCACAGCCAGCAGGGAATGGAGTATGCAGAGAAGGTAATGGCGCACTACCGAACTTTGAAAGAGAAGAGGATTGCATGAAAAAGAATATACCCGTTTTCATTCTATTTTTTGTTGTCCTCTGGTTCGCAGTTTCCTGCATCTCTCTCCATCGGGAACTTTCCGCAGAACAGAGACTTTACGCGGTCGAATCGGAGTACGTTGGGGCGGCCACGGCTATTCTTCCGGTCCTGGAAGATCCTAAAGTCTCCAGAGAAACCAAGAAATTCATTCGCGATCTGGACAATAAAACCTTCGATACCCTTATGGCGGCCAGGCAAGACAAAGCGCGGGTCGATGATGCAGTCTTGCGGGTACGCATGGCGACCATGCAGGTCAAGATGATCCTGGAAGATTGGCAGAAGAGGAAGGAGACGCCGTAATGATGGATCTTCAGAAAATTCTGATGCTCATTGTTCAGCTGATTGCTCTGGTACGGCTGGCCGCGCAACAAATCCCGCAAGCCGAAGAGGAATTTCAATCTCTTTATAATATTGTCATGAATATTCTCGGCAGCAAGCGTGATCCCACAGCGAGGGAGTGGGAAGAAATCGACGCCGAAGCCTTGAGAATCCATAACTTGGTTCAATCTTTAGGAAAGGAAATAGATCATGCCTGAAAGCACTGGAAGCAAACCTTTTTCCTGGTCGAAGGAAGACTACATCAAGATCGGCAAAGGTGCGGCAGTGGCCTTAATCGGCGCGTTGTCGGTCTATATATTGCAAATCTCGGATACCGTGGACTTTGGCAATTACGACGTTTGGGTAGCGGCGGGTGCGGCGACATTCGCCAATGCGGTACGGAAGTGGATCGTCAACAACTCTTAACGCGCATTCTTCCCCTCATTTCATCGTCATTCTCCCCATCCCCTTTCGGAACCTGCCGAGAGGGATTTTTTTTGTCCACTAAATTCAACGCATTCAAATGCTAACAGATTATTATAAGAAAACCCAAGAAATATCTGCATAAAAGTTGTTGACAAAACATTTGACCACCTATAGACTGTAAGTATAAATGAGGTAACGGTGAGTCTCCCGCCGCGCTCCTGTGCAGGAAGGAAAAGGCTCACTCCGGTTAGTTACGAACCGGTCAAACCTGAGTACCGAGTCAGGGGTTTGGGAAAAGGGCGCTCACCGTTACCCAATAAAAAAACATGAAAAAATCGAAGATTTCACTGTGTGAATTATTCCGTTTCATCTGTACCTACCAGAAGAGTCACGGGTATCCGCCATCCCTGCGCGAGATGGCGGTTCAGTTCAAGGTGGGATCGACCGCGACGATAATGAAGCATTTGCGATTCATGGAACGACAGGGTTGGATCTCGATTGAACCCCGGCGGGCCAGGGGAATTAAAATTTTGAGATAAAAAGGAGAAATATAATGAACGACAATTTCCTTACCGATAAAGTTTTGGAAAATCCAGTAGTCCTTGATTCCGATACAGTCGGAAAAATCCGGGGTGAAAATCCAATATCCCTTGTCGTTGATGAGATGCAACAACCATGTCTTGTAGTAGAAAAAAGGGTTTTTCCCAAAGACCTCAGTTCAACACCAGGAAAATTTGTTACGATGCCATCTATTCCATTTACCGTTAATACCCGTAACGGGATTGGCGCGTTGCAAGTCCCGTTTTTGATTGCAAAGGATGAAGACGGGAATCCGGTACTGAATCAGGGACATATCGGCTGGGCGGTAACACTCGACAACGACGGGAAGATAATGAATGATTTTGGGAGATTGCTGGGGCGACTAGAATCGGTATGTGGGGAGTTGGCGTTGGTCACCGTGAGAGGAATTGTTTCTTTTCGAATAAGTAAAGATGTTATATCCGTACCCATTTTTCAAGGTCTGTATTGCAATAGTGGCGGGAGCGTTTATCCGATCAGCGGGGAGCGCGGATTAGTTCTCTCCGTAAACAAAGAATTGGGAACCTGCGAGGTACTGCTATGAACGAATTTATGTTTCCAGCATGTAATGCGATTGTATATAAAGATGAAGTGGAGTGGTTGCAGGAGAGGCAGAAAGGGGTTGGCGCGTCTGATGCGGCGGCAGTCCTTGGAGCAAATCCTTTCCGTTCTTCCCTGGAAGTCTATCTAAACAAGATCACTCCCCTTGAAGAACAAGAACGCGAAGACTCGGATAGCATGTTTTTCGGCAAAGAGTCTGAACCGATGGTCGCCAAGAGATACATCAAAAAAACAGGTCGTAAATTATTGGATTTAGGAGATTACACCATCCTTCAGTCAGTAGTAAATCCAATCTTTACGGCAACGCTGGACCGAGTGATTGAACCTTCTAATGGAAACGGGGCGGGTATCCTGGAAATCAAGACGGCGGGGCATCGCATGGCGGACAGGTGGGAAGAAGAACCGCCGGACTACTACCAGGTCCAGCTTCAGCACCAACTCCTCGTGACGGGCTTGCAATGGGGTTCCCTGGCCGTCCTGATCGGGGGGCAAGAGTTCAAGTGGTTTGATATTCCACGGCACGAAGGGATCATCTCTCTCTTACGTGAAAAACTGGTGGAGTTTTGGGAGTGCGTAAAGACCATGACTCCTCCTCCGCCGGATGGTTCAGATTCAGCAAAAAGAGCGCTGGCAAAACTATATCCCCGCGATATCGGCCCTGCTGTGGCTTTGCCGATTGATGCAATGAGCTGGGATGCAGAATTACAAGAGGTCAAGGAAGAGATAAAGGGGAGAGAAGAACACAAATCAGCTCTGGAAAACCGAATCAAGGCGGCCATTGGCGATGCGGCATACGGGATTCTTCCCGACAACAGCGCCAAATACTCCTGGAAGGTGCAGGAGAAGAAGGAATATGTCGTCAAGGCATCATCCTGCCGAGTGCTGCGGAGATGTAAGGTTTGAAAGGAGAATTATTGTGTGTGACTGGGATAGCATAATTCCGATTGCAATTATTACGGTTACGGTTGGATTGGTTGCGGGAGTAATGCTGGGGCTTGTGTTTGTAAAAATAACAAGAGGAAGCGATTCTACTAATCAGGAAAGTGAAGAATATAAAGAGGGTTACGTGAATGGGTATACTGATGCCGAACGTGGATTAGCCCCAACTTGGACATCAAAAGATATTGAAAGATATTAGACGAAATTTAAAAATAACAAGAGGAGAAGACTGATGGAAACTCGAAACTTGGAAGAATTTAATCAACAGACGGGAGAGTTGAAAACATCTGAAGCCGCCGCCGGACGACAGGCAGAGATTCAAGCGGGAATGTTGGTCGCTTATAAAAACAACCGGAACGAGGAGAAAGCAAGGCAAGGATTACTCGATGCCTCTAAACGTCTTGGATTTGCCGAAGAAGCTATGTATTCCTATCCCAGGTCCAGCACAAAAGAAGATGGAACCAAGGTTAAGGTCAACATTGAAGGACCATCTGTGAATCTAGCGCGAGAAGCAGGAAGACTTTGGCGAAACATTCGGTATGGTATTGAGGTAATCAACGACACCGACGAGTTTCGGCAGATTCGTGGGTTTGCCTGGGATTTGGAAACCAACTCCTATGTAACAATGGAGGACGGTTTCAAAAAGGTCATTCAACGCAAGGGAAAGGGTTGGGTAAACATCTCTCAAGACGAACGGGAAATACGGGAATTGACCAACCGGCGCGGGGCGATTCTGGAAAGAAACTGTCTCCTCAAGTTGATTCCAAAAGACATCATCGAAGAAGCCATGACACTCTGCAATAAAACCCTAAAGGCTTACACAAAAGAGAGAGTAATTACGGCATTCAAATCAATCAATGTCAACGAGAAGATGCTTGAAGAATACCTGAAACACTCCGTAAGAGATATGACTTCTGATGAGATCGTTGAATTAACCAAGATTGGAAAGTCAATCAAGGATGGGCAATCCACTTGGGAAGAATATATGCAGCCCACCAATGGCGCGGAACCAGGAGAGAAGCCGGAAGAGAAGAAGCCCGCCCTGGACGCTCTTGCGGATCGTCTCAAGAGGGAGAAAGAAGCGGCGCCTCCACCGCCAATAACTCCTCCACCTACTCCGCCGGTTGAGAGTAAGCCGGAACCATCTCCTGTGCCCCCGCCAGAAGGTACGGAACTGTTCGAGTCGAAACTCAAGCCAGAAGATGTTCTCCAAGCCATCCGGCCCCTACGTAAAAAGATGGAATCCGCCATCAAGCATACGTTCGCAGACGATGCGGATTTTGATGCCTCGGTTTTGTTTTTCCTGGACAATGTTGAAAATGGGCGGGACAAAATGGAGTTCTCTCTGGAAGAGGTAGAACGGCTTTGCAACGTCAATCCGAAGGTGGTAGCTGCGCAGTACGGGATTTGGTACGAGGAGATGAATAAACCTAAATAGACAAATACGTGATGGAGGGGATCGCGATAACAGGTGCATGGGTAAAGAGCAAAAATTAGTCCAACTTTGCAAAAGTACCGAGCCGGTCCTGATCCCATATAATTCCTGGCGTCTCCGTAAAGTTCTTCCTTAAGAGGAAGGAGTTGGGATGGACACCAACCCTGTAATACGGACTATCCCCTCCATCACTGGATATACTAAAAAATAAGGAGAAGGCGATGAAAATAATCCAATTATCCGCAGAAAATGTCAAAAAGCTGAAAGCCGTTGAGATTACTCCCGAAGGCAATGTGGTGGTAATCGGCGGGAAGAACGGGCAAGGGAAGAGCTCGGTTCTTGATTCCATCGAATATGTTCTGGCCGGCAAGGGTTCTCAATGCCCTCGTCCCGTGCGGGATGGGGAAGAGAAAGCCGTGATCGTTTGCACCTTGGATGATCTGGTCGTGACGCGGGTTATCAAGACGGATGGGAGCAATTCGCTTGTGGTATCCTCAAAAGACGGCGCGAAGTATGGATCTCCGCAAGCCATGCTGGATAAGTTAGTTGGTACGCTGACCTTCGATCCATTGGCCTTTTCGCGCATGGAGCCAAGAAAACAACTGGAAGTATTGAAAAAACTGGTCGGCCTCGATTTTTCGAAAGAGGACATCGAGATCAACACTTTGCTGCAATCGCGCCAGAATAAGATGAATGAGGCCAAGGGGATCGAATCTCGTTTTTTGAAGATGGTGCGCCATCCAGAGGTTGGAGAATACAACATTCCAATCTCCACTGTTAATCTCTTGGCGGAACTGAACGAAGCGCAAAAGAAAAATGCCGAGATACAAGTTGCTGTCAATCAGTCAGAACGGTTGATTGAATTGAACGCCACATGCATAGAAAAGATAACGGAGCTTAGAAATAATTTAAAAAACGAATGGGATCATTTTAGAACATTGCAAGATTCCATCATTAAAAAAGGGGACGAGATTACCGCATTGGGTCCTGGTGTGGATGAATCCGCCATCAAGCAACGCATCGCCGAGAGTGAAACCATCAACCAGAAGATCCGCGAAAATCTGACGCGGGATGAATTGATTAAAGAGGGCGCAAAGGTTGGGGATAATCTAGCGGAGATCAATGAGGAGATTCGGCAGATCAAGCAAGGCAAGAAGAACACGCTAGCCAAGACGTCCTTCCCTGTGGAAGGTTTGGCGTTTGACGAGAACGGAGTGACGTACCAAGGGCTTCCATTTGAGCAAGCGTCTTCTTCCGAACAACTGCGCGTCTCAATTGCCATGGGACTGGCGTTGAATCCGAACTTCCCCGTTTTGTTGATTCGTGATGGTTCTCTTCTGGATGAAGACAACTTGGGCATGATTGCAAAATTTGCGGCGGAGAAGGACGCTCAGGTGTGGATTGAACGGGTGAGTGAAGGAGCGGAATGCCAAGTGATTATGGAAGACGGTTTGGTATCTTGAGGAGGAAATCATGAAAAATGTATTCGAAGCGTTTTGGGTTTGTCTTTGCGGCATCGCTATTTTTGTGCTCGCTCTTTTTATAAATCACGCGTTGGAAACGGTGTGGAAGGGCGTGTTTGAATTCAAAACCGCCGTAACGGAGCAGGGGGATTGCATCGGAAGTCTGCAACATGCTGTAAAACAATTACAGATAGAAACCATGGCGGCGCAGCAAGCAAGAGTGAAAGAATTGGATTCGGCAAATATTACGACTCCAACCCCAACCCCACCGCCAATGCTTTATGTTCGCCCATTGACGGAAGAGGAAAAAGAGTTTTTCGAAAAGATGCCGAACGGGGGGTGGTACATGGGGGAGACTGAATTGTTTCAGAATATGTTTTCTACTCCAACACCGACGCCCGTGAAATTCAATATCCCCTGTGCAACGCAAGGCTTCACCATAGAAGAATATCATGAGTATCTAAAGCATCTCCCAACTGCAACGTCCACTCCCGTACCCTATAATAAATGGCGGCGTGGGATAGGGGCGGTGAATGGTCTAAGGATAGGCACGGAGTCGATGTCTATCTGTGCGCAACACCAACTCTAGTCCAAAGGATCTATAAACCATGAAACGAGAACTAAAAACGCCATTT
>Ga0208957_1001306_pt1 | contig 13228 bp, 21 predicted proteins | sample RifOxyA1_FD_184029 | JGI IMG/M metagenome (GOLD analysis project Ga0208957, IMG submission 184029) | Groundwater microbial communities from Rifle, Colorado - Rifle Oxygen_injection A1 (SPAdes) | ecosystem: Environmental > Aquatic > Deep subsurface > Groundwater | place: Rifle, Colorado, United... | reverse complement strand
GGCCGATGAGGAGGTCCAGGTTGGCGCGTTGCTCGGGAGTCATCGCACGAATGTCGCCCATGGACTTGACCTCCTTCGTTGGGTTAGGAGTCGCAGCTGCGGGAGTGCCCGGAGCCCCGGGAATCCCCGCAATGAGCTTCTGGGACAGGGCGTCGATGAGAGGCGTGAACGGGGTCGTGACGTCACTCACGATCTCCTTGATCGTGTCGTATCGATCCAGGACCCGTTCCCAGACCGACGCGGGTTTCCCGTCACCGGACCCCTCCCCGCGGAACTCCCGGGCGAACTCCAGGGCGAGCTTTCCCATACCCATGATCTTGTCCATACCCCCGCCGCCCGCGTTGGTGGCGATCATCTGCATGAGGGCTCCGTTTGCCGCGAGCAGCGGGCCGACCAGCTCCTTGACTCCGCCGTCCTGTGGCCGCATGATCTCCGCCGCAACCTTGAGCGTGGCCAGGGGGTCGAGCGTCGCGGCCCCGCCGGGCCGCATGGCGCCCAAGCGTTCGATGGTCGCCAGGTTGCGGTGGTCCCGAGCCATCATGGCGATCTCGACAGATGGGTCACCGGCCTGGACCTGGACCTCGGTCGCCACCGGCTCGAACTCGTCCGGGGGGTCCCCGACGTCGAACTCCAGGCGGCTGACCACCCGACCGCGGCGCATGGCGAGCAAGATGAACCGCCCGCCGGGGATGTTGCGTTTCTGACACTCCCCCTCGGCGATTTCTTCGATCCCCCCCGTACCCTTTGGCAGGTCGGCTCGCTTGGGCATGGCCCTCGATTTCGGCAACCGCTGATGCAGGCGTACCCGGTCCATCCCCAGACGGTACGCCTCGGACAGCCACTCGTCCGGTCCATCTATATCATTGAGGGCTGCACGGACATCCTCAGCCTGGGCCTGTTCCTGCGGGACATCCTCCTGGGTCGTTGTGGTCCTTCTACGTGTCCCAGCCATGCCACACCTCCGTATCAGTGGTGCATCTACAATTTCGCCTAGAATGAAGTCTATAACAAGGGCTTGAATGTGTCAATAGGATACGCACCAGGCGGCGTTCGGCACGCGGGATGCTTCCAGCCTGATCCGATCGCGGGCGAGCGCGAGCACCCAGAGGCGGCGCAAGGCCGCCCATGGAGGTCGAGACCATGAAAGTAGACCTGAAGATCAACGGGTTTTTCTTCCGGCGATTCCCGTCCAAGAAGGTCGCCGAGAGATATGTCTTCTTGCAGAATGCGGACGTTCGATCCGCATGCACAATCGTACCATCATGGGGTCCCGCCCCTACCGCAGCCACGGGAAAAGCGTTGCTCGACCCAACGCCTGGGGCGGGATCTTTTCCGCCCGAGATCACCGGCGGAGCCGCAGCCGAGAGCAGCATGGTGCCGCTCGGTCCGCTGGGGGATAAGTGATGAAACTGGCCGACGCCAAGGCGCAGTGCCCGGACATCCTGATGATCGAGAAGGCCGGGCGCAACACCTGCGCCCATCTCGAGAAGCCGTACTGCCGGCTGCCGAGCCGGCTGTTTTGCGTGTTCTACAAGCCGCTAACCGGCGGGGTAGCCCGCCGGATAGATGAACCGGTCGCCGCTCCAGCAGCGTCCCTGACAGACGGGGGCAACGCAGCGCCGCTGGGGTCGTCTGTAGCGGCGACCGGTTCTTCACTCCCACATGATGAGCCCCCTGCACCCGGTTCCGACATCGCGGGCACCGAGGTCCCCGCTGCCATCGGAATAGGTGCGGGGGGCTCTCTGCGTCCGGCCACGGCACCGCAGGGATTACCTGAAACAGCAGAGGCCAGAGAGTTACTGGCCCCGGAGGTCCCCGCCCTAGAACCTCCGCCACTGCCCGCGCGAGACGGGGAACCGCGGGCTTTCCGGCCGTCCATCACGTCGGTGGGCACCTACTCGGCGTGCCCCCGCCGCTTCCGCCTACGGTACATTGACCGCTGGCGGCCCAAGATGGATGGTCCAGCCCTGGTCGTCTCGCGGCTGTTCGACCGCGGCCTGAACGCCCTACACGGGTCGGGGTCGTGGTCCCTGGCGGACCTCGCCGCGACCCCCGAAGAGCAGGAGTGTATCGGGTCCATCGGCCTGGTTACCGTGGCCGCCTGCTTAGACGGCTACCGGGACCACGCACCGACGAAGCCCCCGAAGATCGGCGGGGTTCAGTTCCGGTTCCAATTTCCATGGGGGAGTTACCCCGAGGCCTTCGGGATCGCCGACTTCTGGGACAGCGAGACCCGGACGCTCTGGGAGTACAAGTTTGTGAGGGACGCAGACGAACTGTCCATGCGCTACCGCTTTCAGATGGCGGTGTACGCGCGGGCGCTGAAAGCCGAGTCCATCATCTACTACCCGATCCGCAAGCCGGCGTTGAAACTGGGGAAGGCCGAGAGCGCCGACAAGTTTGCGTCGCGCGTGGCGGCCGACATCGAGCGGCGACCGGGGCACTACTTCTGCCCGCGGCGATACGTACCCGGGGACTTCGCCTCTATCGACACGGACCAGGCGCTCACCCACCTCGAGGCGGCGCTGGAGGACACGCGGCCAGAGGTCTGGTTTCAGAATTGGTCCGCCTGCGATGGGCCGATGCCCTGCGACTTCCTGCCCATCTGCCAGGCCGGCGGCCTGGTGGATGAGGCGCTGTACTCCCGGGGGACCCGATGAAGTCGCACATGATTTTCACATCGCGGTCCCCTGCGCTCCGGTGGTGCGGATTTTCTCACATGCGCTGGTCATCACACGGAAAACACTTTGATACCCTATTTGAACGATCGCGTTTCTGGTGGCAGTGGTGGTTTAACGTAGTAGAAATTTCACCGAGAGGCTGAGTCGATACGATGACCCGCGCCGAACGCGTTCAGAAGATCGCCGAAACGATTGCCGCTTACGAGGCGGCCCGGGACCGGCTCGACCGCATGACGCGGGTGAAGTTTCAGATCTGTTTCAAGATTCCGCCCGACGAGCTGGCCGACGCGCGGCGGCTCGCGCAGGAGATGAGTCGTGATCCAAACGATCGACGCGGATAAGCTCGACACCCAGGGCGGTCAGGGCGTCCTGGTCTACGGGAGTAATGGCACCGGCAAGACCACGCTGGTCCGCCGGCTGCCGGCTACGGTGCTCTATTTGGACATCGACCAGAGCCGCGAGGTGATCAAGGGATGCGTCGGGGTCAAGGTGATCGGCCCCATCACCACAACCGCGGACCTCGACACGGCCGGGGAAATGTGTTTCCGGGCGGTCGAGAAGTACGCCAACAAGATCCGCTGGATCGTAGTGGACTCTGCCACCATCCTCCAGGGCCGCTATGAGCGACTGAATCGACACCGCTACCTCTCGGACGCCAAGTCCGGGTTGAGCAAGTGGGACGTGTTCACCATCGGCGCGGACGAGATCATGCACACCTATGAGCAGTGGTTCACCCCGGCCCGCGCGCTCGGGGTGAACGTCCTCACCTTCTGCAACGTGGATACGCTCAAGGACGCGGGCGCCGGACTGGTCTACAAGGGGCCGGCGCTCAACGTGAGCGATTTCCGCGTCGCATTCATCAACTGGCACGGGCGTGTGGGGCGCCTGCGGGTCGAGGAGAGCGGCCAGCGCGTGATCGACTGGAACGCCGGCGCCGACTACATCGCGCGGGATCGGTCGGTGATCGCGCCCGACACGAGTATCCCGGAACTATGAAAAATCCAGGGCTCTTGGCCATTGGGATAGTCGCTCTGGGACTGCGAGCAGCGTTCGCGCACGACATGGCGCCACAGGAACAGGTGAGCCCCGAGACGGCATGGCGCAAGGCCAGCGTGCCGGCGTGGACGGTCGCCGGGGCCTACCGGGTCTGGTCGGACGTCGGACCAATCGACCTCACCGCCATTGCGCGAATGTGGGAGACGTTACGGGGCGCGGGCGCGGTGGCGCTCGGGATTCCCGAGGCCAATGCGCTCCCGCCGCCGGCCGCAATCTACTTCACCACACGCGCGACCTTCGATGCCTGGTGCGCGGCAAACCCGACGCCGTGCCCGAGTGTCCCCGCGGGATGGGTGCTGCTCGGCGTGTACTGGCCGGGAAGCCGGACGATCTGGACCTGGCAGAACCCGAGCGCGCGCGCGCCCGCGGGTATGCTTGGCGGACGGCAGACGCTCGGGCACGAACTGACGCATCATCTCCTGAACAGGGTGGACATGGATCATGTGGGCGGGCTCCAGGACCGGGCGGGCTTGTGGCTGAATCTGATCCTACCATGACCTTCCCCGCTCTGCATCCTGAGACCGCCCGAGAGTTGGCGTCCGCCCTCGCCCACGAGCTGCGCAACGCCATGACGCCGCTGACCATGCGGGCGGACATGCTGGTCGCCCGCTCGGCCGAGGCCCTGCCGATCGAGGCGCGGGACCTGGCAAAGCTCGCCTGCGCCGTGGCCCTGGTGAACGCCCGGATCGAGATGGTGATCGCCGGGATTCGCGCGGCGGATGAGCCGCCGCAACCCCTTTAAGCACCTGTTCCCCCGTGGGACCGCCCAGGGGACGATTCTCGCCTATATCGAGGCGACGGGAGGGGCCACCGCATGGCTCCGCTATCTGGAGGCCCTGGATCAGGGCAGGAGGCTACCGATGCCGAGACCGGAGTGGGCAACGAACGATGGGATCGCCGCGGACCACGGGCAAGCGTGGGACCGCGGGGAGAAGCGGGGACTGCCCTACGCCACGTACACGTTCGAGATCGTGGACGCGGCGAGCGGGGTGAAGCCGGACGGGAAGCCCTCGGCCTGGGTGCAGTTCGCGGTGGTTGCGCTGGACAAGGGCGGCGACCCCCAGCTCCTCGGGCGTACCCAAGAGGAGTGGTATACGCTGACGGACGAGGGGATCTTCACCTACGGGCAGCTCCTCCGAGCCATCACGGATGAGAAGATCGCCAAGGCCATCCCCAAGGGTGCAATGCTCCCCACGGCCAAGTTGAAGGGCAAGCGGTTCGTCGGCCGCGTCGGGGAGCACAAGTTCGAGGGCAAGACGTACTCCAAGATCCTGGAGTATGCGACGGTCGGGACCGCCATCGCGGCACCGGCCGCGGGCGCAGAGATCGACCTGTAACAGGATCCCCCGGGCAGCCCGCCGGGCAGACCAGGTTAGGCGGCCAGGCGATCCGTGCGGACCGGCGCTCCCGACCACGGCAACGCGAATCAAGACTCCCGCGGCCCTCTGGCCGGGCGCCGCGGGCGGGGGACATTTTCATTGAGCCGAACCTGGCAGCATGCCTCCCGCGCTTTCAGGAAACGCGCGGAGCTAATTCGTCGGCTTGGAGGGCAGTGCCGCGTGTGCGGAAGCACAGACCGGCTCGAGCTACACCACCCGCACGGGCGTGACTGGACCCCGCGCCGGCACAACCGCTGGACGCGGATTAACCACTACTGGCGGGATTGGGAACAGGGAAACCTCGAACTCCTCTGTCAGTCGTGCAACGGCCGCGACGGCGCACGGAGGTCCAATGGCTCATGACGGATTCTGTTTGGCCGTGGACACCCGGGAACAGCTCCCCTATAGCTGGCCCGGGATGCCCACGGTGCGGAAGGCGCTGCCGAGGGGCGACTACTCAGTGGTTGGGCTCGAGGACCGCATCGGGGTCGAACGCAAGAGCCATGCCGACTTTGTGATGACGGTCACAAGACACCACGACGCCTTTTTCGAGAAAATGGAGGACTGCTCCGGCCGCGGCTGGTTCGTGGTCGTGGTCGAGGCGACCGCGGCGGCTTTGGACTCCCCGATGCCCTGGACGCGGGTGACTCCGTCGGTGATCCAGGGGAATCTGGTAAAGCTCGCGTGTCTCGGCGTGCCGGTCCACCTCGCCGGCACCCGGGACCGCGGGCAGCGGTTCACCTATGCGTTCCTCCTGCGGGCGTGGGAGGAGATCCGGAGGCTGCACCCATGAGCCACTGCAAGAGCTGTGGTGCCCGGGTCCTACGCGTCAAGCTGCGCTGCTCGGGGCGCTTGGTGCTCGCGGACCCCGAGTTGCTGGAATGGGTTGCCCCGAACACGCGCAACCCAGGGGTGCGGGTGGTCACCGATAACGGGGCGGTGATCCGGGCCCGCCGGATGATCGCGGAGCTCCGTCACCGGGTCGCGGTCGATGGCTGGGCGGTGCATCGGTGTGACCCCTTGTTTGTTGGAGGATGCGATGCGGTGTGACTTTTGCGGTCAGGTGATCGAACCTACGTTTACCCTCTACACGTTCCACGTCTCCAAACGAGAACATGCGTCAGGAGATGATCCACTACTCCGACAGCCGTCATGCGACCTTCCCTTGACAACGCTTTACTTCAATGAAGAGTGCGTTGACAAGGTTCTCGAATTCATCTATCGCCCACGTAATTGAACGGTGACCTTCGACGAGTTGGTCACCGTGTTCAGGCGTTGGCTGCTCATGCCGGACGATTCTTTACTTCGTTTGGTGGCGGCCTGCTGCGTAGCACACCACCTGGCGGGGGACCCCCTATGGCTCCTGATTCTGGCCCCCTCGGGGTCGGGAAAGACTGAAATGCTGCGGCCGTTCTCAGGGTTAGCGTTTTGCCGGGACGTGTCCAAGCTCACCCCGCGGACCCTCTGGAGCGGGCACCAAGCCGTTGACCCGCTTATCAATCAGCTCGATGGGAAAGTCATCATTGTCAAAGAAATGGGGACGTTGCTCAGCTTGAACCGGAACGCGATCGGCGAGGTCCTGGGACAGCTCCGAGAGGTATACGACGGGTACTTGACCGCGGATTACGGGAACGGCCGGAAGGTGGTTTGGAACGGCCGCGTCGGGCTGGTGGCGGCCGGTGTGCCGATGATCGAACGGTCGCTGAGCCTAGATTCCCAGCTCGGGGAACGGTTCATCTACTACCGGCCCCCGGAGGTCGAGCGCCTGGAGACGGCCAGACGGTCTCTGAACCACGCCGGCCGGGAGGAGGCGATGCGGAAGGAGCTGTCGGAGGCCGTGACCATCTGGTGGAACGCGAACCCGCCGGTGCGGGGGACCCGGACGCCGCGGGCGGACCTCCTGGAGCGCCTGGCCCGTCTGGCGTCGTGGGTGACGGCGGTGCGGTCGGCCCCTCCCCGGGACCATGAACACCAGATCGAACTGGCAACCCCCCCGGAGAGTCCGGGGCGCATGCCGAAGGCGCTCCTAGCCCTCTCAGGGGCCCTGGCGCACGTCCGGGGTGGAGGACGCCTGACCCGGGACGATTACGCGCTGGTGAGGCGTGTGGCGCTCGACAGCGCCCCCGCGGGCAAGATCGGCATCATCCGGGCGCTGGTGGACGCCCACCGGCCGCTGACGGTTGCGGCCATTCAAGAGGAAATCCGGGTCGCGCACTCGACCGCGGACCGCTGGTGCGAGGACCTGTGGTTTATGAAGGTGTTGGACCGAGCTGGAGCCGGGCGTCGGGGGGACGCCTATCTCTACCGGCTCGCCCCCCTGACGACCGACCTGCTCAAGGGAACGTCCGTTGCCGACTTCGGGTAGCCGTTTCTTCCTCGCTCCTATACACCCCCCCTCTCTCTCTCTCACATAGGTGGGGTGTGGGGGAGCGAGGAAGAAAAAGGGGAGAGCTATCGAACGCGTGACGCGACGAGCAGGAGGACCAGGACGAGGACACCGGCACCCCCGAGGGCTGCCAGCGTGGCGTTGCCGTCTGTGTCTCCGCCAGGCGGTGGCTGGTCTCCGGGCGGCCCTGTCGATCCTGGAGGCGTTTCAGGGGGTCCACTCGGGTTCCAGGCAGCCAAGAACCACTGATAGTAGGCCAGCACCGCGCCCACGTACCCCGGAACTGCCCGGGCTCGAGGGTCCCCTTGGCGAATGTTGATCCCGGCGTTGTACGAGGCGATGGCGCGCTCGAGGTCCCCGGACCACCAGGCGATCTGCCGGGTGATGACCGCCTCTGCGACCTGGAGGTTGATCTGGGGGTTCCAGAGGTCATCGGGGACCCACTCCCGGGGGACTCGACCCTCCGCCTGCATCTGCGCCAGGGTGCCTGTGAGGACCTGGGCGAGCCCCCGGGACTGGTCCCTGATACCCGGCTCGTCCCGGGCCGCGAACTGGTCCCCGCGGGACTCCTGGGCCACGAAGGCGAGCAGCAAGGGCGGGTTGGACGACACATCGGCCGCCAGACCGCCCCAGCGGTCCAGGACGGCGCGGGCGGTAGACTCGGAGAACATGAGAGGAGCTTAGCAGAGATGGGCAGCCGATTCAACCGGATCGTGGGTTGGTGCATCGCTGTAGTGGCCGCGGCCGAGCTGCTGGGAACTGCGGTCGTTTTCGCGCTCGGTTGGGTCTCGGCGCTCTTTGCCCTCGGATTCAGCGTGCTGCTGGCCGGGTTCGCCTGCCTGGGCGTTATCTGGGCCAGGTTTCATGGGGGGTGGCGATGAGCGAGCCCAGGCGCCGCCGGCGGACGGTGACGCCCCCCCCATGGCTCGAATGGTTTCTACAACAGGTCATGACGGGGGGCCTTCCCCCGGGTTCCGCACCGGCGCCGCCCTTGCCGGAGGCCATCCTGCTCGGCGTGTGTCCCCCCGAAACCCTGCGCCGCGTGTGGCGGGTCATCGTGACCGACCTGCACCCGGACCATGGGGGGGATACAAAGAAAATGGCTGCGGCTAACGCGGCGTGGGATGAGATTCGCAAGAACCGTGGGATCCGATAAAATGACCTATCGGAAACGCCTTGAAAGCCTGATTGTTCGCCTGCAACTGCCAGCGAGAACCTGGTTGTTGCCGGCAAAGATCAAGACCGATCGCGCCGCGGCAATTATCCGCTTGGCGTTCACGCTCGGCTACTTCGCTGGCGTGGCTCGTGAAGTCCACATGCGTGGGAAAGCCGAACTGCGAGAAGAAGCCAACAAGGTGTACCACTCCAAGAGCGTCCGCTTTCGGCGACTAGGGCCGCTAAGTAGCGAGGAAGAAGGATAGATAGAAATGAGGACCCAGCGCGAGGTCCGGTCCCTCACGGCCGACGAAGAGCGCCGTCTGCGGGCGCATATCGAGGGAAATGCGCTGCGGGCCGAGCAGACCCACGCCTGGCACCCCGTCCGGGCCCAGGCGATCATCGAGACGTTCCTGGGGTCAGGGCTGCGCATCTCCGAGCTGGCGGCCCTCACCTGCGGTGACCTCCTCCTCGGCCGCGGCGAGTCCGCCCTGATCGTCCGCCGGGGCAAGGGCGGCAAGCGGCGGGTAGTCGGCATCGGGCCGGCGCTCAAACGTCGCCTGCGGGTCTTCCTGGATGCCAAGGCGGCCAAAGGAGAGGCGGTCGCGCCTACCGCTCCCCTCTTCGCCAGCGAGCGTGGCGGGCGTCGCCTCCACCGGTCCGCCGTTTGGCGTGTCGTCAAGGGGGCGTTCGCCGCCGTCGGAGTCCGGGCCGTTCCCTACGCGCTCCGGCACACCCACGCCCGGCGCCTGCTCGCCAGCGGCGCCGACCTGGCCGAGGTCCAGGCTCAGCTCGGGCACGCGAGCCTGGCCACCACCGGCATCTACGTCAAGCCGACCCTCGAGGAGCGGGTGGCGGCGGTGACCAAGATGGAAGCTGATGGTTCCTCGGGGTCAAAGGGGCAGAGCCCCTTTAGGCAACAAAAGAAGCCTTTCGTTGCGGATCGACTGGCGAAGGCCCGGCGGACCCCCGACCGGAACGCACGAATCGTTGCGGATTTTGACCCTAGCTAGAAAAGGAGAAAGCCCATGGACAGAGAACGGTCCCGCACGCGCCCGGAGTCCGAGATCTGCGAGACCCCCGACCGGTGGCCCTGGTTCATCAGCTACAAGGTGGTCGCGTTTCTGGAGTCGGTCAGGTCTTACGTCAACCGCCACGAGACGGCCATCGTGTTTTACGAGGAGAAGCACACGCGGGAGGAGAAGGTCCTGAGCGCCCAGCTCGCGCGCCTCGAGGACCGGATCTCGGCCCTGGAAAGCAAGAAGTGATTTTTACCCCAGCCGCTCCGGGGCGACAGACCCCGGTGCAGAGGCGACGGCCGCGACCCCAGGACCTCGGCGCCGAGACACCCGGGTCGCGGGGCGGAGTACCCCGGGAAACCGGGAATCCTCCACATGCACGCGCAGAGCCTACGGACTTGGCCGTCCGCGAGCTAGATGGCCGGGGCAGGACCGGCCGGCTGGGGCCCCCATACAGAACCGAGGAGCGCGAGCCGTGAGCGCGCAAAACAAGAGAGAGGCCGTGGACGAGTCGCGCCGTTGTGCCTGCGTCGCGCGGGACGCCCACGATTGCTACGTGTTGCGTTACTCGCCATCCCTGGAAGATACCGATCAGGGACGGGAGCGGTCCATGTACGAGGTGTGCGAGTGCCAGTGCCACGTGCTTGATAGCTATAGGGACGATGAATGACCCCCTCCCGCCCCGCGAACGGCACGGAGGTGCATCTGATCTCCTTGGGCGCCGGCGTCCAAAGCTCCACGATGGCGCTTATGGCCGCGGCCGGAGAGATCACGCCCATGCCCGAGGCGGCGATTTTCGCGGACACGCAGCACGAGCCGCCGTCCGTGTATGCCTGGCTCGACTGGCTCACGCCCCGGTTGCCGTTCCCGCTGATCCGTATCAGCAAGGGCAGCCTAGCGGAGACGGCGCTGAGGGTGCGGGTGAGCCGAAACGGAAACCGATATACGAGCAGCTCCATTCCTGCGTTTCTTCATCCGACGGGGATGATGCCGCGTCAGTGTACGAGAGATTTCAAAGTCCGGCCGATCGTTGCTACCGTTCGACGGTTGCGTAAAGGTCGACCAGTCGTGCAATGGATCGGGATCAGCAGGGATGAGGCGCACCGGATGAAGCCATCCCGGGTCTCGTGGATCACCCACCGTTGGCCGCTTGTGGAGCTGGGCCTTCGACGACGAGATTGTCTGGCGTGGATGAAAGACCATGGGTTCCCTGTGCCGCCGCGGTCCGCGTGCGTGTTCTGCCCCTACCATTCGAATGGGGAGTGGCAGCGCCTACAGGAGAAAGAACCCGAGGCGTTCGAGGCGGCTGTGACATTCGAGAAAAACTACCAGGCCGCCATGCAGCAGACTCGGAGGCTGCGAACCATCCCGTTTCTCCACCGGAGCCGGGTCCCTCTCGATCGGGTGCGTTTCGGCCCCGACGACCAGCAACCCGACCTCTGGGGAAATGAATGTGAGGGGATGTGCGGTGTCTAGTTTCCGTCCCGCGAACGGCACGATGGTCCGCCTCGTTGCGGATTGTGTGGACCACTGTGCGAACCGGAAGGCGCGCATGCGCGGGGATGCACCTACACCAGGCAAGCGGATGGTCGGGCAGATGATTCCGATCTGCCTGCCACCCGTCCCGCCGGATCACCACTGGCGGTGCGACACACCCTGGGTCTGGCAGGTCCAGCCGGAGTTTCTGCGACGCCTCGGCGTGGACCCCGACGATGCAGACCGCATTTTCGTGTGTGTCCATGCGATTGAGGGGGATTGATGGCTGCCGTCTCCTCGACGGCCGGACGGGGGATGAGCGTTAAAGGTGAACCCTGGATCGTCCACCAAGGCCACGTCCTCGACGTCCTGGCCACCCTGCCGGCCGCCTCGGTGCATTGCGTCGTGACCTCGCCCCCGTACTGGGGCCTCCGCGACTACAAGCTCCCGCTCATCACCTGGCCTGACGGGTGGACCGGACACCTCGGCCTCGAGCCCACGGTCGAGCAATGGGTTGCCCACTTGGTCGAGGTGTTCCGCGCGGTGCGGCGCGTACTGCGGGATGATGGGGTGTGCTGGGTGAATCTGGGGGACTCGTATGCTGGCGCTGGTTACAGCAATCATGCCAACACTGGCGGGTGCCAGCGAGAACACGGTGGAAAGCAGAAGCATACGAGAGCGTCTGGCCTCAAGCCCCTCGACCTCATCGGCCAGCCGTGGATGCTCGCGTTCGCGCTTCGAGCCGACGGATGGTATCTCCGGTCGGACGTGGTCTGGGCCAAGCCGAACCCGATGCCGGAGAGCGTGGCTGGATGGCGCTGGGAGCGGTGCCGGGTGAAATTGCGTGGCGGGATTCGCTCGCGCCAGGGTGATCCTGGAGACGGAGCGGGCTGGGAATCGCACGGAGACGAAATTACAGACCGACAGGCCGCGGCGTGGTCCGAGTGTCCCGGCTGCTCTAAGTGCGCATCCAACGCCGGCCTGGTGCTCCGCCGCGGCGCCTGGCGGCCGACGAAGGCGCATGAATACGTGTTCATGCTGGCGAAGTCGCCGGACTACTACGCGGACGGGGAGGCGGTGAAGGAGGAAGCGAATCGTCAGGCGTCTGGTAATCTCCAGCGGAAACTCGACGTTCCCACTCGACCAAACGACCATCGCGGCTCTTCCATCCCCTGGGAGAATAACGGGTCCGGCCGCAATCTCCGCTCCGTTTGGACCATCGCTACGCAACCGTTCCCCGGCGCCCACTTCGCCACCTTTCCCGAGGCCTTGGTAGCTCCCTGTATCAAGGCCGGCACCAGCGAGCGTGGGGTGTGCGCGGGTTGCGGGGCACCGTGGGCGCGGGTGGTGGAACGGAATTGGGCAAACACACCAACTCGAGTTGGAACCGCTCGTGCTCCAGTCGATACAGTCGCCGTGTCTGACTATCTACGCCAGCGACGTACCGCATTGGGTTTGTCAAAAAAACAGGTTGACGACGCCCTTGGAACTCGGACGCTATATTCGTGGTTCGAGGGGCGGCCCGCCGGAATAGAGGCGCCGACGCCCGAGCAATGGATAAAGCTAAAAGAGGTCTTACAACTGGATGAACGTTTTGATGATCAGATAAACGGCACGGTCGATGTTCTAATCACGGACTACTCTCCACCGAAGGATTGGCAGACTAGAAATTACGCCAAGACCTGGAATGCAGATTTTTCAACCCTCGGCTGGCGCCCCACCTGCGCTTGCGGGGGTGAGCCCGTTCCCGCAACCGTCCTCGATCCCTTCGCGGGTAGCGGGACGGTCGGGGTGGTCGCGGTCAAGCTCGACCGGCGATTTATCGGCATCGAGCTGAGCGAGCCATACTGCGCGATGGCGCGCCGGCGGATCGGCGAGGTGGCGCCGCTGTTCGCCGGCCGGACGTGGGATGAGCGGCCCTGATTCCAGGAGGGAGACATGAGTTTCCGAACCCGCAAAGATCAAATCGCTACCTTCGTCACGCGCTTTACCCAGCGCGCCCGGGTGCGGCTGGACCGTGAGCAGCGGGACGTGCTCCTCGACTGCCTGCGGTCCGCGGCGCTGGTCGGGGCGTGT
>Ga0208957_1001305_pt1 | contig 13235 bp, 13 predicted proteins | sample RifOxyA1_FD_184029 | JGI IMG/M metagenome (GOLD analysis project Ga0208957, IMG submission 184029) | Groundwater microbial communities from Rifle, Colorado - Rifle Oxygen_injection A1 (SPAdes) | ecosystem: Environmental > Aquatic > Deep subsurface > Groundwater | place: Rifle, Colorado, United... | reverse complement strand
TAATATAAAGATTTAAATAAATTTATAAATATGAAAATTATTAAATAATTATGTTTAAAAAAGCAATTGCGCCATTAATTATAGTTTTACTAGTTATTGGAATATTAGGATTAGGAAGTTTGGGATATATTTATAGTGACGAAATTCCAATTATTAAAGATTTAGGTATTGTTCAACAAACAGGATTTTCAACAGATGCTTGTGTTCCAATACTTAACCCTACAGATCCCAATGGAAATATTTATACTCAACAAGTTTCTCAGAGTGTATATCGATGCGGAGATGCTCCATTTACACAAGCTAGCGAATGCATAGTTTCGGGCTGGATGATGATTGATAAAGCTAGTAATTCTCCCGTAGTTAATTTTAGAGGAACTGATAATTATTTCAAAGTAGATTCTCAAGTAGCATTTATGTTGCCAGGCTCTACACAATTATTAAGTTATAAACAATCTTCTTCTGGTGATACTATATCAAACACGAAATGTGGTTCTGATAAATCTACTTTTCTATATCAAACTTCTCCAGAAGTAGCTGAAGTTCATTATAATAATCGTTTATTTATATGTGCAAAAACATCTACAGGTACTTTAGGCGCTAGATATTTTGATTCGGGAGGAACAGCAGATACTTCTTTGCAGCTTAGACTAGGAGAAGCATGTAATACAGGAAAAATACATTGCGATCAATTACCAAAGTATGATGCATTTTTTAATTTCGTGCCAAATGCGCAAGTAAACTTTCCACAAGGAACTTCAGGAAATGATAATTATAAAATAGGAACTAAGAGTCAATCATATTTAACTGAAGAATATCGATTAACAAAAGGTCAAAGTTTAATTTTCGATGCTAAATATGGCGATGGAACTCAAATACCAAATGAAATAACTAAAAAACAAATTAGAGTTAGAAGTTGTGATAAAACATGCGCAGAGAATATTGTAAGTGGAGTTTCTTGTAATCCTTCTAGTAATAAAGTTTTATGTGTTTCTAGTGGAAGTACTTGTCCTACTGGGACTAATTTAGTTACATCTGTCGGAAGCGCTGGACAATATCAATGTAGTTTAAGTCCTCCTATCGTTACAGGATATTCTTCGATTAGTAAAAATATAATATTTGCATCAGATCTACCAATTTGTAGAGAAGGAGGTTCTAATTTGCCCTTAACTAGTAAAAATTGTTATTCGCCAAGCACTAACAATGCTCAATATAAGTCTTGTACAAATATTAAAGATGTTAGTGGCTGTTATCAATGGGGAAGTACACAAACAGCAACTGGCGGATTATTATGTTATGTAGGCGGATCTGTAGGTTCTGGTGTTGGAGAATTAAAATGCAGTGTTAGTGGATGTTCACTAAATGATAAACAAGCATATCCGAATGGCGCAAACAATGAATATCAAAATTGTATACAAAATACCCAAGGGTGTACTGAATGGGGGAGTAAACAAATTTGTCCAACGGGATTATTATTTGATTCTTCTTTAGATAAATGCGTTTGTCCGTCTGGAGATGGTAATGGCGTTCCAGGTGATACTGTTTGTTTATCTACAACATCGATGAAAAAGTATACTACAAAAGTTATAAGTAACGAACAATGTATCGCGACTGAAATTATTAATTTACCTGCAGGAAGTCAGAGAAAATGCATAAATGGTGCATTTACATGCGATTATGTTGGTGGAAATAAATGCAATATTGGCGAAGTGCAATGCGGAACTACATCGACAACGTATAAAGAATGCGGAATAGATACTAATAATCCAGATGAAACATGTCGAGATTTTAGAGTATCTAAAACAACACAACAAGGATATATATGTCAAGATAATACAATTATTCAAGATCCAAGACAAGGCTGTGCGTATGATACGCAAGGGTTTGAATGTAATGCTAATTTAGGGTTAATTTGCGGTAATGATATTGGGTTATCATCGAACGATATTAATTGGAATAAATGCGTGTGTAATAATAATTTATATATTTTAGCTAATTTTAGCGATATTGGAGATAAAAGATGTTCTAATAATAAAGTTCAAAAAGTAGAGATAATTGGGGGAATAAATCCAATCGGGGGAGATATAAATAGTTGTTATCAATGGATTGACGATGTAGTTTGTAGTGATGCTAATATATGCAGACAATTTGAATTATTAGCTGATCCAGTGACTGTGACAGCTTCATGTATATCTAAATTTGAAAATATTGCGATTATAACTAAAGACGCTTATAAAATAAGAGAGAAAATAGATAGTATAATAATTAATATCACTGGAAATGTAGATTTAAATATTGTATATCGAGCTCAATTATATTTAAATAATATTAATGGAACAAGATTAGAAGTATTTAGCGGAGGAAGAATGAGTCAGGGTACAGCAATTCTTAATTTTAATTATGCACCTACGTCTACACAAAAATTATTAATAAATTTAGAAGCTTGCGGAGGTAGTTCGTATGGTAAAGTTGCAGATTGTATTAATACACAAGATTATATTAACGAACAACAAATAATCGAAGTAAAAAAGAGTTTTGATTTGAAGTTATATTGTCCAATAATAAATTACGTAAATGAAATCGTTAAATGCACTTGGGAGCCGACAGATTTAGAAACTAATGCTCTTATACAAATAAATGTACCCGTAGTTTCTGTTATGCAAGGTGATGAAAATTTAATATCTCAAATTTCAAGTAATTCATTAACTTTCACTCCAACTAAAATTGGTAGTGTTACTGTGAAGGTGACTGCAGAAGCAGATGATTATATTAGTGATATAAATCAAATGATTGTTGAAGTATCTACTGCTACAACAACATCTAATTTTAAGATAGATAATATTGATTATGGAAGTGTAATTTCGTCGGGTGTAGATCTTGGAACTAGATCGTTTAGTTTTAGTGTAATGGAAGGAAATACTAAAGCTGATGTTAATAGTATAAGAGCAGAGATACTTACACCTACGGGTCAAGTAACACCTATAACATTTAATAAAATCGGTGATGAATGGAAAGCTAATTATAATTTTGAAACACAAGGACAAAAATATATATTACGAGGAGAAATAATATTTAGTGATATTAATAAACAAAGCATTCCATTCTCATATGATATATTAACTCTTAGCGCAATTAGTGAGAAAGAGAAGAGTATTACTACTTCTGTAATAATAGGAGTTAGTGTTGGAGTATTCGTGTTGATAGTCGTAATAGTTGTTATTATGCTTGTAAGGAGGAGAAAGTAAGATGTCTAAAAGAACAAGAAAATTTTTGTACTACACAGCGGTAGCAATGTCTGTTATTGCTGCAGCGTCATTAATAATCGGTATAATATATAAACTTTCATTATAAAATGAAACTAGATGTATTAAACTGGTCTGCAAATTTTATAACGTTTTTAGTATTTATTTATTTGTTAATAACTACAATTAATACTACTTGTTTTAGTTTAACTGATACGTTGCTTTCTCTTGGTAATCTATTTATATCATTAACAGTGTATGTGATAGATATTGCAATTAAGATCGGAGGCTTAAATGAATAAAAAAATAATTTTAATATTAGTAATTTTTAGTATATTTTTTTTTAGTTTAAACTCAGTCAACGCTTATTATGCTTGGAGTCATCGTTATTGGGACTTAAAATCTATAAGCGAAGTAAATTCTCCAATTACTCAGCAATGCGGAGGAGATAGGTTAGCTATTATATTAGATGGTGAAAGTGGTGCAGATATTCCCGTATTACACTACAATGATGATAAATTCACGAGTTATGTATTTACTCACACATTCACGGGAAGTATAACTGAGTGTTTTACAGAAGCTGGGAATGATTTAGATTTGCAATGCGATTGTCATGGAAAAGCTTTGCATAATATTCAAGATCATTATTCACACACTGAAGATACGCTAGTACCTAAATATCTTAAAAAATCTTTTATGCCCAATTTGGGTGGGCATATGACTGTAGAAAATGATTTTGAAAAGAAACATAGAATTTATTTAAGAGATGTAGTAAAAGATAATTTAGTATTAGGCGGACAAGTAGATTTCTTTGACTCTGCGTATTTAGATACTTATTTTACAGATGAAAAATATATATTATTATTAAACGAAGTTGCAGGGATCGATTTAAGAAACGATTTGAATATAATCGCGAATGGTTATAAAGGTAAAGGATTTTATGATACAGTGTATAATCAAAAATTAAAATTACCTTGGTGGTTTTGGGGTATAAGTATAGGCATGATTATATTAGGATTTGGAATTATGTTTTTATTAATATTTACAGGGAAAACTTCGTGGAAATGGTTAGCTATTTTACCCTGGTTTATAATTGGTATTGTAGGAAGTATTATATTGATAGCGTTCTTCACAAATTCGACTTGGAATGTTATAAATAGTGCTCTTACGATTCCAACTTCTATTGGATTATTAGATGTAAGTGATGAAGATATAAAATTTTACAATGAAATAGTAATAGAGAAATCAAAAGAATATCTTAGAACGGGGGTGATGCCATTCCCAGATAATAGCGGATTAAGTTATACTGATAATTTGGGAACAAGAGTAAGAGGCGCTCTTTCGGCGGGGGAAACTAACTTTAAATATATATTATTACCAATATTATCTCTATTTTTTGTTTTAATAAATATGTTATTGTTTATAAAAACATACTCAACTAAGCCTGCAAAGGGAGTTAATAAAGCGCTATTTATAAGTTTAATATCGTTTATTATTGTAATGATTATGCTTTTATTTATAAGCAGATTCGTGTTATAATTTTATAGTAATAAAAATATTAAAATAAATAAATAAATAAATTTATAAATAATAAATAAATAAATAATAGATGATTAATCAATTGAAAGGAGGATTTAAATAAGATGAACAAAAAGATTCTAGTTCCGTTTGTAATAATGATGTCTTTAGCGAGTGTTATAGCAGTTGGGTATACATTTAAACTATTTAATTTCGGATTTGCGATCAGCGAACCGTTTATAGTAGGATATGCTATTCCTGGAGTAGGAGCTAATAATTGGGCAACAACGAGTGAAGCTTGCACAAATGTAGGATTAACGTATAGTTCTTTTACCGATACACCTATAAATTTGACAAATGCATATCCTGGAGATTTTAAAAAGATATGCTTTAAGATAACTTCGACAGCTACGAATAATATTCCGATAAATATTACAAGAGAAGGAGTAGCTTGGAATACATTACTTCGTAATGTAACTTTGACAGCGCCTGCTCAAATATTGCCTGGAGAAAACGTTGGTACTACTTTGACGTATTATGTACAAAATAACGCAAATGGCAATTTCGATGGAACACTTAGATTTGAGAGAGGATAAATAGTAAACTTTTTTCTTTTTTTATTTTTTTTATTTTTAAATAAATTTATAATTATAGTAATAATTAAATAAATATGAGAAAGATAATACTATTATTAAGTTTAGTATTTTTTATAAGTATTGTAAATGCTGCAACTATTACGTATAATTTTAGTTCTGTATTCGAGGGAAACAATACTTTTGCGTTTAGAGATAATTTTGGAATAGATTCTCCGCCTCCTGCTAATTCTATTCTTCCATTTTCAGATACATTAGTCGATATAACATCACAATCAGAATTAGATTTATCAGACGATACTACATATTCGTTTAATTGCGGAAGTACAGGATCGGGACCTAATTGTTTCGTATTAACAAAAGTAAATTTATCTATTGTTAGTACAGATGTCACAGCAATAAATTTAACGTGGGAGGGGTTTTCAGATTCTACTGAATTAATAGTGTATCGATATTTATGGAACGCTTCTTCTAGTTCATGGTTTCAATGCGATGACTCATCAGCTTCTGTTTCTGATACACAATATTCATGTTTTAATTCGAAACCATCTTATTCGTTTAATTCGCAAGATATGATTAATTCTACAGGATGGATTCATTTTTTAACATATGGCAATGTATCATCTTCAACTACAAGAAATTTATATACAGACTATATTAAAGTCGAAATAACTTATTTGGGAAATGTGAATACTACATTAATATCGCCGAACAACGCAACAGAAACAAATGTACTATCACAAAATTTTGTTTGTAATTATACTTCTTCGAGTAGTAGAGAATTAACGAATGCAACTCTACAAATTTGGAATAGCACAAATTCATTAGTATTAACAAATACTACGAATATTACAGGAACTACAAATTCTACTAATTTATCTGTTATATTTTCAATCGATGATACATATCAGTGGAATTGTGTAGGATATAATATCGATAACAATTTTGATTTAGGAAATACGAATAGAACGATTATCATCGAAACGGGTCTTCCTTCTCCCAATATAACATCGATAGAAACAACTCTCGGCAGTCAAACGGTGAAATTTAATCATACTGCGATAGATCTTGATAATAATTTAGATACATCTTCTACTGGGTGTAGATATTATGTTACTAATTCAAGTGGAGCGCTAGATGTAGTAAATACTTCTATTAGCTGTAATACTAATAATACTCAATTCACAGTATCAGCATTTGGAAGTTATAATCTTACTTTAGTCGCGTTTGACACTGCAGGAAATCAAAACTCTACAACGTCTAATTTTAGTGTCTCAGATACAGTTAACGGGGGTACAACAACGGGAGGTGGAGGAGGAACTACAACGATTATTACGCAAATAATAACTAATTGGACATTTGTAACAGATACTAGAACTAATAGATTCGATTTTATTATGACTGCAGGGAGTACTAGAGAGCGAAAATTGATATTTACGAATCTCAAAGCAGAAATAACAATAATAAAAGTAAAATGCGAAGATATCAGTGGTGATATATGTAAATATATTAAATTTAATGATGTTAATACTAGCGAAGAATTAACTCAGCAAAACTTTTTATTTCAACAAACTCTTACGGGTAGTACTAATGTCGAGCAAATTGTTGATTTTATATTAGAATTACCCGAAGATATTGCCGATGGAACTTATGATTTTAATATCGTGGGTATAGATCAGAATGGAGGAGAAAATAAAGTCAGTGTAAGAGTAAGAGTTGGGGGACTCGGGATACTGAGTATAATAATAGATAAGTTATTAGGCAAAACCACTGTCGATTTGAGTGTTATTAGTAATAATCTTAAAGATTTGAGTATTCCGAATATAGTAATAATAGTATTAATTTTAATTATATTCTCAGTTATTCCTCTGCTATTATTAGGCACTTATAAGTTTAGAATTTATATAATCATATTATCTCCGATTTTATTTATAATTTTAACTTTTGTTTTTATACTAGAGTAATTTTAAATAAATTTATAAACATGAAAATTATTAAATAATTATCATGAAAAAGAAAAATAAGAAAATTTTAATTTTTAGTATAATTGCGACAGTTAGTTTAGTTGTTGTTTTACTTACAATTTTAATGTTATCTTTTAAAACTCAACAACAAACTTCATATTTTTATGATAGAGATATTGGTTTTATGAAGACTACTCTCAAAGAAAGTAAATGGTATAATATTTTTGAGCAAGCTGTTAGATTTACTCCGGAAACAATTACACTCGGGAGTGAAGTTACGCTCGTCGATACTTATACAATTCCAACTACAGGATTATGTGTAGGAGAAATTGTAATTGAAATAAAACCTCCCGTGGGAAATTATATAAGAATTAATAGTTTTCTTTGCATTAATCCCGCTGGAACTCTTCCATGTCAATTGGGCACAACACAAACTAACACTGTTAAATACACACCCACGACAGTTGGAATGTGGAATGCAAGAACAACATATTACGCGGCTAGATGTAATGTTTTAGAAAGTAATCAAAATCAACCAGCAATAGACATAAGTGTTAATAGTGTAATGGTAAATGAAGTTATCACATCTTGTCCTGATATTAATTATAGTAATTGGATATTTTTCGAAGATATAACAAACGGTAAATATGAAAAGAGAGTTAAGACTTCTTATGGTAGCGCGCCAGATTGCGAAGAAATACTAGATGATGAATTTAGAACTATCTGTAATACGAATTATCATATCGCTGGAACAAGTAACCCATCTGGGAGTGGAAAGCTAACTTGCGAAGCTGATGTTATAATAGAAGATTGTGTAGCAACTCCATCTGTTTGTTCTACAAATGAAATTTGTGATACTCAAACTAAGTTGTGTAAAATAGCTGAATGTAATGCGCCACTGATAACTCAATGCCCAGACAATTTTAATATTACAACTAAAACGTGTGTTAATGGAATATTTCAGTCTACAAGCGAAAATTGCAGTAATCATCAATTACAAAATCAAACTAACCAAACGAGTCAAACGAATCAAACGACACAAAATCAAACTGTAACTCAATTATCGTGCTGGAGAATATTAAATAATATGTGCTCAAATTATAATGTAACAACTTCTTCGTGCCCAACTAACACTTATGCATCTAATACTTTATGTAAAAATAGTTTATCTACTCAAAATGATAGTTTTAACACATGGGTATTGATAATCGTAGGAGTAGTATTTATCTTAGTTATAATAATATTCATATTAATTAAATTTGTATTTAAACGAAAATGAATAAAAAAGGATTATTTCAAGTTGCATTTATAATGCCGATTGTAATCGGCGCAATTATAATTATAAGCGCAATAGCATTTTTATCTTCTTCTACTATACGATACACTATAATAGGAGTTGCTGTGATAGGATTAACATTTGTAGTTGGCATACCTGCAGCTTTACAAGGAGATTTTAATAATAAAAAAATATATTTTTTATTAATTTTAATTGGAATCGGTATATTTATTATTTTAATACCAAAATTAGGAATAGTTGAAGAAGTATTCGTAGGCGCAACTACGACTACAATTTCAGGAACAGGAGATAGAGTTATCATTACAGCTACACCAGCAAAAGACAGATTAGTAGTAAGCTTATCTAAAGATGAGTTAAATCAAGAACTAGCTGATGATGGATTTAGTGTTAATCGTGGAGTAAATATAGAAATACATTCTAAAAAGTTAACTAGAATATATCCTCTAGTCACTACAAATACTATTTTTTACACAATGAATTGGGAAAATCATAATGATATATATGCATTCGATACTAGTGAGAATCGTCTAATAGAAAGATGTAAAACAGATTTTGCACGTCCTAATACTATACATGTTTTTTATAAAGTCACAAATATTCCATTCTATATCGACTTAGTCTGTGTAGAACAACGTGCAATGGCTAAAAGAGCGATATTGCAAGGAGAAGCTATAGACGAATTTGAAATACAAGTAGATGTTACTGGAGCAACTTCTAAAGTTATAACAAGAACTTCAAGAGAACAAACATTCTTTGATGGGGATATTAAAGTAGAATATATTGGAGATTTTAGTGCTCCTGAACAAATAGCAGAAGTGCCTTATGATATACAATGGACTAACGGACAATTTAATTTCCTAATAGATAAAAATGCAGCTACATTACAAGGAACTGCTTATGACAGATATATCTCTACAATATCTTCGTTAAGTCAAAGTGGCAGTGCAAGTGCCTATAATTCAAACTTTGATGCAATAACTCGTTATTTAACTGATATCGGTGCAGCATTACAAAAGAAAAATCTAGAATTTGCACCAACACTAGTATCTAGTATTAATTTCGTAACAGAAACTAATGATAAAGGAAGATTAGAAGCTTCAATAATACCTTCCGCTATTAGAATACCTTTGATTAGAATAACAGTTGATGGAACATTTTTAGGAATTGTTCCTTTATCGGGACAACCTCAAATTACTAAAGTAAATGGTCAATGCTTTTCAGATGTAATAACTGAAGCTGGTGATACATCTAATATGCAAAGAAAATTAATTGTTAAAAACATTGGAAACGAAAACGCTAAATTTTATATTAGTAGAATGTGCACTAATAATAAATTAGATGTTTTACTTTTATCTAGCATAGACTTATTGAAAGGCAGTACACAAGAATTAGGAGCAACTATCACGGGAGCTAGTTCAATTCAAGGTGTAATACAAGAAGGAACTTGCACTATTACAATTATAGACAGTAATGATGCAAGTAAAAAAGATTCTTGCACTTTTGGAATAAGTATAGATTTTGCAACTGTTATGTGTACTCCAAACGAAATAAGCTGTTCCGAAGATAAATCTAAAGTTGTACAATGTAATTCATTAGGTACTTCACAAAAAATAGTAAAAACATGTGCAAGTGGATTCCAATGCGGAAAAAGTAAAGATGGTCCTGTAGATTGTATAGATAAAAGTGGAAACGTTCCAGATGATGGAGGAAACGGCGGTGGTGGAGGTGGCGGAGAAGATTCTTCTGAAGAAAGATTAGTATGTCAATGGTATCAAACTTCATCTATAAAAGAAAGTATAGATAGTGGATTATTAGGATGGAGAAAAATATTTAATAATGAAATAATTATAACTGAAGAAAAATGCAAAACAGACTCTACTATATTATTAATATTCATATTAGGATTTATCACTATTATAATAGTTACAACTGTTATAACATCTAAAAAATCTAAAAAGAGGAAGAAGAGATAATGATCGCAAATTTAAATAGCTTTTTCATATTCTTTTTAATAATAGTTGCGATTGTAATTGGAGTAGGAGTATTTGGTATTTATTTTATTAGAAGAAAAAAGAAGAACTTAAAATGGTTAGGATGGGTTCTATCTATCATGTTCGCACTTTTTATATTATTTATATTATGGGGGATATTTTTTTAAATGTTAAAATGACTCTCAACGAAACAATATCTTTGTGTTTAAATGCAACAACTAGAAGTGATTTTATTGAGTGTTCAGCTCCTACATTTATTCCTTCTATCGCGTCTATATTTATATTATTTATATTACTAATGATGTTATTAGGAATGATATTAATTCGAAAAGACAGAGCTAATTTCTATGCGATATTTATATTTTCTTCATTAGTTATGGGTATAGCATTATTCTTTACGTTTGTATTTCCAGTAATTCCACAATTAATAGATAAATTTATTAGTGGTATAATATGAAAAATAAAAACAAAAAATGGTTAGCGCGGACAATTACTACGTTAGTGGTAATCTTAATAGGTGTAGCATCTTGGGGATTTTATAATATCATTAATACTGGAGTCGAAGATATATTGTTAAAAGTTGGAGTAGAGAATATTTATATGCAAAATATTACTGTTGTAATAATTGCTGTTTTAATATTAGCTCTTATGGGAACAGGCGTATCTAAAGCTGTTAACTCGATAATCGGGAGATAATATGAAAAAGAAAAATAAAAGATTAATATGGTGGAGTGTGGGTTTTATAATTTTATTTATCTCGGGACTTTTTTTATTTAATTTAATTCAACAAACATTTGTTATCTCTCAATCTCCGCAATTATTACAATATAATGTTATTTCGTCAGACGAATGTTTGTTTTCTGCATATCACAGTGGAATATCTTCGTTAGATGATGGTTGCGAAGTAATTATGCAAGGATATCCAACAGATAAATATTTTGAAAGTAAATTTTCAGATGAAGTAAGTATAAATAGTGGATTGAATACTTTCAATTTTAAAACAATTAAAGACGATATTGTCACAGACTTAGAGTCTAGCGCAACTCCAGCGATAGGATTAAGAAATCCCGTAGGATTAGGTTGTTGGCAAAAAACTGAAGTTCGAAAAAATGGAGTACTTATGAATACAATTAAGAGTTGGGAAAGTGATGCTGATCCGTATGGAACAGAGGATTATTGGAAAGATCACGATTTTGTATTTTATGATGATGATACTACGAAGTTATCAGGAATAAAATTTAAAACGATTGAAAACGCATTCACTTATTTTGCTAGATTTGGTAATGGTTGCCCGTGGTTTGTGAATAAATATGAAATATTTTTAGATAATAATACTATAGATTATAATATTAGTTATAAAATCGAAAATAATAATTTAAGCATTACAACTGAAATTAATAATAAATTAAGTATCGAAGTCAATGGGACTCTTAATTTAAAATTAAAAACGAGCACTATCTTGGGAAATATCGAAAGTATATCTAAGAACGATGTAAATATTAAACCGGGTAAAACTACGATTAATTTACAAATCGCTTCTGAAAATAACGTAGATTTAGATATTACGCCTTCGTTAGAAATTAAATTTAACGGAAATAGATTTTTAGGATTAAATTATCCAATATCTACTTCATTAGTATTAAGATGCGAGTTTAGTGGTCAAGATACAGATTGCACTCCCCCAGCTCAACCAAGCGGAGTACCCAGAGAAATTAGAAATTCTGATTTTATTATTATTGGAAGCGTAGTAGGAGATACTCAAAAGATAAAAATTGTTAATGAAAATATAATTTATATAAATACAACAACTAATCAAACAATTTATATTATCCAGAATCAAACTATCACAAATAACACAATAATAAATACTACGACTAATCAAACTTTTACTTGTAAAGAACTCGGCTGTCCTACAAATTATGAATGCAAAAAAGATGTATGTATATTAGAAGAAGATAAAATAAATCTTAATACAATTTATTTAATTGCAGGAATAATAGCAAGCTTAGTAACTATTGGGAGTGTAGTTTATTTATTTATTAAAAAAAGAAATAAATAAATTTATAAATACTAAAAATTATTAAATAATATTAAAATGGCAAACAAATTTAATTTCAAGCTTAAACCGATGAGTATTCGATTAACATTTATCGCATTTGCAGTATTTTTATTATTCGCAGCTCTTTCTTCGTTTGGAATTGTTAATCTTACTAATACGTTTGATTTAATTTTGGGTACTACAGCAGCATTAGTAATATTTATAGAAGTTGGATTAGCACAAATTTATAAAACTAAAGGAAAGAGTTTAGATGCTCTCGGTCTTATAGGAGTTATCGCTGGAATTATAACACTAACAACGATTATATTAGAATTTGCTAGTATAGGTAGTGGTTCTGGAATATTAACAGCTCTCAATGGTATACAAGGTTTAGTATTTGGAGTATTAGTAGTTTCATTCTTTGTTGAGGCATTTAGATGAAAAGATTAAAATTCTATAGTCTAGTTCATCGAAAATCATTTTTTTCTTCTGACTATAAAATTATAAAAACTAAACGAGGTGGACACGCAGCTATTACAAATTATAAAGGTTCTAAAGTGTCTAGGTTTGTTTAATTAAAATCACATGGAGGACA
>Ga0208957_1001301_pt1 | contig 13280 bp, 16 predicted proteins | sample RifOxyA1_FD_184029 | JGI IMG/M metagenome (GOLD analysis project Ga0208957, IMG submission 184029) | Groundwater microbial communities from Rifle, Colorado - Rifle Oxygen_injection A1 (SPAdes) | ecosystem: Environmental > Aquatic > Deep subsurface > Groundwater | place: Rifle, Colorado, United... | reverse complement strand
AGCAAACATAAGGCGAAATATTATCAAATTGGAGGCTAAAAGTCAAGTACTACAGGGTATATTTACTTTCTTCAAAAATCCGTTTATTCTTAATATATGAAAAACTCTTTTATTATCTTTCTTTCTACTTTTTTAATTCTTGCCTTCGCCGCCATAATAATTCCACAAAGCTACACCAAAACCGGATACTATTTAGATAAATTTGTTTCTGTTCCGCCTCAAATTCAAGACAATAATAAAGCAGTCCTTGCCGAATACTCAGGAAGCGGAAACAAGCACATTTATGTCGATTTAAGCAAACAAACTCTTTATGCATATGAAGACGATAGACTTATCTATACTTTTCTTATTTCAAGCGGTAAGTGGTACCCTACTCCAACCGGAGATTTTAATATTTGGATAAAGGTTAAATATCAAAAAATGTCGGGAGGAAATCCTGCACTTCATACTTATTACTACCTTCCCAATGTCCCATATGTCATGTTTTTCTCTAATGATCAAATTACCCAAAGCAGAGGTTTTAGCCTTCACGGAACTTATTGGCACGAAAACTTCGGTCATCCGATGAGCCACGGCTGTGTCAATATGAGAACTGCAGATGCAGAAACTCTCTACTACTGGACCAATCCAAAAGTACTGGCAAACACCACCCATGCAAGTAAAGACGATCCCGGAACCCCAATAACCATCTACGGCGAAGCCCCTAAAGAATAGATTAATAGCTACAAATTTGATAAACTTGCCTTAAGTCGCCATCATCTAACGGTTTAGGATATCAGGTTCTCATCCTGAAAATTGAGGGTTCGAATCCCTCTGGCGACACAAATTTCAAACTTTTTTAGAAGGCCAGAACTTCATGGAGACCTTTAAGGCTTGATCTAAGTTTTCTGCAAAGATGAATTTAATGTCTTTCTTGATATTGGTCGGAATGTCATCCATATCTTTTTTATTCTCTTTTGGCAAGATTATTGTTGTCAGTCCCGCACGGTGCCCGGCAATTATCTTTTCTTTTACTCCCCCAATTTCCAAAACTCTTCCTCTTAGCGTGATTTCTCCGGTCATTCCTACATTTCTTTTAACCGGAATTTTTGTGAGTGCAGAAACTAGAGCCGTGGTAATTGCTACTCCCGCCGAAGGCCCGTCTTTAGGAACCGCCCCTTCAGGAACATGGATATGAACATCTAATTTTCCGGCAAAATCAGGTTTTAATCCAAGTTCTTTAAAATGTGCCCTTGTCCAGGTAAATGCCGCTTTTGCCGACTCCTTCATCACATCTCCCAGTTGTCCCGTCAAAGTCAAATTTCCTTTTCCTGGCATTAAAGAAACTTCAATAAATAATATTTCTCCCCCTGCGGAGGTCACCGCAAGGCCTGTTGACATTCCCACCTCATCACCTTTTTCGGCAATCATTGATGTAAATTTCTGAGGACCAAGAAACTTTCTGACATCATCCTTTTCTACTATCTTCGGATACTTCTTTGCTTCCGCAGTTAACCTGGCAACCTTTCTGCATATAGATGCCAAGTTTCTTTCCAAATCCCTAACCCCTGCTTCTCTGGTATATCTATTAACAACTTCCCGCAGAGCTTTTTCACCTATCTTGGTTTTGTCTACCGCATGCAATTTGACTTGTTTTGCCCAAATGAATTTATCGGCAATATGATATTTTTCTTCCTCGGTATAACCGGGAAAGGTAATAACTTCCAACCTATCTCTTAAGGCAGACGGAATTGTGTCCAAGACATTACCGGTGCAAATAAACATCACTTCGGATAAATCAAACGGGACCTCCAGATAATGATCCGAAAATTCCTTGTTTTGTTCAGGATCTAAAGCTTCAAGTAAAGCCGAAGAAGGATCTCCTCTGAAATCATTGCCGACTTTATCTATCTCATCAAGCATAAAGACCGGGTTTTTGGTTCCTGCGTTTTTTATTGCCTGGATTATTCTTCCCGGAAGAGCCCCAATATAAGTTCTTCGATGGCCCCTGATTTCTGCTTCGTCTCTAATTCCCCCCAGTGAAACTCTAACAAACTTTCTATTTAAAGCTTCGGCAATTGATCTTCCGATTGAAGTTTTACCAACTCCGGGAGGACCAATAAAACAAAGAATGGTGGGCTGACTTTCACCCTTATCTTTAAGTTTCTCTTTTAATTTCATCACCGAAAGAAACTCCAAAATTCTTTCTTTTGCTTTTTCCATGCCATAATGTTTTTCTTCTAAAATCTTAGCCGCTGACTTAATAGAAACATTATTAGGTGAAACCTTGTTCCACGGCATGTCACAAAGCCAATCTAAATAGTTTCTTAAATAACCGCTTTCGGGATTATAGGGAGACATCTTGGATAGTCTTTTTAATTCTTTATTTGCTTTCTCGGTAGTTTCCTCATCCATTCCCGAATTTTTAATTTTCTTTTTATACTCCTCTATTTCATCTTTACCCAAAATCTCATCTTCTTCAGCCTCTCCTAATTCCTTTTCTATTGTCTTTTTTTTCTCTCTTAAAATATTTTTTCTCATCGTATCCTCAAATCTTTTTTGAGTTTTTGTCGAAATTGTTCTTTCCAAATCAAGAGAATTAATTTCATTTGCCAAAAGTTCCAAAACTTTCTGCATTCTTGATTTCAAAGAAAACATCTCCAATATTTTTTGTTTTTCTTCCGATTTGATATCTAAAATCGCTGCGACCTGATCAACAACCTCAACCGGAGAGATTTCCCCAGAAATAAGTTTCATAACAGTCACAACCTCCACTTGTTTACCCAAATTGATTGCTTTTTTGAAAAGATCCGAAAGTTGTGAAGAAAGAGCAATTACTTCATTTGAATTATCTCTATCTTCCGGAATTTCAACAATTTTTCCTATCAGATAAGGCTCGTGGGCAACAATTTCTTCTAAACGGATTCTAGCTTGTCCCCTAACCAATGAGTGGATTTCATTATCAGAAGCCATCATCTGAGTAATGGTGGCAATAGTTCCAATCGGATATAAATCGCTGATATCAGGATCCTCTGTTTTATTATCTTTCTGAGTAAAAATGGCAACAACTCGATCTTGTTGAAAAGCAGAATTAACCGCCATGACAGATTTTTTTCTGGTAAAAGAAAGAAGGGTATCCGAATGGGGAAAAACCACGGAACCCCTAATGGGAACAACCGGAACTTGTCTAATTAATTTATCGTCAGTTTGTATCAAAGTATTAGCAGTCTATAACTTACTCTGCTAAAAATCAAGTCTTATTTTTATAAAAGTGAATTTTCTCTAAACTAAAAGCAATTACAATTCCCAAGATAGCTCCACCCCAAATATCGATTGGATAATGAACATTGGCTAAAATTCTGGCAAGACCTACAAAAAGGGCCCAAATTATATAAATCCAACCTACTTTTCTGTCATGCAACCAAATTGTTGTTGCAAGCGCAAAAGCCATGGCGGTATGACTTGAAGGAAAGGCGGCATCGGCAGGAACTGTTAAGGTTAGGGGTGTTAATCCATCGACAATAAAAGGTCTTACTGTATGGAATATACTTTTTAGAAACGCTGCAACCAAAAGAGCAATTAAACTAGCCGAAAGCGCGTGAATAACCTGTTCTTTTTTAATTCTCCCGTCAATGACCCAAAGAACAATAAGACCAGCATACATAAACCAAATAAAAAAACTGGCACAAAACTCTATTAAATACTGCGGCATGTTATATACTTAACAATTGTACAATATACCGATATGATACATATCGTAAAAAGTTTTAAATTCGCCGCAGACGGAGTAAAAGAAGCTTTCCAAAGTGAAAGAAACATGAAGATTCATTTTATTATGATGATTCTGGCAATCATTTTAGGAATTATCTTAAATTTATCTTCGGTTGAATGGGCAGTACTCACAGTAACCATAGGAATGGTTTTAATATTAGAATTTATTAATACTTCAATAGAACAAATTGTGGATATTGTAAGCCCGGAAAAACAGGAAAAAGCAAAAATTGCCAAAGACGTCGCCGCCGCAGGAGTTTTAATCTCTTCGATTGTTGCAATCTTAGTCGGAATATTTCTATTCGTACCTAAGTGCGTCGATGGGATTTAGACGAGACGCTTTTAGGGCGGGGGCAACACCAAAAACAACGCCCACAAGAGCCGATACTCCAAAAGCTAAAGATACTGACCAAAACGAGACTGACGTTGGAAATATTCTATTCATGACCAAAGCTCCCCCTGCTCCAATTAATATTCCTATTATTCCTCCCAAAAGAGAAAGAACAACAGCTTCAATGACAAACTGAATTAAAATATCTTTTGGTTTGGCTCCGACCGCCTTTCTAAGCCCAATTTCTTTGGTTCTTTCGGTAACGGTTACAAGCATAATGTTCATAATTCCCACTCCCCCTACAACCAAGGATATCGCCGCAATCCCCCCCAAAGCTGCCGTTAAAACTCCTAAAATCTGATTAATGGTTGAAAGTAAGCTTGAAGAATCCATCACCGAAAAATCATCTTCTTTCAACTGCCTTAATAAATATTTCTTTGCTGCCTTTATGGCCGTAGGAATTTCTTCTTTACTGACAGCTTTAATCGAAATCATTTGTAAGTTGTCGCTGCCAAATATTTTTGTGGCAACCGTAATTGGAATAAAAGAATGATCGTTTCCGCTTCCGATTGCTCCGGCAGACCCTAGATCACTTAAAATACCGATTACTGTAAGGCTTTGGTTACCAATAATAACCTCTTTACTAATAGGGTTAACCTGACCAAAAAGTTTAGTTATTACATCTTTCCCAATCACCACCACTTTTCTTCCAAGTTTTACATCCGTCTCTGTAATAGACCTTCCTGCACTTACTGAAATCGTATGAAGGCGCATATAATTTCCGGTTCCTCCGACAACTGTTGCATACATACTCTTTCCTCTATATTTAACTGCCGAAATAGATTGAGTTCCACCACCGGCATCAGCAATTGCCCCCCCTAATTTAGCAATATCAGCGGCGTGCTTTAAGGTTAATTTACTTCCCGCAAAATTAGGAGGTCCGCCACTAAACCCTCCGCTCCCAACCTTTCCCGGAATTACATAAATAATATTTGAGCCCAGTTTTTCAAATTGGCCTGTTACAAAATCTGAAAGTCCCTGACCTAAAGAAACAAGTAAAATTACCGAAGAGACGCCAATAATAATTCCCAGCATTGTTAAGACCGATCTGGTTTTATTTCTGGTAATGCTTCTTATTGAAAGCCTAAATATTTCCGATAAATCCATAATTATTTTTTGTCGCTGACAATTTCTCCATCTCTAATGATAATTATTCTTTTTGCTCTTCTTGCAATATCTAAGTCATGGGTCACAACCACAATCGTGTTTCCTTCTTTATTTAATTTATCCAAAAGCGAAAGTATTTCTTCACCTGACTTACTATCTAAATTTCCGGTAGGCTCATCCGCAAGTATTAAACTCGGATTATTAATTAGGGCTCTTGCAATTGCTACCCTCTGCTGCTGGCCTCCTGAAAGCTGAGAGGGTTTATTTTGAAGCTTTTCCCCAAGTCCCACAATCTGAAGCGCCTTAATTGCCCTTTCGTCCCTTTCTTTTTTTACTATCCCCGAATAAATAAGAGGCATCTCAACATTCTCTATAGCTGAAGTTCTGGGAAGAAGATTAAAGACCTGAAAAATAAAACCGATGTGTTTATTTCTCAGTTCGGCTTGTTTAATCTCTGAAAGATTGTGAACTTCCTCTCCCTCTAAATATACTTCTCCAGAAGACGGTTTATCTAAAAGTCCGATGACATGCATTAAAGTAGACTTTCCGCTTCCCGAAGGACCAATGATGGCCACAAATTCTCCCCTATTTATATTTAAAGAAACGTCTTTTAAGGCATAGAAAGCATCCTCCACCATGTCATACTTTTTGGAGACTTTAACTAGGTTAATGACTGATTTTGCTGCCATTTTTAAGATTGGTTGGAGGGCGAAGAATAACAATATCCCCTTCCTTAACGCCTTCTTTTATTTCATTTTTATCAACCGATGCTACTCCCAAAACAACCTTGATCTTTTTAACTTTACTGCCACCGTTAACCACCCAGATATAATTACCACTGTCTTCTTCAACAACTGCATCAGAGGCAACCGAAAGAACATTCGAATAGGTGTTGGCTACAATTTCAGCATCACCATTCATACCAAGCCTAAAGGCAATCCCTTCTTTTTTAGGCAGGGCGATTTTTACTTTATAAGCCGTTCCTCCAGTTGAAGTTACAACTGAAGATATCCCTATACTTTCAACTAAACTTTCAAACATTTCATCAGGATAAGCATCTAAAGAAAGGGTAACTTTTTGTCCTGTCTTTATTTTTGATATTTCTGTTTCTCCGACTTCGGTTGAAAAATAAAAAGTCTCAGGATTAACGATAGAATAAACCGCACTCAAAGAAGTCACATTTGAACCAGAAAAACCAGGACTAACTGCCGTCATTACTCCCTCAAAGGGAGCCGTAATGGTAGCAAACTTGAGACTTTGTTCCGCTGCCTTCATGGCATCATAGGCGTTATCGCGGAGAACTTGAGCTGCAACTCTCGTTGATTTTTGGGTGTAGGTTTCATCCGCGGAATGTCCTTTAACATCATCTTCCGCTTTTTGGGCAGCCGCATTATAAGAAGTATAGGAATTTATTGACTGTTGATATGAAGCGTTAAGTAAAACCGTATCCAGTTTTGCAATCGCCTGATACCTTTTAACCAAATCTCCCTCTTTTACTCCCACCCAGGCAAGTTTCCCTGACCCTTGAAAAGTAAGATCCGCTTTCTGACTCGCATCAACTTCACCCGATGCAGAAATGGCCTCAACAATGTCTCCTTTAACAACCTCTACAGTTTCTACTTTAATTGCAGGCTTTCTGAAAAACAGGAAGGATAGAAGTATCAGCCCTCCAAAAATTATAAGTTTTCTTTTCACGGATGCTATTCTACCCCAATTAACGCTTAAAACAAAGTAGCCTGAGGAAATACGTCATTTTTCAGAGTATATGAAAAATCCATTTCTACTTCTCTTGGATTATTCCAGTAATCAGTAAACTTCAAGGTCTTATTTTTTAGAACATAATCGTAAATATCTTTTGTAATTCTGACGTCATCTTCACAGTATTTTTGCAATAATTCCAAACTTCTCTTATCCCCTCTTTCCCAGTAAAGAACCGCGTTTTCCCCTGAATCAGTTTTTTGGACACCCAAAGTAGCTTTTGCTATCTTATGAAGCGATGTCTTATGGCCGGTTATTTTCTTTAACTCATCTAATATATCAAAGTGGGGTAGTTTGGAAAAACCGGTTGGAGAATACGGAGAAAGTGCGGGAACGTCAAAAGAAAGTGAATTAAATCCAATAATTCTATTCGCATTTTGGAAGATATTCCACATATTGGAAAAATCTTTCTCCCAAAAACTTAAAGTCTCCCCTTGAATCTCCTTAAAAGATGTATCCAGTTTTCGGTGATACAGAGAGAGAACAGACACACCAAATTTTGAAGGATCAAATTTCCCGTCATCCACAAAAAAACTCTTCGTCTCAAGATCAAAAATCACCTCATCAAACATAATAATGAATATTATATAACAGTTATTTAAGCTATAGCTGGGGCATGAGTCTCTAAAACTTCAACTCTTTCTTGAAGATCATCCTGCACTTTCCCTTGTCTATCTAATCTATCATCAATTTTCTCTAATCTTTTCTCGATTTTAAAAACACCTTCTTTTATTTCACCTACATCTGTTTTTATCCCATCAACCGAGTCTTGCAATTTATCCAAACTAGGCAGAATCACCTCCTTAAATGAATCCGCAAAAAACTTGGCTAGTTTCTCGTCTTTTTTAGTAACCATACTTTGATCTTATTCCCTGAAAACAACAAGTCAACCAGCGAAAAATAGTTACTTGACCACTCCCGTTTTGACAAGAAGAAGAAGAAGAAGAAGTAAACTTGGCCTTAGGAAACGATGTGATTTAGATGGAATCGAAAAAAAACCAGAGCATCCCCGTAGAATATGATCCAGAAACACATGATGGTTTACTGCACATTGCAGGCAAAGACATAATAATTGCAAATGCTTTGCAAGCTAAATTGGAAGAGATGCCCAAAGAAATGAGAAAAGCCTTGGCTCAAAGTACTCAGGAAGAATTAGCTTTACACGATTTTGCATTAAACGAGGGGGCTATGATTATTGAATCAACAAATCCTGCTCGGTCAGCAAAAAGAGTAGAAGGATTCAAAAAGGGACTAAAATTACTAGGATTAGATTAAAATATAATTCTATTTTAATCTTTTTTGCAGAAAATTGGATTTGGTGACAATTGACCGACCTAACCTATTTTCTAAGTCTTTTCTTGCACGTCCCGAAACTCCGCCTGCTTCTTTTGCGTCCTTTCGAAGTTTTTTAACTCCTTTAGTATCTCTGACTTGGTGAAATTCGGTGGAGGTTCTTTCTCCCAACATGGTAAAAATAAGTTCAAAATCGTCCATATGATCACGAAGGTTTTGTCTTTGCAAACCTTTTAGTTTTTTATACTGGGAAGGAGTCACTCCAAATGTAGCTTTGGATATTTCCGAAGTTAAAATTTGATAATCCCTATCCTCTCTTGCTCCTCTTTTCTGCCATTCATCGGTCAACTGCTCCCGAATAGCAATACCCCGCATTCTTTTTTCAATCCAGGAATCGGGATATCCTTTAGCTTTATAAAGAAATCTTGTTCTTTTTGTTGCAAGTTCAGGATCTTCTATTTCTTGAACTCTTTCATACCCAACTCTTGCTAACCATCTTTTAAAAGGTTCTGCTTTAGAAGAAGGGATTGATTGCACAATACGGAAAATCCCTTCCGTGCTTGCACAAACCATTTTTTGTTTTCCGCCTTTTGTATCAATCGGAAGGGTACTGACAATTTGTCCGTACCCTTTTGCCAGTTCGGAATCACGCAGCTTCATTTTTGTTATGTAATCTTTCGGATTCTGACTATCAGTCAGAGCAACTATGACATCCTCCACAACAAACCACCATTCATTCTTGAAAATAGTCTTCCTGATATTTCTTCCTTTGAAGATTGCAATTTGTGTTAAGGTCATATATCTAAATTAGACCAAACAATTACCGAAGTCAAGACTTAATAAGTAATTCGTGGTATAATATCTTCTAAGTTGAAATTCGATACGTTTAGGGCTAGGTAAATTGCCTTCTTTAAACATCGAAAAAGATAGGTGGTGAGTAAAGAATGGCAAAAAGATTATTTGTAGGCGGAATTCCCTGGAGTTTAACTGATGCTACTTTAGCGGACTTATTTGGAAAAATAGGTAAAGTTACTTCTGCAAAGATTATTGTTGATAAATTTACACAACAGAGCAAGGGTTTTGGGTTTGTGGAATATGAAAACGATGCTGATGCAGACAAAGCTATAAAGGAGCTTAGTGAAACCGAAGTGGAAGGAAGAAAAATTGTAGTTCAGGAAGCTCGTCCCTTAGAAGAAAGAGCACCAAGAAGAGATTTTGGAGGAGATAGACGTGGAGGAGGATATGGTGGAGGTAGAGGCGGATTTGGAGGAGGAGACAGACGCGGAGGTGGAGGAGGACGCGGTGGTTTTTCAAGAGGCGGAGGCGGAAGGTGGTAAATAGATAGACGATCACACTATGAGCAATAAATGTAGCCTTTGTGGTAAGGATAGGGTTGTTGTTAAAACCAAAAAAGAAAAGGTAGGCAGTTCCTATGTTTTTTATAGAGAAATGTCTTGCCCGGATTCTGATTGTCAAAAAAAGGTAGAAAAAACTCTTTTTAATGAAGCCAAAAAAAGAAGTTTCATCAAAGGTGAACAATTAAAAAGAGAAGAAGAACGAAAAATCAGAATTGCCAACAGCCTCAAAAACTAATTCTCAGTTATTTTTCAGTTTGAGAGTATAATATTTCCCTATATGAGGATATTAGTTGTCGAGGATGAACATAAAATCGCAAACTCCATTAAAAAAGGGCTCGAACAGGAAATTTTTGCGGTGGATGTGGTTTATGACGGAGAGGAAGGCTACGATCTTGCTTCAAGTGAAGAATATGACTTAATAATCTTAGACTTAATGCTTCCCAAACTTGATGGAGTTTCCATCTGTAAAAAATTAAGGGAGGAGTCTATCCACACTCCCATTCTTGTTCTCACTGCCAAAGGTCAAGTTGATGATAAAGTCGAAGCCTTAGATGCCGGAGCCGATGACTATCTTACCAAACCATTTTCTTTTGAAGAGCTTTTGGCAAGAATCAGGGCACTAATTAGAAGACCTCAAAAAACAAGCGGAGAAATACTGATAGTTGACGGACTTTCCCTTAATACTAGAACCTATGAGGTTAAAAGAAATGATAAGATAATCCCCCTTTCAAACAAAGAATACTCTTTATTAGAGTACTTAATGAGACACCCTAATCAAATTCTTACTAAAGACCAGATTATTACCCATGTTTGGAACTATGAAGCAGATATCTTGCCTAATACTGTCGAGGTTTATATAGGCTACCTAAGAAATAAAATTGGAAAGGACCTGATTAATACCCGAAGGGGTTTCGGCTACAAAATATGTTCCAAAAAGCAAGAATAAAACTGACAGCCTTTTATTTGACCATAATAATGCTTATTAGCATGTCTTTCAGTGTGGTTATTTATCAGGGATCTGTCATGGAACTTAATCGAATAGAACAGATTCAGCGCTTCAGACGCCCCTCTCTTACAATTCCTGGAATTGAACCCGAAATAATAGAAGAGACAAGAGGAAGAATTATTCTTGCCCTTTATCTAATTAATTTGATAATCTTGGGCGTTTCCGGAACCGCAGGCTACTTTCTTGCAGGAAAAACACTAAAACCCATCTCTCAAATGCTTGAAGATCAAAAACTCTTCGTTTCGGATGCTTCCCATGAACTTCGGACTCCCCTAACTTCAATGAAAACGGAAATTGAAGTAACACTACGTGACAAAAATCTAAATCTTAAAGATGCCAAAAACCTTCTTTCGAGTAATCTTGAAGAAGTTAATAAAATGCAGAAGCTGACAAACTACCTTCTGGAATTAAATAAATTTCAAAACGGAAATGGAAAATTAAGCTTTGACAAAGTCAACCTAAAAAATGTTGTCGAAAAGGCAATCAAGGAGACAGAAAAACTGGCAGAGGCAAAAAAGATGAAAGTTATAAAAAGCCTGCAAAATACCATCGTTAATGGAAATGAAGAATCTCTTGTCCGGCTCGTCGTAATCCTTTTGGATAACGCCATTAAATACACCCCTCAAGGGAAAGAAATTATTGTAAAAACAGTAAAAACAACTACAGCGGGAGTTATGGAAATTAAAGATTCGGGAATAGGTATTAAAAAGGAAGATTTACCTCATATTTTTGAACGTTTCTATCGGGCAGACTCTTCAAGAAGTAAAGAAAAGATAGACGGTTATGGACTAGGTCTTTCGATTGCAGAAGGAATTGCAAAACTAAACAATGGTTCAATTAAAGTAGAAAGCAAAGAAGGCCGCGGCTCCACCTTCACGGTCAAAATTTAAATAACTTCACCTTTTAAGCATTTTTTCAGATTCACAATTTTCAGTTTCCTCTCAGAATTGATATCTAGACTTCAATAGAGTAAATTACACACATATGAAATTTTGGAAATGGCTACGAAAAGACAAAAAACTGTTTATAATAGCTGTTGTTATATTGATAGCCGGCGTATGGTTATTGGTAACCAATATTAAAAAGGGCAGTGCCAAAGTTACATATCAAACCTCAACTGTCCAAAAAGGAACTATTATCTCTACCGTTTCTGCTTCAGGTCAGGTGTTAACCACAAACATTTTATCAATAAACACAGAAGCATCAGGTGTTGTTAAGAAAGTTTATGTTAAAGACGGAGATTATGTTTATGCTGGACAAACCTTGGCAGAAATTACACTGGACACGGCGGGACTTGAAAATAACGCCAAGGCATATGCTTCATATATCAGTGCATCAAATGGTGTTAACTCTGCAAGAAACAGTTATAGATCTGCCATTGCTTCCGCTGAAAAGGTTTTAGATGAGGTCAAAGGCCATGATACGGACGAAACATATGCCCAAAAAGAAACGCGTACCAAAGCGGAAGTTTCCCGGGATAATGCATATGACGGAATACGCCAAGCAGAAGCAAATCTAATTTCTGCAAACTATAGTTACCGTTCCACATCCCCTGTCATAACCGCTCCTTTTTCCGGAGTAATAGGAAGTGTTAATTTGGTTGAGGGGATGGTTCTTGACAGCGCCAGTTCGACAACAAGTATCAATTCCCAAAGAGTTGCTGTTATTAAGGGCGACTCTCTTCCTGTAATTAGTGTTTCTTTAAGTGAAATTGATGTTCCTAAAGTAAAGGTTGGGCAAAAAGCAATAATTACTTTTGACTCGATTACCGACAAAACCTATACGGGGGTGGTTGCAACTGTCGACAGAATCGGAACAGTTTCTTCCAATGTCACAAGCTATACGGTAAACATAAAACTTGATACAAAATCACCGGATATCTTACCCAATATGGCAGCCACTGCAGATATTGCCATTGCCACAAAAGTTGATGTCTTGACCGCTCCTTCATCAGCAATAACTACCCAAAACAGTCAAAGTAACGCCAAAACTTTGAAGAATGGAGTCGAAGTTAATGTTCCTATTGAAATTGGAATTTCCTCAGATACCAAAACCGAAATAGTTTCCGGGCTTTCTGAAGGTGAAACCGTAATTACAGGAACTGTTGCAGCTACTACATCAACTTCGGCAACAACAAGATCGGTATTTTCTACAGGAGGTTTCGGAGGGGTGGTAAGGACAGGGACTGGAGGAAGATAACATGATTCAGATTTCCCATGTTTCCAAAATCTACTTAACAGGAGACATTGAAACAAAAGCTCTGGATGATGTTTCTTTCAATATTAAAAAAGGTGAATTTGTAGCAATAATGGGGCCTTCCGGATCAGGTAAATCTACCTTAATGCACATCTTGGGAGCTTTGGATAGACCAACAAAGGGGGAATATATTCTTGATGGGGATAATGTTGAAAAGCTTTCAGATGATAGCTTAGCCGAAATCAGAAACAAAAAAATAGGCTTTGTTTTCCAGGCCTTTAATCTTCTGCCAAGAACAACTTCCATGAAAAACGTAACCCTTCCTGCAATTTATGCAGGAATCCCTAAAGAAAAAAGATTGGAAATAGCCGAAAAATACTTAAAAATGGTCGGTCTTGGAGATAGAATGTTTCATACTCCA
>Ga0208957_1001296_pt1 | contig 13311 bp, 9 predicted proteins | sample RifOxyA1_FD_184029 | JGI IMG/M metagenome (GOLD analysis project Ga0208957, IMG submission 184029) | Groundwater microbial communities from Rifle, Colorado - Rifle Oxygen_injection A1 (SPAdes) | ecosystem: Environmental > Aquatic > Deep subsurface > Groundwater | place: Rifle, Colorado, United... | reverse complement strand
GGCGACGGCGGCCCGGCGATCTGGGACGGCTTCGTCAAGCCGTTCGTGTGGGCGGGCGAGGGCTACCAGGGCCAGTACCCGCTGCTGGTGTCGGACCGCTACCTGATCGTCGAAGCCGCTCTCAAGCGCTGCGCCGAGCTGGGCACGCGTGCCATCGCCCACGGCTGCACCGGCATGGGCAACGACCAGGTGCGCTTCGACCTGGCGGTGAAGGCGCTGGGCGATTATGAGATCGTGGCGCCGATCCGCGAGATCCAGAAGGAGCACACCGAGGTCCGCGCGTACGAGCAGAAGTACCTCGAGGACCGGGGCTTCAGCGTACGCGCCAAGCAGCAGGCCTACACCATCAACGAGAACCTGCTGGGCCTGACGATGTCGGGCGGGGAGATCGACCGCTGGCAGGCGCCGGGCGAGGGCGCTGTCGGTTGGTGCAAGCCGCGCGCCGAGTGGCCCGCCGAGCCGCTGCGCGTTCGCATCGGGTTCGAGAAGGGCGAGGCGGTGTCGCTGGACGGCGAGCGCATGGCCGGGCACGACCTGCTGGCACGGCTCAACGGACTGTTCGCCCGGTACGGCGTCGGCCGGGGCCTGTACACCGGTGATACCACCATCGGCCTGAAGGGCCGGATCATCTTCGAGGCACCGGGCCTGGCCGCGCTGCTGACCGCGCACCGCGCGCTGGAGGAGGCGGTGCTGAGCAAGCTGCAGAACCGCTTCAAGCCGGACGTGGCGCGCAAGTGGGTCGAGCTGGTCTACGAGGGCTTCTTCCACGACCCGCTGAAGACCGACCTGGAGGCGTTCCTGGCGTCCAGCCAGGCCACCGTCAACGGCGAGGTGGTGCTGGAGACGCACGGCGGCAGCGTCGGCGCGGTGGCGATCGAGTCGCCCCACATCCTCAACGCCAAGGGCGCGACCTATGCGCAGGCGGCGGACTGGGGCGTGGCCGAGGCCGAGGGCTTCATCAAGCTGTTCGGGATGAGCAGCACGTTGTGGGCCGAGGTCAACCGCGGTTGACCTCGTCCTTGTAGGAGCGGCTTCAGCCGCGATGCGCATGCCACGGCATGGTGTGCATCACGTCTGCGTCGTCCTCCAGACATTGCTCGGTGTAGGAGCGACGTGAGTCGCGATCACACGGTCGCACCGACCATCCGGTCGCGACTTACGTCGCTCCTACAAATAACCGAACCACGAGAACCGTTCGCGGCTGAAGCCGCTCCCACAGGATCCCGGTTACCGACATGCTGTCCGAAACCCTCCGCCACCTCGAAGCACTCGTGTCGTTCGATACGCGCAATCCGCCGCGCACGATCGGCACGGGGGGCATGTTCGACTACCTGCGCGCACACCTGCCGGGCTTCCGCGTGGAGGTCACCGACCACGGCGACGGCGCGGTGTCGATGCTGGCCGTGCGTGGCGCGCCCCGGCGCGTGTTCAACGTGCACCTGGACACCGTGCCCGACTCGCCGGCGTGGACCGCCAGCCCGCACCGCCTGCGCGTCACCGCGGACCGGGCCATCGGCCTGGGCGCCTGCGACATCAAGGGTGCAGCGGCGGGCCTGCTGGCGGCGGCGGGAGAAACCACGGGCGATGCCGCGTTCCTGTTCTCCACCGACGAGGAGGCCAACGACGCGCGCTGCATCGCGGCGTTCCTCGCCAGCGACCACGGCTTCACCGAAGCGGTCGTGGCCGAGCCGACGAACTGCGAAGCCGTGCTGGCGCACCGCGGCATCAGCTCGGTGCTGATGCACTTCCGTGGCGTGGCCGGCCACGCATCCGGCGCCAACGCGATGCAGGCCAGTGCGTTGCACCAGGCCATGCGCTGGGGCAGCCGCGCGCTGGACCTGGTCGAGGCCGAGGCGCACCAGCGCTTCGGCGGGCTGACCGGGTTGCGCTTCAACATCGGCAAGGTCGAGGGCGGCATCAAAGCCAACATGATCGCGCCCAGCGCGCAGGTGCGCTTCGGCTTCCGGCCGCTGCCGTCGATGTCGATCGACACACTGCACGAACGCTTCGGCACGCTGGTCGAGCCAGGAGCGGTGGAGCGCTACGAGGAAACCTTCCGCGGCCCGTAGCTGCCGTCGGGCGACATCGCCACCGCCGAGGACCGTCGCCTTGAGGCGCGCGACCTGGCGGAGGCACTGGACCTGCCGATCGGCAATGCCGTGGACTTCTGGACCGAGGCCTCGCTGTTCTCGGCCGCGGGCATGACCGCAATCGTCTATGGGCCCGGCGACATCGCCCAGGCGCACACCGCCGACGAGTGGGTGGCGCTGGAGCAGCTCGAACGCTACGCCCACTCGGTCAAGCGCATCCTCGCCACGTGACCTGTAGGAGCGGCTCCAGCCGCGAATGCATTCCCCGCACCTTCGATCGCGGCTGAAGCCGCTCCTACAAGAAAGCAACGCAACGAATGAACGCCACGCCCGCACCCCACGACCCGCAGACGCGCCAGACCATCGTCCGGCTGCTGTCTTCCATGGCCAGCGCCAAGGAGATCAGCCAGTACCTCAAGCGTTTCTCGCAGCTGGACGCGGCGCGCTTCGCCGTGGTCAAGGTCGGCGGCGCGGTGCTGCGCGACGACCTCGAAGCGCTGACCTCGTCCCTGGCGTTTTTGCAGGACGTCGGCCTGACGCCCATCGTGATCCACGGCGCCGGTCCGCAGCTGGACGCGGCGATGGCGGACGCGGGGATCCAGAAGCGGACCGTCGACGGCCTGCGCGTGACCTCGCCCGAAGCATTGGCCGTGGTGCGCCGTGTCGCCCACGCCGAGAACCTGCGGCTGGTCGAGGCGTTGCAGGCGGCCGATGCGCGTGCGACTTCGATCGTCTCGGGGGTGTTCGAGGCCGAGTATGTCGACAGCGAACGGCTGGGCCTGGTCGGGCAGGTCGCACGGGTCGAACTGGCGCCCATCCAGGCCAGTCTGCAGGCCGGCTCAATCCCGGTGATCGCCAGCCTTGGCGAAACCGTCGGCGGCCAGATCCTCAACATCAACGCCGACTTCGCCGCCAACGAGCTGGTGCAGGTGCTGCAGCCCTACAAGATCGTGTTCCTCACCGGCACCGGCGGCCTGCTGGATGGCGAGGGCCGGGTGATCGACTCGATCAACCTGTCCACCGAGTACGACCACCTGATGGCGCAGCCGTGGATCAACGGCGGCATGCGCGTGAAGATCGAGCAGGTCAAGCAGTTGCTGGACCGCCTGCCGCTGTCGTCCTCGGTCTCGATCACGCGACCCTCGGAGCTGGCCAAGGAGCTGTTCACCCACAAAGGCTCGGGCACGCTGGTGCGGCGCGGCGAGCGCGTGCTGCAGGCCGGCGACTGGGCGTCGCTGGACCTGCCGCGGCTCAAGTCGCTGATCGAGTCGGCGTTCGGCAAGGCATTGGCGCCGGACTACTTCGAGCGCACCGCGCTGCACCGCGCCTACGTCAGCGAGAACTACCGCGCCGCGGTAATCCTCACGCGCGAGGATGCGGGCATCTACCTGGACAAGTTCGCCGTGCTGGACGACGCGCAGGGCGAGGGCCTGGGCCGCGCGGTCTGGCAGATGATGCGCGAAGAGAACGACCGTTTGTTCTGGCGCTCGCGCCATGGCAACCCGGTCAACGCGTTCTATTACGCCGAGGCCTATGGCCACGTGCGCCAAGCGCGCTGGAACGCCTTCTGGATCGGGCTGGAGGATTTCGACGCGATCGAACGCTGCGTGGCGCACTGCCGCGACCGCGTGCCGACCCTGCTGGAGCCAGTGCAATGAGCGGCGATACGGCCATCAGCGTCGGCCTGGTCGGTGCACGTGGGTACGTGGGCGCCGAGCTGATCGCGCTGATCGACGCGCACCCGCGCTTCGAGCTGGCCTACGTGTCCTCGCGCGAGCGGGAGGGCCAGGCCGTCACCGACCACCACCCCGGTCACGGCGCCGGCCTTCACTACACGGCGCCCGCGCTGGAGGCGCTGCCGGCCCTGCAGGCCGAGGCCGTCGTGCTGGCGCTACCCAACGGACATGCAGCCAGGGCGACGGTGGCGTTCGATGCCAGCGCGGCGAACCCCGTCATCGTCGACCTGTCGGCGGACTACCGGTTCGACGACGCCTGGCACTACGGCCTGCCCGAGCTCACGCGGAGGGCCGGGCGGGGCGAGCGGCGCATCAGCAACCCCGGCTGTTACGCCACGGCGATGCAACTCGCCATCGCACCCATGCTCGACGTGCTGGACGGCCCGGTGCAGTGCTTCGGCGTGTCCGGCTGGTCCGGCGCGGGCACGTCGCCGTCCGACAAGAACAACCCCGAACTGCTGCGCGACAACCTGATGCCGTACGCGCTGGCGGGCCACGTGCACGAGCGCGAAGTCACGCGCCATCTGGATCACCCGGTCGAGTTCATGCCGCACGTGGCGCCGCACTTCCGCGGGCTGTCGATCACCGCCAACCTGCACCTGGCGCGTGCGTTCCGGATCGACGAAGTCCTGGAGCGGTACCTGGACCGCTACGGCCGTGAGCCCCTGGTGCGTGTGCTCGAAGACGCGCCCTGGGTCAGCCGCATCGCCGGCCGGCACCATGTCGAGATCGGAGGTTTCACCCTCTCGGACGACGGTCGCCGCCTGGTCGTGGTGTCCACGCTCGACAACCTGCTCAAGGGTGCCGCCACGCAGGCGCTGCAGAACCTCAACCTCGCCTTCGGACTGGACGAGTTCGAAGGAATTCCCCTCCCACCCCTGTAGGAGCGGCTTCAGCCGCGATCATCGGTCTCCGAAGGAGCATTCGCGGCTGAAGCCGCTCCTACAGAGTCAACCAGGTACGCCCATGACCGACCTCCTCTGGCAGAAACCCGGCGTCCGCGTCGACGAACGAATCCAGCAGTTCTGCGCCGGCGACGACGTGGTGCTGGACCGCGAGTTCTTCGTCTTCGACATCCAGGCCAGCCGGGCGCACGCGCAAGGGCTGCAGCGCATCGGCATCATCCCGGAGGATGAGCTTGCCGGGATCGAACGTGAACTCGATACGCTCGCCGGCGACTTCGCCGCGGGCCGCTTCGTGCTCGATGCGCGCTTCGAGGACGGCCACTCCGCGATCGAGGCACGTCTGGTCGAGCGGTTGGGCGATGCCGGGCGACGCATCCACACCGGCCGCAGCCGCAATGACCAGGTGCTGGTCGCCACGCGGCTGTGGCTGAAGGACCGGTTGGCACGGGTCCAGGCGCTGTGCCGCGAAGTCGCGGAGGTCGCGCTGGCGCGGGCGGATGCCGAGGCGATGCTGCCGTTGCCCGGGTACACCCACCTGCAGCGCGCCGTCGTGTCGTCATGCGGCATGTGGTGGGCGGCGTGGGCGGAGGGCTTCATCGACGACGCCGTGCGCGCCCGCGACACGCTGGCCTGGGTCGATGCCAACCCGCTGGGCAGCGCGGCCGGCTACGGCGTCAACCTGCCGCTGGACCGCGACCACACCACGCAGGCGCTGGGCTTCGGTCGGATGCAGGTGGCCGCGACCTACGCGCAGCTCTCGCGCGGCAAGTTCGAGCTGGCGGCGATCGAGGCGCTGGGATCAGCAGTGCTCGACCTGCGCCGGCTGGCGTGGGACCTGAGCCTGTTCACCAGCGCCGAGTTCGGCTTCGTGGCATTGCCGGCGCAGTACACGACCGGCAGTTCGATCATGCCCAACAAGCGCAACCCGGACGTCATCGAACTGATGCGCGCGAGCTATTCGGCCGTGGCCGCAGCGCGCACCGAGATCGAACAGCTGCTGTCGCTGCCCTCGGGCTACCACCGCGACCTGCAGTTTTCCAAGGGCGCGATCTTCCACGCCTTCGGCCGCGGCCTGTGCGCGCTTGAGCTGCTGCCCGACCTGCTGCGCAACCTGGAGTGGAAACCCGACGCGATGCGCGCCGCGCTGGACGCGTCGATGTATGCCACCGACCTCGCCGTGGACATGGCGCGGCAGGGCGTGCCGTTCCGCGATGCCTACGTGCAGGCGGCCGATCCCACCCGATGGGCGCAGGGGGATCCCGAGGCCAGCCTGGCCGCGCGCGTGTCCCCGGGCGCGGCGGGCGACCTGCAGTTGGACGTACTCCGCGCACGCCTCGCGCTGCTTTCGACGTGACGCGGCCGCCTGTCCGTCAGGTCAATGCGGGTACCGGCTTCGGCATCGGCGCTTGCGTTGACAGTTCGGAGGACACCGAGATGTCGCTCAATCCGGCCTGGTCGTCCAGGCTCAGCGTGGCTACGCGCGCCGTGCGCAGGCGCTCGGCGAACGGGTGGGATGCACCGAGGGCATCGGCGATCTCCTGCGGAGCCGCGTCATCGATCTGCGAGCGACGCTCGCGGTTCTGGAAGCGGGCCCGGTTGATCTCCGCCCAGCCGATGAGCACCAGCGCGCACACGATAGCCAGCACTGGCAGGGTGAAGGCCAGGGTGCGGTCGAACCCCGCTTCCGGCAGCCACAGTTGCACGTAGCTCCCGCGCAATCCGAACCACCACAGAAGCAGGGTGATCACGGGCAGGACGAGATAGAAGTACACCGCCCAGGCCAGCAGGGTCAGCGTGCCGTAGAGGCCCCGCTGCACGTTGGACTGGTTCTGCGGGGAGTAGATCAGGACTTGGGCGTTCATCGCAGGCCTCGGTCGGGGCTGGTCCAGACGGCACGCCGGTTGCGACGTTGCAACAGGGTCGTCGGCAGGGCAATCACCGTGGTGAAGAGGGCGAGCATCCAATACGCCGCCGGATACCAGACCATCCAGTAGAAGTTGCGGCCGATGCGCGGCTCGTAGCGGCGGTCGATCAGCAGGCTGATCGCGAACTGCAGCAGGCACACGACGCCCAGCACCATGCCGTGCCAGCGCGGCAGCAGCGTATTTACGGTCAGGTCTTGCGGCAGGTCGACGAACTTGCCCAGCAGCCACAGCACCATGATGAAGAGCATCACGTACGCCCAGGCCACGCTCAGGCTGTACTCGGCCAGCACGCCCCACATGCGGCGTCGGCGCCAGTTGAACAGGTCTGTCCCGTGACGCAGCGCGACCTCGACGCCACCCTTGGCCCAGCGCAGGCGCTGGTTCCACAGGCCACGCAGGGTCTCGGGCATCAGGATGAAGCACATCGCGTTGGGCTCGTAGCGGATGTCCCAGTGCGCGATCTGCAACCGCCAGCTGATGTCGATGTCCTCGGTGACCATGTCGTCGGACCAGTAGCCGACGCTGTGAAGCGCAGTGCGGCGGAAGGCGCAGATCACGCCGGACACGGTGAACAACCGGCCGTAGACGCGTTGCGCGCGCTTGATCATGCCGATGATCGAGCTGAACTCGCCGACCTGCAGGCGGCCCAAGAGCGTGGAGCGGTTACGCACGCGCGGGTTGCCGGTGACCGCGCCCACGCGCGGCCCGCTGGTCAGGTGCCACATCATCCAGTGGGTGGCGTACTCGTCCAGCAGGGCGTCGCCGTCCACGCACACCAGGTACTCGCTGCGTGCCGCCAGCGTGCCCATCCGCAATGCGTTGGCCTTGCCCTGGTTGCTGGCCAGATGGAGCACGCGCAGGCGCGGGTATTGGCGGGCAAGGTCGTCGAGCGCGGCGCCGGTGCCGTCGCTGCTGCCATCGTTGATGGCGATGATCTCGAAGTCCGGGTACGCCTGCGCATCCAGCGCGGCAATGGTCTCGGCGACATTGGCCTCCTCGTTGTGGCAGGGGACGAGCAGGCTCGCCATCGGGTAGGCCTTCATCCGCGGCGGGTCGTCGCGCAGCGGCGTGCCGCGCTCGCGCCGGAAGAAGTAGTAGAGGCCGCCGATCATCCACAGGAAGGACATCGTGATCGGGTAGTAGAAGGCGAACTGGAAGAGGACGTCCAACAGTCCCACTGGTGTAGTCATGTCGCGGCCTCTCAGCGGGGTGGATAGGGGAAGCCGCGCGAGCTGATCGCCGCGCGGGTCGGTTGGAAGGCGGGCAGGTCACGCACGAAGTCGTCCGGGTAGTAGCCCAGGTGCCGGACGCCGGCCGCCTGCATGGCGCGCATCTGGGACTGGAGCCGCTCGCCCGGGATCGGGGTCTGCGTGCGCCAGTCCACCGTCTGCAGCTCGAACACCGTGCGTGCCAGCCCGTCGGGGTGGCGGTCGACGGCGGCGACCAGGTCAAGCAGCCAGCGGTCGGGGTCGGCCGCGCCTTCCATCCACGGCATCGCCATCAATGCGGTGTAGTCGTAGGCGTCGAGGAATGCATCCAGCCGCTGGCCGAACCACGCCTCGCTCCCGGGCTGCAGCACCGGGCGCGCGTAAAGGTTGCGCACGGTGACGAGCTTGGGACGCCATCGCTCGGCGCGTTGGGCCAGCGCGAGGCTGAAGTCGACCAGAAGCTGCGTGCGCTCGGCCGGCTCGCTGGCACTGGCGGCGCCGAGGTCGCCGTCGCGCAGGTAGGCGTCGTCGTGGAAAAGCAGGCCCTCGATGTAGCTGGCCACGGCGAGGTCTTCGTAGATGTCGCCGACGTACGCCAGCACGCGCGGGTCCGACGGATCCAGGCGGAACACCTCGGCCTCGGCGCCCGGCTCGTCGCGGATGCGCACCTGCTCGGCGAAAGCCGTGTCGGTCGGTTCGAACCCCAGCACCGGCAACCACGCAAGCACCTTCACGTCCGCCCGCGTGCGCAGCTGCCAGGCGACGCGGTTGTACAGGTCCGCTCGCACCGGCAGGTGGCGGTTGGGGAAATACAACGCGTCGGCCGAACCGTTGCCGTCCGGGTCGGCGAAGGCCTGCAGGAACACATGCGTTGGGCCCAGGCCGCGGATGCGCTCGATCAGCGCGTCCAGGTTGCGCTCAAGCTGCGCCGGATCGGGGTCGTACACGTAGTCCAGGTCCACTTGGACGGCGCGCATCGCGGTGCGTTCCTCGTCGCGGCGCAGCTCGCGTGCGAACTCGACGATGTCGGGGTTGTCCATCAGCAGCAGGCGCGACAGCCCGTGCAGGTCCACGAGCGGGCGCTCACGGCCTTCCAGGTCGAACGACACCTCCAGCCCCAGCCCGTCGGCAACGCGGTTGGCTTCGTCGCTGTAGGCCGCGTACGGCCACACGATGGCGCGGGGCCGCGTTGCGGTATTGCCGGCAATGGCCTCGATGCTGCGCGCGAGGTCGGCCCGCAGGCGCTCGCGGTAGACCGCTTCGGATTCGTAGCGCGCGTTGGCCGGGTCGAAGATCCGGGTGATGGCCGCCGGCGTCATGTTGCCCTGCGGATTGGCCAGCACGCCGCGGTGCAGGTCATGGCTGTGGGACGCGACTTCCACCAGGCCCGAGGCCTGCATCTCCCGCAGCTGCGCCCAGGTCAGGAAGTCGTCCCGGTCGAACGTGCGTGGGCCGTAGTCGACCGCGCGCGAGGGTGCGAGGTCGACCCAGTCGGTGACGACCGCCATCAGCGCCGGATACCCGTACGCCTGCAACAGCGGATAGGCGTGGGTGTAGTGGCTGCGCAGGCCATCGTCGAAGGTCAGCAGGACCGCCTTGGGCGGCAGGGGCGGCCCGCCACGTTGCGCGGCGACGATGCGGTCCAGGTCGACGGGCGTGTAGCCGTGGCCCGACAGCCAGTCCAGCTGGGCGGCGAAGTTGTGCGTGCTGGTGGCATACGCGTCCGGGTCGCCGCTGGCGTCCACGTCGTCGCGGATGTCGTGGTAGCTGATCACCAGCAACTCCGACGGCGGCGCGGCCATCGATGCCGGCGTCCACAGCAGCAGGCCCAGCAATGCCAACGCGGCGGCGCGGGTGCGGATCAGTGTCGTGATGCGGCTCATGTCATTCCCCCCAGGCCACGCGCAGGTCGAAGCTGACCCGGTCCTCGCGCACGCCGTCGTAGACGGGGCGCGAGTAGCCGACGCCGTAGCCGATCTGCCGGCCGGCGGCGAGTTGCCATTCGTGCTCGTAGCGCACCTGCGGGTACCACTCGGCGCCGAAGCCTTCCTGCCGGTAGTTGACTGCCGACACGGCAAGCCGATGGCGGAAGTGGCGGTCGTAGCGGCGCCATGCGATGTGGTCGGCGCGCAGGCCGAGCTCCAGCGAGGTGTCGCGCGTCGGATTGAAGTAGGGCGCATCCTCGCGCGAGCCGCGGCCGGCCTGCACGCCACCGAATCCGTTGAGCAGGAAATGCGGGCGGCTGGCCAGGCGCTGGTCGAACAGCAGCGACGCGGACTCGCGGCGGTTGCCGTCCTCGTACCGGAGTTGCTCCAGGCCCGCCTGCACGGTGGTGGACTCGCTGGGTGTGTAGTCCAGCCGGACGCGGGCCGCGTCGGCGGTGATGCCGGTGCGCCGCGCCTGCAGCGACGCCAGCGGGTCGTTGAGGTGGTACGAGGCGGTGCCGGCCAGCACGTCGCTGAAGCGCCATCGGCCCCAGGCGCCGACGGTGGTGCCATCGTCGTAGTCGTCGGAAGGGGTGGCGGCCTCCGCGCCCCATTGCAGCCGATCCTGCGCGTACGACACGCCGGCACCGACCAGCGTGTGGTCGACGCGTTCGCCAAGGAAGTCGGCGGTGGCCCGGCTGGCGTGCGCGGTCAGGCGCCACCGGTCGCCGAGCAGCGGCGAGGCGACACGCAGCACGTGGCGCGTGTCGCGCGAGCCCAGGGGTGATCCCCCGGTCGCGCTCGCTGCGTCATCGTCGTTGTTGCGGCCCCATGAGGATTCATGCGTGATCTGCCACCCCTGTCGGCGCTCCCAACGTTGCTGCACTCGCTGCGCATGCAGGTTCTCGGGATGCAGCCCCATGAGGTCGGCCAGCAGGGGACGCGCCTGCGCAGTGCGGTCTAGGTCCAGCAGGGCCTGCACCTCGCCGACGCGGGGTGCGGCGTCGTCCGGATCGAGGGTCCTCGCGACGCGGTGACGCTCCAGGCCCCGCTCGGCCCAGCCACGTTGCAGGTACACCGAGCCCAGGGTCTGGTGCAGGTTCGCATTCATCGCGCCGACCGACACCAGCGACTCGGCCTGGCGCTGCGCATCCTCCAGCGCGTGGGCAAACGAATCGACCAGTACCTGCGTCACGTCGATGTCGTAACGGCGCCAGTTGGCGTATTCCTGCCGGGCGCCGGCGCGGCTCAGCCACGGCGCTTCACTGGCCTGCATCGATTCCAGCAGCGCGTAGGCATCATCGAAGCGTTCGCTTTCGACATAGGCGTAGACCAGCAGGATCCGGGCTTCGTGGGCCTCCGGATCGTCCCGCACCGTCGCTTCCAGTGCGTCCACAGCCAGCTCGGGATGGCGCGCCGACAGCAGCGAGTCGCCAACCGCCGCGCCCACGTACGCGGGCAGTTCGACACCGTCGGCGACTGACTGCCGGTAGCGTTCGCTGACCGCCTCGTGCCGACCCAGTGTGTTGAGGGCAATGAGTTCGTCGTTGGCCATGCGTTGGCGCGATACGGCGGCATCGTCGGTGGCGGCGAGATTGGCAGTCAGTCCGGCCAGCGCGGTCTGCGCGGCCTGCATCTCGGTCAGGCGCGATTCCGGGGACACCGGATGCAGGCCGCCCCAGACGATCATCCGTGCGACCCGGTCCGCCTGGAGACGGCGGGCGATCACGGGTTCGAACAGGTGCGGGCGCGCCTGGTACAGCTCCCATGCGCGGTGCGAGGCACCCAGGTCGGACAGGGCGAGCGTCCGCAGGCGGAAGGCGTCGTCGTCGGCGGGGTCGCGTTCCAGCAGCACCTCGGAGATCGCCAGCGTTTCCAGCCAGCGGCCTTCGTCGCGGAGCCGCCAAGCCTCCACCATCGCCTCGCCACGCGGCATCGTGGACACGCTGGCGGCCGAAAGACGGGCGGTATCGGGCGGGGGAGGGGCGACGGGTTCGTTGCCGCGGGCCAGCCCGACGGCGCAGGCGTTGGCCAATGCCAAACCTGCGCATAAGCGCATTGCAGTCCTGACCACGAATTCCCCCCGTAAAACAACTATGTCGGTCGACGCGTCCGTGCAGGGCAAGCACGGGCCGGGCCAACAGCGCCCGTTAAAGACCGGCAAGAGTGTGAAGCCTGTCACGCTTCGTCCGGTAGTAGTAACGACGAAGACGTGACGGGAGGGACATGGGCGGCTGAACGGACCTGACCCGGTTCAGGCGGATAGACTGCGCTCCGGTTTCCACCCCGCCCCTGCCATGCCCAACGCCACGCAGCTGCACCCCGACCTCGAAGACACCCGCATCGGCGTGGTCGGCCTGGGCTACGTGGGCTGGCCGCTGGCGCTGGCGTTTGCGCAGCACCTGCCCACGCGGGGCTACGACATCGACATCGCGCGGATCGAGGCGCTGCAGCGGGGTGAGGACGCGACCGGGGAGACCGGACACCTGCCCACTGGCGGCGCATTGCCGGTGTTGTCGGGCGACATCGGTGCGCTGGCCGATTGCAACGTCTACATCATCACCGTGCCCACGCCGGTGGACGAGGCCAATCGCCCCGACCTCGGGCCGCTGCGGCAGGCCAGCCGCGCGGTCGGCACGCTGCTGAAGGCGGGGGATGTCGTCGTATACGAGTCGACCGTGTATCCGGGCACCACCGAAGAGGTCTGCGTCCCGGAGCTGGAAGCCGCCTCCGGCCTGGCCTTCAACCGCGACTTCACCTGCGGCTACAGCCCCGAGCGCATCAATCCGGGCGACCGCGCGCGCGGCTTGGCCGACATCGTCAAGGTGACTTCCGGGTCCACGCCCGAAGCCGCCGTGTTCGTCGACGCGCTGTACCGCCGGATCATCACCGCCGGCACCCACCGTGCGCCGAGCATGCGCGTGGCCGAGGCCGCCAAGGTCATCGAGAATACCCAGCGCGACGTCAACATCGCGCTGGTCAACGAGCTGGCGATGATCTTCAACAAGATGGGGCTGGACACCCGCGACGTGCTGGCCGCGGCCGCCACCAAGTGGAACTTCCTGCCGTTCACGCCCGGTCTGGTGGGCGGGCACTGCATCGGCGTCGACCCGTACTACCTGACCCACAAGGCCACGGTGCTGGGCTACCACCCCGAACTGATCCTGGCCGCGCGTCGCATCAACAACCGCATGGGCATCTTCGTCGCCCACCAGGTGTTGCGGCTCATGGCGCGCAAGCGCATCAACGTCGTCGATGCACGCGTGCTGGTGCTGGGCGTGACGTTCAAGGAGGACTGCCCGGACCTGCGCAACACGCGCGTGATGGACATCGTGCGCGAGTTGCGCGAGGCCCATGCCGTCGTCGACGTGCACGACCCGCTGGCCGATGCCGCGCTGGCCAAGCGCGAGCTGGGCGTGACGCTGGTCGAGGCGCCGGAAGTCGGTGCCTACGACGCCGTCGTGCTGGCGGTGCCGCACGCCGGGTTCGTTTCCGAGGCGGGGCGGGGCGACCTGCGTCGAT
>Ga0208957_1001295_pt1 | contig 13326 bp, 13 predicted proteins | sample RifOxyA1_FD_184029 | JGI IMG/M metagenome (GOLD analysis project Ga0208957, IMG submission 184029) | Groundwater microbial communities from Rifle, Colorado - Rifle Oxygen_injection A1 (SPAdes) | ecosystem: Environmental > Aquatic > Deep subsurface > Groundwater | place: Rifle, Colorado, United... | reverse complement strand
GGAGGAATAATGAACAATATAAATAATAAAAAAATTAGAATTGAAAACGATTACCGACTGACCAGGCTTCGTCTAAAAGAATTACTCGAAGAACTAGAGCTAGAATACGAAGGAAAAGAAATCACTCAAACCATTTTTCTAAAGCTCAATATCGATGAAAACAGCAGTCTTCAATCGATGAGCTTTACTATTGATAAATAAAACACGGAGGTTTTTAGACAAGGAGGTTGATTAAGTCACGGATGACTTTTTAAAATTATAATACCAATATAAAAAACCAGTCTTAAGACTGGTTTTTTATATTGGTATTATTGTTTACTTACTGCAAATTTTGACTAAATCCTAGTTTTTGCACTCCCATTCGCTTATTTCACCTTCCACCTTTTTATCTTGAAAAATTACAGCAATATATTCATCATGCTTAACAATTCGTTCGTATGGCAGCGAAACTTTCACTTTCCTTCCGTTTGGGATTATACATGTAGCAGATTTCTTTGAAATTTTACAATCGATCTCATGAGTTGTACTGCCTGCAAATTTTGAAATATAATTTCCATCTTGATCATACTCTACATATATTTGATATCCACTAGATTCATTTGCGCAGTAAAAATCTTTTTGAAAGCTAAATTCTCCTGCATAAGTTATCGTTGATACAAGCAAAGTTAAGGCGATAATAAGTCTTTTCATACATTCATCTCCATTTTTGTATTTACTTTCAATTTTTATTCACTAATGTATACGAAATTAAAATAATATTCAACGCAAAATAACGCGCAGCATACTTTTTACATGTTTTTTAAAATGATCGAATTAATAACAATAAAAACAAAAAATTAGCTGGCAAGAACATCCAAGCAAAAGGAATATTTTTGTGTTCATGAATGATTCGTTATTGGCAATCATTGAATAGCATACTAATTTAAAATTTTTAGCCCAGTCATTTTTTTAGTGAAAATTATTCCATCATAAACTTTTTTCCAATCAGCATCTTGAGGGTAATTTAGATTCAAGGCAGATGACTTAAATTTGCTAGGATGAATATTATCCTGAGTCAAATCGAGATAATATTCATCGCAATCTTTTGATAGTAGCGAATTTTCAAAACAATCACTTATATCATAATTAATTTCTTTAACTTTATCATAACTTCCAAGATAGGCTTCATAGCTATATGCCCCCTTGAATCCTGCTATACCAATTGAACATATTTTTTTCTTATATTTCTTGTGAAGAATTTCTCCCATTAAAAAGCCAATATCTGATCTAGATTCATTACAAACTACCTCAGAACAATCTTTTAAGATATGATAATTATGGGCCCATATAATAATTTTTTCATTGGGATATTTTTTTTCAGCTAACCACGAAATATTTGAGGCCATCTGCCCGTCCCTAAATTTTGATGAATTCATGTCGGGGTACCAAGCATTAAAAGCATAGCCTTTTAGATTTTCAATTTCTTGTTTCCAAAATATGTCAGTCGTATCCATCATATCTAATGCTTTAAAAAAATATTCTTTATCCTCTATCACTGCTTGAGATTTATATTCATAAATTAATAATTCATCAAGCACCCGACTAAATTTTGACAACTCGACATTCGAAAAATTATCAGATTTTATATTCCCTAGTAATTTGTTTCGATAAGCACCACTCCTGTAAAATTCTTTCAATTTATATGCTCTTCTACAATCAAATCCACAAAGATGAAGCGGATCACCGCCGGGTAAACCACGATACCAATTATAAAAATTTTCCATAGAATCAATTCGTGGACTCCAAAAATCATATAAACAATCTGTAAATTTTTCTTTCTGCATGACTCCTGCATGGAAATCTGCCTCAAACGCCAAAACCCGAAACCCTAATTCATTGTAGAGATATTTTATAAGTTCAGTTTTAATCTCAAAAGCTCTGCCAGCACCATGATCTGGTTCTCCCAGCATAATAATTTGAGTGTTGAATAGTTTCTTTTTCAAGAAAGATAAATCTGAAAGTTTAAAAATCATAAACGATTCTAGCATTTTTATTCAATCAAAACAAAACTATGCTGCGAAATTTCTTCAAGAAGAATATGATAAACCCCACCTTGAATTACACCGGTAATGCCATTATCGTAAACCCATTTATAAAGATACGGAGAAAAATCCCAATCAGGTTTAGGATTTAATTCCAAATCACTTCCAATAGAATCAACAAACCTATAAGGATCAATGTTCCCAAAAAAATAAACTGGGTCTTTTATTTGAGGAAATATTTCAAAACTTTTTCTTCCTAGTTTATTAATCTCTTCGCCTTCATCATATCTAAATACATCAGCAGCAGAAACATCTACTGGTATCCAACCAATCCCTGGAATTAAAATTTCAGACCAAGCATGATGTTGATTAGTTGCAAAACTCCAACCCCCCACCACCATTCTGGCCGGAATTCCAAGCGCTCTTAAAATGGAATTATATAAAAAGGAGTAGCTCCCACAATCTCCCTTGTAATAGACTCGATTATTAATTTCAAATGGCTGAGACAAGATATGGACAACTCCTCGTTCTCTATTTAAGTTTGGGACCAATTCATATAGCATATGATCCATCACCCAATAAAAAACATCTTTGGCGAGTAAGTAGGGATTTGTCGGATTTAAAGATGTTTCTCTAATATCGTTTGCTATTTTAATTACTTCATCGGTTATAGCAATCAATCGTTCACTTCGAGTATAAAGCTTATATTCGCTAGATTCTTCGTCATATTTTGTCACACGATCAGGGTTTATCTCATTTAAAATATTATTGGTCTTCATCTTAAATGAGATGGTTACTTCAAAATCTTGCTGTTCTTTAAATTTCCAATAGGCAATCTGGTTCCCATGCTCATCCATACTAATTGTTGTAGGTGTAGGATTTATGTTGGGAGTGCTTATAATTTTTTGAGTGGCAGTATCACGAGGAAGTACGGACCAAAAATGACCATAGTCCTTTGGCTTAATATCGTCCGGCAAATCATTTCTCTCTTTTAATTTAATATGGAAAGTATTCTCCACTTCCCTTGAGTAAGGTTTAAATACACTTTCATCATTATTATCAAGAATTGGTACACTTGATTCCGCATAGACATATAAATTAATCATACTAATGGACAAAAACAAAAATAAGCAATTTAATAAATTCATACCTCTCTCCTTTCAACAAACTTGCATTTTTAAGATATAAAACATATACCGTAACAACAACATTAATCATAAAAGTACCGTTCTAGGGTACTTGCACACAATAAAAAGGATAAATATTCATGAATCACTTAAATTTTGAAAAATCAAAAGTCTTCATAAAAAAGGCTATGAAAGTAAAAAAAATTACTTACAAAATGCTTGCAACAAAGCTTGGACTATCTGAATCGGGGGTTAAAAAAATTTTTATTAGCAATGATTGCTCCTTTAATCGCATGATGGACATTTGCAACATCTTAAAAGTAGACATTGCTGATATCTGCGCCGCCAGTAATTCCAAAAATGTCAGACAACTTCAACTAACTAGAGATCAGGAATCTTTTTTCCGTAATCATTTAGATTATTTTTATATCTTCTGGAAACTCGTCTATGAACGCTTATCGCTAAATGATATTAAAAAAATATTCTCCTTATCAGACAAGGACATGTTTCAATATTTAAAAAAATTAGATGATCTCGGTTTTATTGAATTACATCCAAATAATGAAGTTCTTCTCCCTGAGGAATGTAACGTACATTTTTCAAACGAAAGCACGTTTCTCAAAGACTTAATAACCGAGTGGTCGTGTAATTTGGTCCATGAAACTCGAAAGAAGAAGGACCCATGTCACACCAATAGATTTTTAATCTATCTGGTTAAAAAAGAATCTTTGCATGAACTAAATGAAAAAATTGCGGAACTTGCGAACGCATTTTATAAAAAATCCCAAGAAGATAGTCAATTTTATAACGATCTCATTCCAGTTAGAATTCTCACCGTTATGTGTTCAGGTAGTCCGATACAAAATATTTCACAGAAACAATTAAAAAATGTTTTTTAGTTATCATATTACTCAAAAATTACTTAAAAACCGAACTAAAAGTCACCCATCTCACTGGTATTACTTAAAGTTGTAAATTGCCCATTGCGCTCCCTCTTCAAAAATATATATATAAAAAATACTCAACAATCCGTTCGTATCTTTCCAGTCGATAATAAACAATGTATTGGGTCTAAGTAATAAGAATCTCTGCCAGGTCAGCCATATGAAACATCTTGTTTTTCTATTTCTATTCTTTCTTACTCTTCAAATTTATGCAACAGAAGAACTATCACAATTTGAATTTGATCAGCGCTATGGACAAACCCTGCAAACTAGTGACGTTTTACAGGATGCTTTCAAAGATATCGATTTTTTATTTGCTTACAATAACAATCTGTGTGGGCCAACCGCCTTCGTAAACGTTATGAAAAAATTGAGAACAGTTTTGAATCTCGATTATTATAAATCTTTCGAATTCGAAAGCCCAGAAGATGAACTAGCTTATCTGGTTAGCACATATATCCCCACTCACGGCATTGATTTTACACCATCAACCGGCGTCACATCAGCTGTCTTGCGTTCTATGATCATTGCTTATTTAAACGACTTACAAAAAGATAATAAATTCCAATTTGAAGTAATTAGACAGGATTTTCTTCCCATGTTTCCACAGCCCCATGAACTCAGAGGCATCAGCCTTAATGAACTTTCTCAAACCACTCAAGACAAAGTTGCGGTACTCCTCTTGATGGGATCTTTTAATGCAAAGTCTCCCACGGACTTAATTTCTTGGGAACAATATAATAGTGGCCACTGGGTGGTAGTTGGTGGATATAATAAAAAGGCTCCGAACGAAATTCTTCTCATTGACAGCGGAAACAAAAACCAAAAAGTGGTTCACTTTGTTTTAGATAACATTGAAATACCTAAATTTCATTGGGCATCCAATGCACCAACGTTTAGAATCAGGCAGTATGAAAAAGATTATTCGGAATATAAAACACTCAATCTAGTTCTCGCGGCAATTACCATAAGAATTAAGTAAGCAAACTAGCTTTTATAGTGAAGATTATCAGAAAATAAAAAATGAGGTAATTATGCAAGTAACAAAAGAAAATGATGCCTTTGGAATGGAAATAATGGCTCATTACAAAGGTGAAGCGGTTACTGAGATAATCGAACGCTCCGATTATTATATTGATGCATATTTTAGTGGTATAGCAGCATATTTTTCCGAATACAAAGATTGGGGATTTGCTACTCAACACGCTATTCAATTTGCGAAAGGAAAAACATTAGATATTGGATGTGGTGCAGGCAGAGTTGGATTATATCTTCAACACAAGAAAATTAATTACCTCGGTATTGATAACAGTCCACTAGCTGTTAAGGTTTGCAAACTCAGAGGTATCAAAAACGCAAAAGTTCTTCCCATTGAACAGCTTCACACTTTAAAAGATAAAAATTTTAAATCTATTACAATGCTTGGTAATAATTGGGGACTACTTGGCAATCCCACTCGCGGGAAAAAAATTCTAAAACTACTACATCAAATGACCACCGATGATGCAAACATAATTGCTCAGACACTGAATATTTCTGAAACTAAGAATAAATTTCATATTGCCTATCAAAAAGACAGGTTAAAAAAGGGAAAACTCAAAGGAGAACTAAGGTTACGTTGCCGTTATGGAAATATAATTGGTCCCTGGTTTGATTATCTTATGGTCACACCAAAAGAAATGGAAATGGTTTTGAAAGGCACTGGTTGGAAAATTCAAAAAATAATAAACGAAAAAACTGGTCCCATTTATTGCGCAATCATTGTAAAGATTTAGTCTTACGAAAAAATTAAAGCAAAAAAACCGATCCTTTCATATCCAATCGATTCGTAGAGTTTTTGAGCTGGTATATCTTCTTCTCCAGTAAAGAGAATATTCTTGGTGTGCCCATGGATTTCGATACAATCTTTGAGCATATGAAGACAAATTGCTTTTCCATAACCTTTTTGTCGAAGCTTTGATTTAGTAAAAACCCCTCCCACCTGACCAGTTTTTTCTGAAGTGGAATTTAGAGCTGCTATCGCTATCAATTGATTATCTTTAAACAATCCCCAACGAATTTTTTCTCTAGCACCAATTTGAAAATTCTTCCGTACTTCTTCCTTTGTCCCAGTCTCAGGAAGTTTTAATTCTTGCATATAATCCAGATGTAATGGATACCATTTTTCAAAATCATTATTAGTAAGCAGTTTGACTCGGTCATCATAACAAAGCGTAGAATCATTTCTCTTTAAAATGTATTTATACAAAATTTCTTTTGATTTATATCCTGGGTTAAATTGAGGATTTTCCTTTCTGTAATATTCATAGATTTCTGAAATAATATCCCAGCTACCAATAAAACCTTTTACTAGAACATCTTCTTCTTTGCATGACTCAAGAATCAATCGAGCATGATCCTTGCTTGCCTGGGCTATTAGGGTGCCTACCTTATTTAAATAAAAAACTCCTTCAATCCTATTATTTGAAACAAGCATCTTAAAATTTCCGCTGTATTGATGATCAATCATATCAGGGCCAAATGATTTTAAATTTCCGATTAAAAACTGAGATGTTTCCTCATGTTGATTCAAATAATCAAAGGTTTTATTTAAAGTTGACTTGGTTACTCTCTCTATTTTGACTTTCATTGATAATAACTAATAATCCTCACAATAAAAGCACCCGATGGATTGCTTGTTTTGCTTGGAAGCAAGTAATACGGCAAGGCCAGTCTCTACTGCATTTCTAAGTCCTATCAACTCATCCGTTAGTTTATTGTGTTTATAAAAAGTATGAATCTCATTGTTGAGTTCATGTAAAATAGCCTGACCTCTTTTAATCCGGTTAATGGAACGGGTAAGTCCTAGGTAGTTCCAAGTGGTCTGCTTCAGCGTCATCCAATCCTGCTGGATAAGTGATTTATCTGCAATACTGGTTCCTAGGGTTTCCCAATTTTTTATTTCATCGGGATTGTAATATGAATAATCTTTAAAACTGGCAGATATTTTTTCCGCAGCTAAATACCCCATAGTTAGTCCCTCCAACAATGAAGTCGATGCCAAGCGATTTGCCCCGTGGAGACCGGTGCATGCCACTTCGCCAATTGCAAACAAACCGTTTAAAGATGTTTTCCCATATAAATCGGTTTTAATACCACCACAGGTATAATGAGCCGCGGGAACCACCGGAATTGGCGCTTGAGAAATATCAACACCTTTTTCCAGGCAACTATTATAAATAGTTGGAAATCTTGTAATAAGCCAGTCTTTGTCTTTATGGCTTATATCCAAATAAACGTAATCAGTTTTAGTATTGATAGTTTCTTGCAGTATGGCCCGAGCTACCACATCTCTGGGAGCTAACTCTCCGTCTTGGTGATATTTATTCATAAAACGTTCACCGAGAACGTTTTTTAAAATTCCACCTTCACCTCTGACTGCTTCACTTATTAAAAATCTTCTTCCCATTGAACCATCAAAAAAAGTCGTTGGGTGAAATTGAACAAACTCCATATTGATTAAATTAACACCCGCACGCTTGGCCATCGCCTGTCCGTCACCTCTGGTGTGCTCAGTATTTGAATGATGTAAATAAATTGAACTATATCCTCCCGTAGCAAGTATCGTTACCGGGGCCATGCTTTTTATAACCGATCCAGTTTTTTGATTTAAAAAATAGGCGCCAACCACTCGATCTTCTTCATATCTTTGTCGTAGCAAAACCCCTCTATGAGAAGGAGTTAGTAAGTCGATAGCAGTATGTCCCCTATAGAAATGAAGATTGGGAAATCGATTTTTATCCAGCAGATAAGTAAGCAATGATTGTTCAATCTCTTTACCCGTATAATCTTTTGTATGCACAATTCTTTCTTTGCTATGAGCTGCTTCTAAAGTCTTAGCTAGCGTTCCGTCTGGCAATTTATCAAACTCTGCCTTCGCTTTGGTAATTAATACCTCATCAAAAATTTTTCCACCAAAGTTAGATAGCATATTTGCAGCATCAACATTACTTGTGTAACTGGAAGCTCTGACAATATCTTCACATAGTTCCTTATCATCCTTGGTCGGATAAATGATACCACCTTGAGCGTACACGGTATTAGTCACAGCCAAATCTTCTTCTCGAGAATAAACCGCAACAGATAACTTGGCTTCTGCCAATTTTAATGCTGCAGTTAATCCAGCAATTCCACTTCCAATGATAATAATGTCATGCTGATGCAAACTCATTAATGAATCCTCTGATATTTAAGTGAAATATCTGCATTATGTGTTTTGGTCGTAAGACAGCCTACGCTAATAGCATCCACTCCTTTCATTAAATAATTATCAATATTATCAAGAGTTATACCGCCAGAAATCTCGTAAGTCATATCACCAGTTTTAATTTTAATTGCTTCCACTAAAAGATCCGGAGCAAAATTATCAAGCATCACATGTTTCACATTTAAATTTATAGCTTCTTTTAATTCAGACAAAGAATGAATTTCCAGTACAATGGGTTGATAAAAACTATTCATTGATGAAAAATACTCGAGTGAGTTTTTTATACCACCAAAAAATTGCTTGTGATTATCCTTGATCATCCATAAATCACTTTGTCCCATTCTATGGTTACTCCCCCCTCCAATTCGCACAGCATATTTTTGCAAAGAACGAAGTCCAGGAAATGTTTTTCTGGTATCTAAAATACTAATTTGATATTTTTGGGCTTTTTCCACAAACTTACTAGTTAGATGAGCAATACCAGAAAGATTTTGCAGAATATTTAAGGCAATTCGCTCACCAGTTAATGCCAGAGAAAAAGGAATTGTAAAACTTGCCTCGAAGGGAGTTTTTAATATTCTTTTTCCTTCTAACGCTAAAAGCGTTTCTTCCTCATCAATAATTCCACCTAAATATTTAAAACACTCCAAGAAAAAGGGCATTCCCGCAACAATGGTTTCGGATTTAAATATTATTCTACATTCCACAATGTCATCAGGCAGAGAATTGATATAGTAAAAATTTCGTTCTAAATCATCTTCTTTAAAAAATCTTTCCAAGTCATTTCTAAAGGATACAGAAATAATTTTATTTAAGCTCATTCTCAATCTCCGTCAAAAATTTAAACCCCTATCCTTAACCGCCTGGGATTACCACTACTTAAAAAGAACATCAACGTTTATATATTTCAGTAAAACATTATGAATTATAGAATCTTAATCATCTATTTAATCTCATTTTTGCTATTATCTATCTTTTCAAACGGAACTCGTAAAGAGAATTCAAATAAAAATAACATGAATCATCATAGTTTTTGGTTTGCTCGAAAAGTTCATATCCGGAGAAATTTTGAGTCACCACAGATGGGCCAGCTATTACTTTCTTACACTACTGGGGATCGAATTGGGTTATCAAAACATGTTAAGGATGTTCATAACCAGCTTTATATAATGCACTTATTTACGCCCTCGGGAATTCATCTTTCATCAATCTATCTTGTTCTATTACCCTTATTTGCTTTGATTAAAAAAAGAAATCGCAAATTTTATCACCTCACTTTAGCCTTTGCCGCTTTACTACCTTTATTTTTATCTGGCTTTTATTCAATGAAACGCGTTGCCATGCTTCGAGCTATCAGCTCCCTTGCAAAATTAGCTAATTTTAATGTGTCATTATGGTGGTCTTTTATAGGTGCCTTTTCCTTAGATCTGTTATTTGGTGCTTTAAGTAAGTCACCTTTGAGTTTCATCTACAGCTTTCTCTTTCTTGGGGCTATTATAAGCGCTTCCAAGTCACCACAAAGTCACTTTTTTATTGCCTTAATCGGAGGTCAGTTTCTAATCAATTTTATTAATCATGGATCAGTCAATATTTTAGGTGTTTTGTTAGGAATTTTCGCCACTAGCATTTTTTCAATCCTTTTCCCTATTATCTTTTTTTATTATCTATTCTGCCGCTACCTTCCGGTTTATCTGGCAGAGTGGCCAATAAATCTCTACTTTACTTTGTTAGAAAAGCTTTCAAGTCTTTGCAATTATTTGCCTACCTTGCAATCTAGCATTTATATTCTTTTATGTTTTGTCCTTTTTTTTGCAATACCGTATAAATTAGCCAAATATCCCCTTATAGCTACCTCTCTACTTATTCATTTTATTACTTGAAAAAGTAAGGTTTTTTTACCCAAAACGACCGAAGCTTTCCTTGCCAAAAACATGCGCTTTTAATATGTTGTCATCACGCAAAATAGTTCTTTTATTAGGGGGTCCCAAATGACGGATAACAATCTACCTAAGATTGAAATCAATCCTGAACAATGCAAAGGATGTGAACTTTGCATACTAGAGTGTCCAAAGAAAGTTATACAATTAGGCAGCAAAATTAATCAGCTTGGTTATACATATGCTGAATATATCGGTCAGGGGTGTATCGGGTGCGGAATTTGTTTTTATGCATGCCCAGAACCAGGTGCCATAACAGTTTATAAAAAAGAAAAATAATTAATAATTAGGAGTAATATATGCCTAGAGAATTTATTAAAGGTAATGAGGCTATTTCAAAAGCAGCGGTATTGGCTGGCTGTACCCAATATTTTGGATATCCGATAACCCCATCCAGCGAAGTTATACATGCTTGCGCTCAAATTTTTCCAAAGATTGGAGCCAGTTTCGTTCAAGCTTGTAGTGAAGTCGATGCCATAAACATGGTTTACGGTGCTGCGGCAGCAGGACAAAGGGTCATGACAGCCTCATCAAGCCCAGGAATTAGCTTAAAACAAGAAGGCGTATCTTATATGGCATCTGCCGATCTTCCATGTGTTATTGTAAACGTTCAAAGGGCCGGCCCTGGTCTTGGAAATATTTGGCCTGAACAAGGCGACTATAATCAAATTACCAAGGGTGGAGGACATGGAAACTATAAAGTTCCAGTTTTAGCACCAAGTTGCCCTCAAGAAATGTGTGACCTTACTATTCACGCGTTTGAACTTGCTGACAAATACTTAACCCCTGTTTATTTGCTCACTGATGCATACTCAGGACAAGTAATGGAGCCAGTAGAATTTCCAAGAGAAATTAAAAGATCAAAAAGAAAAGATTGGGCCCTTTATGGCGATAAGGCCAGTAAACATAATCTAATAACTTCCATTATGATGGATGTAGTTACCATGGAAGCTTTAAACGTCAAGTTGCAAGAAAAATATAAAATCATTGAAGCCAATGAAGTAATGTATGAAGAATTTTTTACTGACGATGCTGATATGCTACTTATCGCATACGGAATCACCAGTAGAATTGCTCAATCAGCTGCAGAGGAACTTCGAGGCAAAGGTTACAAAATTGGACTTCTTAGACCAATTACCCTTTTCCCTTTTCCAACCAAAAGACTTGATCAGCTTGCTGATAAAGCAAAAGTTTTTATGGTGCTTGAACTATCGAATGGTCAGATGATCAATGATGTAAGACTTAGTATCAAAGATCGACTCCCGGTTGAGTTCTACGGAAGAATGGGTGGAGCGGTTCCAACTCTTGATGAAGTAATTGAAAAGGTGGAAGAGAATTATAAAAAACATCTTGCTTAACTATATGGAGATAATTATGTCTAACATTATAAGAAAACCAACCGGATTCTACGATACATTCGAAAGACGTCCCGGTACTGATAAAAAAAATACTCACTACTGCCCAGGTTGTGGTCATGGAAGGGTTCATAAACTTATCGCTGAAGCTCTAGAAACTCTAGACATCGCCGACAACACCATATTTATTTCCCCCGTCGGTTGCACAGTATTTGCCTACTACTATTTTGATACTGGTAATATTCAAGCAGCACACGGTAGGGCCCCATCTGTTGGAACAGGTCTTCGAAGAAGCAATCAGGATTCTATGATCATTAGTTATCAAGGTGACGGCGATCTGGGAGCGATTGGTACCGCGGAAATTATACATGCTGCCAATCGTGGCGAAAATATGACGGTTATTTTTGTTAACAATACCATTTACGGAATGACTGGTGGACAGATGGCACCAACAACCATGGAAGGCCAAATTACAGCTACCACTCCTGCCGGACGAAATCACGACGACCAGGGATACGCAATCAAGATGGCTGAAATTATCGCCACCATGAAAGCTCCAGTCTTTGTAGAAAGAGTAGCAGTCAGTGATTCCAAGAATATCATGAAAGCTAAAAAAGCCATTAATAGGGCCTTAAAAGCTCAAAAAGAAAAAAAAGGATTTAGTTTTGTTGAAATCCTTTCCGCTTGCCCGATTGGATGGAAAATGAAACCAGTCGATGCCATCAAACGAATTAATACGGAACTTATGGATTATTTTCCAGTACAAAATTTTAAAGACATTATTGATGAAGTCACTCCAAAACCAAGAGTTAAGGAACTGGCTACAGATGATGAAATCTTCACCGTTTTAGGTATGAATAAAGAGGTATTGGATTTCAAACCATCTGCCTCATGGTCCAAGAACTTCAAAGAACAAAAACTGAGAATAGCCGGTTTTGGTGGACAAGGTGTATTGATGGCCGGAACCACTCTGGGTTACCTGGCGATGGCGCACAATCTAAACGCTACTTGGCTCCCCTCCTATGGGCCCGAAATGAGAGGTGGAACTGCTAATTGTCATGTAGTTTTATCTAACAAAAAAATTGGAACTCCCGTGGTGGAAAAGCCAAATGTATTAATTGCTATGAACACACCTTCCTACGATATTTTTGAACCAACCCTGGTTCCTGGATCTTTGGTTATTGTTAACTCTTCTATTATTGAGCGAAAGGCCAATAGAAAAGATGTAACCACCATCTATGTTCCAGTTACAGATATTGCGAAGAATTTAGATATTCCTGCTGGTCAAAACATGGCCGCTATTAGTGCCTATTTAACTTACAGTGGCGTTATGGACATTGAAAATCTCATAGCTTTAATCAAAACAAATTTTAAAAAGAAGAACTTATTGGATAAAAACATTGAGGTTATTAGAAAAGCTCACGAATACGTAAAAGAAAATTGCATGTAAAAAATTTTCAAATAATCAGCATAAAAAGGGAGCATAAGAGCTCCCTTTTTATTTTTTATTAATGACTTACTGAAGTTCCACCGCTTCTTTCTGGGTGTCCAGGAGGAGGAGGTTCTCCTGGATTTTGACCAACATCATCCCACTTTCCTGATTGATTGTCACAACCAACAATACCGGCTCCTGGTATACATGTGTAGCATATCCAACTCCCCGCACTGCCGCTACAAGCTGGAACAGGTTTCGAAC